>Ga0207422_1002605_pt1 | contig 22904 bp, 16 predicted proteins | sample MarCyaLeptolynsp_FD_187757 | JGI IMG/M metagenome (GOLD analysis project Ga0207422, IMG submission 187757) | Marine cyanobacterial communities from Panama - species 1 Leptolyngbya sp. (SPAdes) | ecosystem: Environmental > Aquatic > Marine > Unclassified | place: Panama: Panama City | collected... | reverse complement strand
CGCGAGCGCTTCTGGGGCGGAGAGGCCGGCAGCTTCTTCCGCAAGGACGGCGCCACCAGAGCCATCGCGACGCGCGCCTGCCCTCGCCTCGGCGATGCCGTGTTGGCGGCCACCTCACCGGACATGTTCACCGGCGCCGACGCGGATCGCTTCGCGGCACTGGCCGGCGCCGTGCGCCTGCGCCGCTTCGGCGGCGACTGCTACAATTACGGGCTCCTGGCGCTCGGCCAGATTGACCTCGTGGCCGAGGCCGAACTGAAGCCCTTCGACATTTTGCCGTTGATCCCGATCGTCGAACGCGCCGGTGGCGTGGTCACAACCTGGGACGGCGGCGATCCGCGCGGAGGCGGACGCATTCTCGCCGCGGGCGATCCCAAGGTTCACGCGGCCGCCATGGCCATGTTGTCCGGCTAGCCCGCCTTGCTCAAGGCAACGCCGGGAATGAAGGCGTCGAACGCCGCCCAGAACTGCTCGCGGATGGTGTCACGCTCCTGCAGGATCTCGTGACGCGACCCGCGCAGCACGATCTGGGACCCGCCCCGCAGCCGCGACGCCAGATCTTCCACCGCCAGGCTCGACACGATTTGGTCGTCCCCCGCCGCCACCAGCAATGACGGGATACGGATGCGCGGCGCATATTTCTCATCCTTGAGCCGGTCCATCGCCTCGAACGCCGCATGGAGCCAACCGAAGGTGGGCGGCCCGGCCGCGAGCTTCGGCGCGGCCTCCAGCACACCGAGATTGCGAAAGAAGCGCTCCCGGTCCGAGGTCAGCGGGTTGCCCTCGAAGACGTCGTTGGTCCACTGCTCAAGCGTTCCGGGCATCGCTTGTTTGCCGAGCCCAATGAACGTCAGGACGTCGGCGAGACGCGCGCACATTCCTTGCGACATGGGCAGTCCCACGAGCTCCACCATCGGCGCCGTCATGACCATGCGGCTGAACCAGTTGCCGCGCTTGGTCGCCGCGTTGAACAGCACCGGCGCCGCCATCGAATGCGCAAGCGCGAAGTAGGGCAACGGGCAGTCCGGCAACACCACCCCTTTCATAAAGTGGGCGAGGTCCTCCTCGTAGTCGAAGAAGTCGCGGACATGCCCTTTCGTGGCACTTCGGGTCAGCCGGCTCGAACCGCCCTGGCCCCGCCAGTCGAGGATCGCGACCGCAAACCCGCGCCGGCGCAATTCGCCGATCACCTCGAAGTACTTCTCAATGAACTCATTCCGGCCCGGAAAGATGCACACCGTGCCGCGCCGCTCGCGCAGGGCCGACTGCCAGCTTGCGAAGCGAATCCGCAGCCCCTTGCGCACGTCGAGAAAGCCGGACGACGCCCCCAGCGGGATCGGGTTCTTCGGTGTCGAAACGAGGGTCATCGGAGTGAGCAGCCCCATAGCGTCGTGCGCGCGGTGATCTCCTTATAGCAACGGACCTCGCCTGACCACAGCACCGCGTCAGACCCCGCAGGCGTACGCCCATCCGCGGGGCGCGCTTCAAGAGGAGTCCGATTTCCCTTTTCTTTCAGACCTGTAGGACTCTTGAAGAAAACGAACCCGTTCCCATATCTCTCAGAGTCCGCAAGGCCATCTGGCTTGCGTAAGGAGCGCCCGGCTCCCGAGTGGAGCGGGCAAACGACATATCGCTTCTCAACGGAGGATGTGACATGAGACACTTCGATCTCACCCCCCTTTACCGCTCGACGATCGGTTTCGATCGCCTTGGCTCGTTGCTCGACACGTTGAACACGTTTGAGGGCAACACGCCGAGCTATCCGCCCTACAACATTGAGCGCGTCTCCGAGAACGCGTACCGGATCAGCATGGCCGTGGCCGGGTTTGCCGAGAACGACCTCGACATCGAGGTGAACGAGAACACGCTGGCCATTCGCGGCGAGAAAACCGTCGAGCAGGAGGACAGCACGTTCCTGCATCGCGGTATCGCCGCGCGCAGCTTTGAGCGGCGCTTTCAGCTCGCCGACTATGTCATGGTGAAAGGCGCGGTGCTCGAGAACGGCTTGCTGCATGTCGACCTTGAGCGCGAGTTGCCCGAGGCCATGAAGCCTCGCACCATCGAGATCACCACGAAGGCGACAGACCAGCCGAAAGTGCTCGACAGCCAGGCCGCATAGCGACCCGTCTCTTGCAGATGCAATTGTTCGCAAGAAGGGCGCCTCCCGTCTCCGGGGGCGCCCTTCTCGAGTCCGCAGGTGCTATGGGAGAAAACAACCTGCTGGGAGTGCCGCACGTACTATGGACTCAATCGGCGGCGGAGATGAAAGTTTAGGATGCACAACTTACGCGTGGGTTAACAGTCGTGGCCCACTGAAGGGTCTTGTTAAGCACAAGTGCCGACGCCGACGACCGCGCCGCTCGACATCAGTCCTGCGAGATTGGCCTTAAGGTCGAACTCCGGCGCCGCAGCCACGGCGGCCTCTGCTGCGGCCTGCAAGCTGTCGCCGCGCTGCAAGGCAAACAAGAACGCGGCGCCGCCCTTCGGCAGCCGGCGGACTTCAACAGTCAGCGCGGGCCGCACCACAAGCGCATCCTCACAATCGGCCGGCAACCGCGCCGGTTCGTCCTCGCCCTCGCGCATTGCCAGCTGCCAGATGGTGACAAGCGGATAGTCCGATCGCACGACGCCGAGTGACGGATGGAGCTTCAAGGTCGCCTGCTCCACGCCATCCGCAGCCGCTTGCAGCGCTTCAAGCGGCAAAGGCTCCGCGTCGGCAGCGTGATAGGCCGTGTGCCACGCCCATTCGAGGCGCGCCACGTCGGCAAGATAAGGAACGGCGCCCGCCGGCGGAAACGCCGCAATGAAGTCGGCAAAGCCCGCGCCATAGCGTATCAGCACAGGCGAGCTTGGCGGCTCTTGTTGCACGTAGACGCGCGCCATGGCGCGGAAGAACGTCTCGCCTACTAAGCGCGTCGTGACCCGGAAACGCGCGGCAAGCACGTCGATCAAGCTCGCATAGACATTGTTCCGGTAGACCGCGAAACGCCGGGCAGGTGCGGAGCCCGCATGGCGCGCCAGGTCTGCCGGTACGGCCGCATCCGAGTTGAGAACCGCGCGGGCGAACGCGGCCTCGGCGGGATCGGCGTGTCCGGCCATCAGACGGCCACGCGCGTATGGCCCTGTGCGGCAAGCACGGTATCGGCGCGTTGGGCCTCGGCGAGCAGGACCGGCCAGGTCGGCACGTCGTTGTCCCACTCGATCAACGTCGGAACGGGACCTGTGCGTGCAAGGGCGTCGGCGTAGAGCGCCCAGACGGGGTCGGCCACTTCCCGTCCGTGATCGTCGATCAGCAGCGCCGAGCCGTCCTCATCCTCATCTTCGGCGTGACCGCCGAGATGGATCTCGCCGACATGCTCGGCGGGGAAGTCGTTCAGGTAGTCGCCGGCATCCAGGCCGTGATTGGTGGCCTGGACGAAGACATTGTTCACGTCGAGCAGGAGGCCACACCCCGTCCGCCGCACGATCTCGCGCAAGAATGCCACCTCACTCATGGACGTCTCGGCGAAGGCCACATAGGTCGACGGGTTCTCCAGCAGCATCTGCCGCTGCAGCGTGTCCTGCACCTCGTCGATGTGGCCGCAAACCCGGTCGAGCGTGTCCTCGGTGTAGGGCAGCGGCAGCAGGTCATTGAGGTAGACCGTATCATGGCTGGACCAAGCCAGATGCTCGGAGAACAGCGCCGGCTCGTAGCGCTCGATCAAGCCCCGCAAGCGGGCAAGGTGGTCGGCGTCGAGCGGACCGGCGCCGCCGATGGAAAGCCCGACCCCGTGAAGGGAGACCGGATAGCGCTCGCGGATCGCGGTCAGGTAAGCGTGCGGCGGTCCACCCTCGCCCATGTAGTTCTCGGCGTGGATCTCGAACCAGCCGATGTCGGGCCGGCTGTCCAAGATCTCCCGGTAGTGCTCCGGCTTCAGCCCGACCCCCGCACGCGGCGGGATCGGGCTTCGGCCGTTTGAGGTGAGCGTTGCCATGGGGGCTTAGGCCGGCGGCAGATCGCGATCGAGCGGCGTCAAGCTGCCTTCGCGCCCTCCGGGGAGCTTCATGGTCGTGCACTTGCCCTCAGGCACGAGCTTCCAGGCATTGCCCTGATAGTCGACCGTGGAGCTTCCGGCGCAGGTCGTGCCCTCACCGGCCGCGCAGTCGTTCTCACCGGCCAAGGCGACGCCGTAGCATTCCACCTTCTTTCCGGACTCTTGAGCGACGGCCGTGCCGCCGGACGCTGCCAAACCGAGGGCCGCGGCGAAGGCACAGCCAATGGTGAGGCCTGAGAGCTTGTTGGGTTGATCGGTCATATGAACTCCTGTTGGGTGAAAAAAGCGGGGAAACGGTGGGTCTGACGACCCGTTTTGCCCTGAGAGTAGGCCAGCGCGGGCGCGCTCACGTCAAATCACCTCTCCGCCAAAACCAGTGAACGCCTTGAGACCCCTTGAGGGTCCGCCCGCACGCTGAATCGTGCTTGTGCGCCCCCTGGAAATCTGTCATTTTGAGGATAAATAGGACAGGCTTGCTGACCTTTGTTCCGGAGGCTGCGGCACGAGGCTCAAAACGCGTCTCAAAACAGGGACGAAAGACGGTCTCTAAGCTGCATTCGCTGGCGCAAAGGCGCTAGCCTCCTAGGGCCCGACCTTCTTCTGCATCACACGGTCATGCTGGCGAAGAGGACGGCCGTTCGCCAAACTCCAAATGCCGCCCCTTGCTCGGGGCAAGGCTCAGGTTCCATGTCGACGATGGCACCCCGTGCGCTCAACCCTGGTTTCCTCACTGCGGCCCCTCATGGGCTGCCGCGCGCGCAAGGACTCTATGACCCGCGCCACGAGCACGACGCCTGCGGCGTGGGCTTTATTGCAAATCTGAAGGGCACCAAGAGCCACACCATTATCGAGCAGGGCCTTCAGATCCTGGAGAACCTGACCCATCGCGGCGCGGCAGGCGCGGACCCGCGCGACGGCGACGGCGCCGGCATGTTGGTGCAGATTCCGCACGACTTCTTCGAGGAGGTCTGCGCGCCGCTCCAGATCACGCTGCCCGCCCCCGGCCATTACGCGGTCGGCCAGATCTTCATGCCCTCCAACGAGGCGCAACGCATCTATTGCGAATCGACGATCGAGCGCGTCATCGAGGCGGAGGGTCTGACGCTGCTTGGCTGGCGCACCGTACCGACCGACAACGCCACCCTGTCCCCCGAGGTCATCGAAACCGAACCGGTCCACCGGCAGATCTTCGTCGGACGCGGTCCAGGCATCGAGGACGACACCGAGTTCGAGCGCCGGCTCTATCTGGCGCGCAAGGTGATCTCCAATACGATCAACGGCGAGTCCGGCGGACGCGACATCGGCTTCTACATCGTGTCGCTGTCGTGCCGCACGCTGGTCTACAAGGGCATGTTCCTCGCCTATCAGCTCGGCGCCTATTATCAGGACCTGCATCACCCGAAATTCGCGTCGGCGCTCGCTCTCGTGCACCAGCGCTTCTCGACGAATACCTTCCCGTCCTGGAAGCTGGCGCACCCTTACCGGATGGTCGCCCATAACGGCGAAATCAACACGCTGCGCGGTAACGTCAACTGGATGGCCGCGCGCCAAGCAAGCGTGTCCTCGCCGCTGTTCGGACCCGACATCGAGAAGCTGTGGCCGATTTCCTACGACGGCCAGTCCGACACCGCCTGTTTCGACAACGCCCTGGAGTTCCTGGTGCAAGGGGGCTACAGCCTGGCCCACGCGGCGATGATGCTCATCCCGGAGGCCTGGGCCGGCAATCCGCTCATGGATGCCAAGCGCCGCGCGTTCTACGAGTATCACGCCTGCCTGATGGAGCCGTGGGACGGACCGGCTGCGATGGCCTTCACCGACGGCCGGCAGATCGGCGCCACCCTCGACCGCAATGGTTTGCGGCCGGCGCGCTATTTCGTGACCGACGACGGTCTCGTGGTGATGGCGTCAGAGACGGGCGTGCTGCCTTTCCCGGAAGAGAAGATCGTCGAGAAGTGGCGGCTGCAGCCCGGCAAGATGCTGCTCATTGATCTGGAAAAGGGGCGCATCGTCTCCGACGAGGAGATCAAGGCGGACCTGGCCGCCGCGCATCCTTATCAGCAATGGCTCGACCAGACCCAGATTCAGGTCCATGAGCTGCCGGGCGGCGTTGCGCCGCCCGCGCGCACCAATGTGAGCCGCCTCGATCGTCAGCAGGCCTTCGGCTACACCCAAGAGAGCACAAAGTTCTTGATGATCCCCATGGCCCAAACGGGCCAGGAGGCCGTCGGCTCCATGGGCACGGACACGCCGATCTCGGCTCTTTCGGACCGGCCCAAGCTGCTGCACACCTATTTCAAGCAGAACTTCGCCCAAGTGACGAACCCGCCGATCGACCCGATCCGCGAGGAGCTCGTCATGTCGCTGGTGACCTTCATCGGTCCGCGGCCGAACCTGCTCGACCTTGAAGGCACCTCCAAGCAGAAGCGCCTGGAGGCGGCGCAACCGATTCTCACCAACGAGAACCTGGAGCGCATCCGCGCCATCGGCGAGGTCGCGGACAATCAGTTCCTGACCGTGACGCTCGACATGACCTATCCGGCCGAGGACGGCGCCGACGGTATGGTGGGGGCACTGGACCGGCTCTGCGCGGAGGCGGAGCAGGCCGTCCGCGACGGCGACAACATCATCATCCTGTCGGATCGCGGAACGGGTCCCGACCGCATTCCGATCCCGTCACTGCTCGCCACCAGCGCCGTACATCATCACTTGATCCGCTGTGGCTTGCGCACATCCGTGGGGCTCGTCGTGGAGACGGGCGAAGCCTGCGAGATCAATCAATTCTGCACGCTCGCCGGCTACGGCGCGGAGGCAATCAATCCGTACCTGGCGTTCGAGACGATCGAGGAGATCGTGCCGGAGCTCAATGAGGACCTGACGGTGGACGAAGCCGTCACGCGGTACATCAAGGCGATCGGCAAGGGCATCTTGAAGGTGATGTCCAAGATGGGCATCTCGACCTATCAGTCCTATTGCGGCGCGCAGATTTTCGATGCCGTCGGGCTGCACTCCGACTTCGTCGCCAAGTACTTCACCGGCACCAACACGCAGATCGAAGGCGTCGGTCTCGACGAGATCGCGCGGGAGACCGTGGAGCGGCACGGACTTGCTTTCGGCGACTCTCCGGTCTTGAGGAACGCGCTCGATGTCGGCGGCGAGTACGCCTTCCGCATCCGCGGCGAAGCGCACACCTGGCGCCCGGACGTGGTCGCCGACCTGCAGCATGCGGTGCGCGGCAATCTGCCGGAGAAGTACCGCGAGTATGCGGAAGCAGTGAACGAACAGTCGGCGCAGCTCCTGACGCTGCGAGGCATGTTCCGGATCAAGAACGCCGACGAGATCGGGCAGACGCCGATTCCGCTCGACGAGGTCGAGCCGGCATCGGAGATCGTCAAGCGCTTCGCCACCGGCGCCATGTCCTTCGGCTCGATCAGCCGCGAGGCCCATACCACTCTTGCCATCGCCATGAACCGCATCGGCGGCAAATCCAACACGGGCGAAGGCGGCGAGGAGGTGGATCGCTTCACGCCGATGGCAAACGGCGATTCCATGCGCTCGGCCATCAAGCAGGTGGCCTCGGGCCGTTTCGGCGTGACGACGGAGTACCTCGTCAACGCGGACATGATGCAGATCAAGATGGCGCAAGGCGCCAAGCCCGGCGAAGGCGGGCAGCTGCCGGGCCACAAGGTGGACGCCACCATCGCCAAGGTGCGCCACTCGACCCCGGGCGTGGGTCTCATCTCCCCACCGCCGCACCACGACATCTATTCGATCGAGGACCTGAAGCAGCTCATCTACGACCTGAAGAACGTGAATCCGGCTGGCGACGTCTCCGTGAAGCTCGTATCCGAGGTGGGCGTGGGCACGGTTGCCGCGGGCGTGGCCAAGGCCATGGCCGACCACGTGACCATTGCGGGCTTTGAGGGAGGCACCGGCGCCTCGCCGCTCACCTCCATCAAGCATGCTGGTTCACCCTGGGAGATCGGCTTGGCCGAGACCCAACAGACCTTGGTGCTCAACCGCCTGCGCAGCCGGATCGCCGTGCAAGTCGACGGCGGCTTGCGCACGGGCCGCGACGTGGTGGTGGGTGCCCTGCTCGGCGCCGACGAATTCGGCTTCTCCACCGCGCCGCTCATCGCCGCCGGCTGCATCATGATGCGCAAATGCCATCTGAACACCTGCCCGGTCGGCATCGCGACCCAAGATCCGGTTTTGCGTGCGCGCTTCACGGGCGCGCCCGAGCACGTGATCAACTATTTCTTCTACGTGGCCGAGGAGGTGCGCGCGTATTTGGCAGCCCTCGGGTTCCGTACGTTCGAGGAGATGATCGGCCGTAGCGAGGCCCTCGACAAAGAGAAGGCGATCGATCATTGGAAGGCGCGCGGTCTCGACTTCACCAAGCTGTTCCACAAGCCGGAGGTGGCGGTCAACGTGCCGATCAGCAACACCGAGCGTCAGGACCACGGCCTTGAAACCGTCCTCGACGTGAAGCTGATCGAGCTTTGCCGCGATGCGATCGAGGAGAAGAAGCCGGTCAAGCTCGACCTGCCGATCCGGAACGTCGATCGCTCCACGGGCGCCATGCTCTCAGGCAAGATCGCCGCGCGGTATGGCTACGCAGGCCTGCCGGACGACACGATCTGGATCCGCTTCAAAGGCTCCGCCGGGCAGAGCTTTGGCGCGTGGCTCACCCACGGCGTGACCCTCGACCTGGTTGGCGAGGCGAACGACTATGTCGGCAAAGGCCTGTCGGGCGGCCGCATCATCGTCCGGCCCCCGGAAGAGTCCGGCATCGATCCGGAAAAGTCGATCATCGTCGGCAACACGGTGCTTTATGGCGCTATCTCTGGCGAGTGCTATTTCCGCGGTGTCGGGGGCGAGCGCTTTGGCGTGCGGAACTCCGGTGCAATCGCGGTCGTTGAAGGCACCGGCGATCATGGCTGCGAGTACATGACCGGCGGCGTGGTCGTGGTGATCGGCCCGACAGGCCGCAACTTCGCAGCCGGCATGTCCGGCGGCATCGCCTACGTTCTCGACGAGAGCGGCGACTTCGAGGAGCGCTGCAACATGGCCATGGTGGAACTCGAACCGATTCCAGCTGAGAACCAGGCAATGGAGCAACGTCACCACCAAGGCGGCGACCTGGAGAGCCACGGCCTTGTCGATCTGACAGATATGACGCGCCACGACGAGGAACGCCTGCACCGGCTGATCGAGAACCACTTGCACTACACCGGCTCGACGCGGGCACGGACGATCCTCGACAATTGGGCCGAGTACCGCGAGAAATTCATCAAAGTGATGCCGGTCGAATACCGGCGTGCCCTGCAAGAGATGGCGACCCAGCAGGCCGCCGACACCGAAGGCCTTGGCGAGATCGAGATCGGGCTAAGGGGCAACGGCAAATAGTCGGGGAAATGAGCGGCCACGCCGACTGGAGCGCGACTCCGGGCCTCGTGGCCCTGCCATGCGACGACGCGGTACGCTTGAGGAATGAGACGAAGCGCCATGCGCTTCGAATAGATGAGGCTACAAGGCGAAGAGCGTGACCTAATGGGCAAGATCACGGGCTTTCTGGAAATCGAGCGGCAAGAGCAGAGCTATGAGCCAGCCGCCGACCGCGTGCGCCATTTCAAGGAGTTCGTCATTCCGCCGGGCGACTCCGAACTGGTACGCCAGGCCGCCCGCTGCATGGATTGCGGCATTCCGTATTGTCACACTGGCTGTCCGGTGAACAACCAGATCCCGGACTGGAACGACCTCGTCTACAATGACGACTGGCTCACGGCGGCACGGGACCTTCATTCGACCAACAACTTCCCCGAAGTCACGGGCCGCGTATGCCCCGCACCTTGCGAAGCCGCGTGCACGCTCAACATCATCGACGAGCCGGTCGCCATCAAATCCATTGAGCGCGCCATCGCCGATCGGGCCTTCGGCGAAGGCTGGGTCAAGCCGCAGCTGCCGGAACGGAAGACCGGCAAGCGCGTGGCGGTCGTGGGCTCAGGACCGGCGGGCCTTGCCGCAGCCCAACAACTCGCCCGCGCCGGCCACGATGTGCATGTCTACGAGAAACATGCGGAGCCCGGCGGCTTGCTGCGCTACGGCATCCCCGACTTCAAGATGGAGAAGTACATCGTGGAGCGGCGGGTCGCGCAGATGGAAGCGGAGGGCGTGACCTTTCACTGCAACGTCCATGTCGGCAAGACCGTCGACATCCGCACGCTGGAGCGCGACCACGACGCCGTGCTTCTAGCCGGAGGCGCCGAACACCCCCGCGACCTCGCCGTGCCGGGGCGTGAGCTGCCCGGCGTCCACTTCGCTATGGACTATCTGATGCAGCAGAACCGCCGTGTCTCCGGCGAGCCCTTGGGCGATGTGGAAGAGATTCTGGCCTCAAGCAAAGAGGTCGTGGTCATTGGTGGTGGCGACACGGGCTCCGACTGCATCGGCACCGCGTTCCGCCAAGGCGCGACCTCGGTGACGCAGCTGGAAATCATGCCGCAGCCGCCGGAGAAGGAGAACAAGGCGCTGACTTGGCCGCACTGGCCGCTGAAATTCCGCACCTCGACCAGCCAGGCCGAAGGCGCCGAACGCGACTTCAGCGTGGCGACCAATCGCTTCCTCGGCGACGGCAAGGTGGAACGGCTTGAGTGTGTGCGGCTCGACGACCAGATGCAGCCGGTGCCCGACAGCGAATTCACGATTCCCGCCGATCTCGTGCTCCTCGCCATGGGCTTCGTGCATCCTGTGCATGAGGGCATGGTCGGCGATCTCGGCGTGGACCTCGATCAGCGCGGCAACGTCAAAGCCAACGAGCTGGAATACCGCACCTCCCGGTCCAAGGTCTTCGCCGCCGGCGATATGCGCCGGGGCCAATCGCTCGTGGTCTGGGCCATCCGCGAGGGCCGTCAGGCGGCACACGCGATCGACAAGATGCTGATGGGAACGACGACGCTGCCGCGCTGAGATGGACGGCGGCGCTAGGAAACCCGCTTAGCTCGGCGGCCAGGTGAAGTCGTCCGCACGGCCCGACTTCGGCTCAAGCTGCTCGCCCCGGACCAAGACGCGGTAGTACGGCCGCTGCTGTAGCGGCAACTGAGGCCGCGAGGAAGCCAGCGTCAGGTCGGTGACGGCGGAGATCGTGGCCATCGACGTGAAGCCGCCAGGCAACGCGCGCGTGATGATCTCCGGCTCCGCCACGGCTGCTTGGGCTTGGCCGTCGACGGGCAGCGCCGCATTGGGCAGCGCCGCCGGCCGCAGCACGCTCACATCGCCGACCTGCTTCTTCTGCAGCGCATCGGCGTCCTCCGCCTCCTCGCCATCCTCGGCCGACTTCTTGGGCGGCACGGACCGCGGCGCGACGAAGCGGTCCTGCACCTTGGCCTGCTCCTGTTCGTTGCCGGCAAGCGGGATGTTCCGCTCCGCCTTGGCCAGGTTCAGGTCCTTGCGCAGCTCCTTCTCGACGAAGTGCGCGAGCTTGAGGTTACCGCGCATCGTCAAATGCCGGCCGTCATTGGCGCGCAAGCGCTTCGTCTTGCCCTGCATGTCAGGGCCGTAGGCGCTATAGCGGCCGGAGTCATCGGCGAACCCGTCCCAGGTGTCGATGAACTTGGCGCCGTTGACGAACGCCTTCTCGCGAAAGACGTCGTTGAGCTTCTCCGCATTGCTGCTCTGCGCGGGGCTACGCATCACCGGCAAGCCAACCCAATAGGTCGCGACATTGGCGCTCCGGAGCGTCTTGATGAACTTTTCGATCCGCTTGCCATAGGCCTCGCGCCACTCCTCGGTGCCGAACTTCAAGCGCTTGCCGTCCTTGGTGATCGGCAGCGCGTCATTGGCACCGAACATGACCACGGCGACCTGGTAGTTTCCGTCCTTCAGGATCTTCCCGATCTCGCCGTTCCAGTCATAACGCTTGGTGCGCGCGAAGCCGGTTGCCTTCTGGGAGCGCTGAATGAAGTCCAGTGTCGGATCGTCCTCGAAGGCTCGGTAGAGACCGCCCCACAGCCCGTCGCCGAAGGTATCGCCGACCACGACGATCCGGTACCGGTCCCCATTGGGGAACGGTGTGATGTAGCTGCGGTGCGCGGTCTGAGCGCCTTGCGCCACAACGGGGGTGCTTTCCAGGGCCAGAACCAGCGCGGCAGCAAGCGCTCCAGCTCCGGCAAGCGCCCGGACCGTAGAGCGTCCAAAACGGCGGCAAGACGCGATACCAAACATCGTCAAGTCGACCCCTTCTGCGGTAGGTCCAAACCTATAGCATCAATTCGCCGGCGGCGCGCCCTTCGGCACAGTGGTTGTCTTCGGCGGCGACATCTCAGGCGGCCCGAGCCTTGAAGGCTCAGCCTGGTTCACCGCGCCAACCGGTTGCGGGTCAGCCATCGGCTGCGGCACAGCGACCGGCTGCTGCGGTGGGGCCGCCACGGGCTGCGGGACGGCTACGGGGGGCGGCGCTGGCGGGAGCGGCGGTGCATCGGCGCGCAGCTTCTTCAAGATCGTGAGCGTCGGGTAGCCGTCGACCGGCAGTCCCTTGACCCGCTGATAGGAGCGGACACCGTTGAGCGTCATGCTGCCGATAATGCCGTCGACCTCGCCGTCCAAATGGCCAAGTGCGATCAAGAGCCGCTGCAGCTCCATGCGCTGCTCCATGGACAGCCGCCGTTCGCCCGTGGGCCACTGCTGGATGAAGGGACCGTAGCCCGCGAGCTGATCGGCCAAATGCCCCACGGCCAGCGCGTAGGAACTCGCATTGTTGTACCGCAGCAGCGAGCGGAAGTTGTTGAGCGTCAGGAATGCAGGCCCCTTGGCCCCTTCCGGCGCATAGAGCCGCGCTTTGTCTCCTGGTCTCGGGAAAGGCTTGCCGTTGGCCCGGACGATACCGAGCTTGCGCCACTGCGCGAGCGTTCGTGACGTCTTCGGGCTGTAGCGTTTGGGATTGAATCCCTTAGGCAGCCGGACCTCGTAGCCCCAGGTCTGCCCCGGAATCCACTTCGACTTGCGCAGATAGGCGGCCGTCGAGCCAAGCGCGTCCGGGATGGTCTCCCAAATGTCGCGGCGGCCGTCGCCGTCATGATCCACCGCATAGGCCGTGTAGGTGGTGGGAATGAACTGGGTGTGGCCCATGGCACCGGCCCAAGACCCGTTCATGTTGTCGAAGCTGGTATCGCCGCGCTGCAGGATCTTCAGCGCCGAGACGATCTGGCCCCGGGCGAACTTGGCCTTGGTGCCAGAACACGCCAGCGTCATCAGCGACTGAATGACGTTCTTGTCGCCTTTGTTGTCGCCGTAGTTCGACTCCACACCCCAGATGGCCAAGACGATATGCTTGTCGACGCCATACTTCTTTTCGACTTCATCGAGGAGGGCCTGGTACTCGATGAGCTTCTCCCTGCCCTTTGACAAGCGCTTGGGGGAGACAGCGCGGTCGACATACTCACCGACCGGCTTCTTGTACTCCGGCTGATAGTTCGCCGACTCGATCACCTCCTTGTCGAGGGTGATCCCCGCCGTGGCCCGCTCGAAGGTCTCCCGGCTGACGCCTCCGCGCTTGGCGGCGGGCCAGAAGCCATTCACGCATTTCTGGAAGCGGTCGGCGTATGCAGGGCCAGACGGCGCCAGGAGCAGCGCAGAAACAGCCGCAAACATCAAAGCCTTAGCAAAGCTCATGATTCCCATCCCACGAAGTTAGCAACCAGGCCGGGCAAAACCTAGGCAACATCCCACCTGTTTGGTTGGATTTCGCTTAACGATCTCCGGCCGGATTGCAGCAGGACAGGATGTTGGGGTGCCGTCCGCAGCAATCATTGAGCAGAAACGACACCAATCGGCCCAAACGCTCGAAGTCCGCTCGATAGATAATGTGTCTCGATTGGCGCTCGGAGGTGACCAAGCCGGCGCGTTCGAGGGTGGTCAAATGGAAGGACACCCGCGACGAGGAGGCACCCACAGCCTTGCCCACCTGCCCCGCCGAAGCCCCACTATCGCCCCGTTCAACGAGGTATCTGACGATCCCTAGCCGGGTCTCTTGAGAGAGGGCGCCAAAAGCGGATATGACCAGCGCTTGATTCATATCTCAATATCTCTTGAAATGTTGAGATATAGGATATAGCTTGCCTCGGCAGTCGGTCAATCAAGCAAGACAACGCCAGCTCCATGAAAGTCGTCAGCTTCAAGATTTGCCCTTTCGTGCAGAGGGTCACGGCCCTCCTCGAGGCCAAAGCAGTCGACTACGAGGTCGAGTACATCAGCCTCAAAGACAAGCCGGAGTGGTTCCTGGATGTCTCACCGCACGGGCAGGTTCCGGTTCTCATAACTGATAGCGGCCAAGCGCTCTTTGAGAGCGATGCGATCGTGGAGTACATCGAAGAGGTGTCTCCGCCATTGCAGCCGCAACTGACCCTAGAAGAGAAGGCCATCAACCGGGCCTGGAGCTACTTGGCGTCGAAGAATTACCTGGTTCAGTGCAGCGCCCAGCGCAGCCCCAATCAAGACACCCTAAGACAGCGCAACGAAAAGCTGGGAAGAGCGTTCGATCGGATTGAGAAGCAGCTAGACGGCTCAGCCTTTTTTGGCGGAGACACCATCGGCATGGTGGATATCGCTTGGCTGCCCCTGCTGCACCGAGCTGAGATTGTCGAGCAGCGCACCGGCTACGACTTCATCGGCAAACGCACAAGGCTCAAGCGCTGGCAACAGACGCTGCTGGCAGACAACTTGGCGGCAAAATCAGTGGCGCCCGACTTTGAGGACGCGTTCAGCAGGTTCTACCTGTCGAGCGAAACCTGGCTCGGGCGGCTCGGCGACCCTAGTTCGGCGCAGCTTTGAGAACCTGGTTCACCAAGGCGTGGCTCGGATAGCAGGTCAGCGGCCGGCCGAGTTCCTTCTCTTTCTTGCCGATGCTCTGCCGGGTCTTGAAGCCCACCAGGCCGTCGACCTTGCCGACGTCATGCCCTTCCGCCACCAGGACCTTCTGGAACTTCAGGATGCGGTCGCGGGTGAACCGCTCCACCGGCTGCCATTCACCGACGAAGGAGACTGGCACGTTGTAGTCGATCATGTCCGCGACGTGGCCCACGAAGATCGCGTAGACATCGGAGTTGTTGTAGAGCTTCAGCACCGAGAAGTTGGTGGTCGCCAAGAAGGCCGGCCCTTTCATCCCGGCCGGAAGGACGAGGAAGGTCCAGTCGTCCAGCCGGTCTTCCGGAAAGGGGCGCCCCTTCACCCGCCGCACGCCAAGATCGATCCACTCGCGGATCGGGAGCGATTGATCCGGTCCTTGCAGCGTGCAGTCGAAGGTCTTCGGTAGCGTCACCTCGTAGGCCCAAGGTTGCCTGCCGTCCCAGCCTTGGCTGCGCAGCGAGTTGGCCGCAGAGGCCAAGGCATCGGGCACCGAGGTCCAGATGTCGCGTCGGCCGTTGCCGTCGAAGTCTACAGCGTAGTCCTCAAAGTCTCCGGGCAGGAACTGCACATGCCCCATCGCACCGGCCCATGAGCTCTTCATCTGCTTACGCGATGCGTGCCCCAGCTCGATGATCTTCAACGCACCGATGAGCTGCGGGCGGAACTCCGCCGCGCGCCGCCCCATGAAAGCTTGCGTGGCGATCGACCTCACAGCGTCGTAGGGGATCGCGGCCCGGCCGAACCCTGTCTCGCGGCCCCAGATCGAGATGATGATGCTCGACGGCACGCCGTATTGCTGCTCGATCGCCTTGAGGGTGGGTCCAAGGCGCTTGGAATGTCCGCGCCCACCTGCAGCCAAAGACTTCAGACTGTTTGCCTTGAAGTAACGCTCCGGCACGCCGAACTCCGCTTGCGGCTTCGGCTTCGGCTTCATGGCCTGCGGCAAGGCGGGGCCACCCGGAAACGCGGGGTCCGGCGGCTCGATCTGCGGCAGCGACCAGTCGAGCTTGAGACCTTTCAGCTCCCGGTCGAAGGTCGCGCGCGAGATTCCCGCCGCTTCCGCTTCCGGCCAGAGCTCTTGTAGCCACTGGGTGAAACGTGCATCGACCGCGCGCCGATAGTCCGAGGACGCGACAGCTGCCGCCGGTACCGACACCAGCATGAGCGCAGCCAGCGCAAGCGCCACTCTTTGCAGTGAAACTCCCCACTTAGCCCACATCAAACGGCCCCAACCGATTCGGTGTTAGCGGCAATTGTGGCGGGCGGTTTTGACCGTGCAAAGGCGAAAAACGGACCAATTCGCCCTTGCCACCCCTAAGGCCCCCCTGCCATCCCCAAGGTCTCTTGCAATCCCAAAGGCATTGGGGGACTTCTACCTCCGCAATGACCCTGGGGTCCCGACCCTGAAGCCGAACGAGGCCTGAATGCCCGCTCCCGTCCGCAAGGCCGTGTTTCCCGTCGCCGGGCTCGGCACGCGCTTTCTTCCCGCAACCAAGGCGATGCCCAAGGAAATGCTGACGGTGGTCGACCGGCCGCTGATCCAGCATGTCGTCGATGAAGCCCGTGCCGCCGGCATTGAGCATTTCATCTTCGTCACCGGCCGGAACAAGGGCGCGATCGAGGACCATTTCGACAAGCAACCGGAATTGGAGGAGACGCTTGCCGCGCGCGGCAAGACGGCGGAGCTCCAAGCGCTGGAGGAAGCGCTGCCGGAAGCCGGATGCGCCAGCTTCGTCCGGCAGCAAGCCCCGCTTGGGTTGGGCCACGCCGTTTGGTGCGCGCGTGACATCGTCGGCAATGAGCCGTTCGCGGTGCTGTTGCCCGACGTGCTCGTGCAGACCCCGGACAAAGGGTGCTTGGCCCAGATGCTCGATGTCTACGGCGAACGCGGCGGAAACGTCCTCGCCGTGGAACCCGTGCCCGACGATCAGATCAAGAACTACGGGGTCGTTGCCGTGGGCGAAGCGGACGGCACCGTGTTTCCCGTGACCGGCATGGTCGAAAAGCCCGCGCCGGGAACCGAACCCTCCAATCTGACCATTCTCGGCCGCTACATCCTGCAGCCAGAGATCTTTGGCCTTCTGTCCGCACAAGAGAAGGGCGCGGGCGGCGAGGTCCAGCTGACCGATTCCATGCTGACGCTGCTCAAGAGCCAGCCGTTCTATGCGCTGGAATATGAGGGACGCGCCTTCGACTGCGGCTCCAAGCCCGGCTTCCTCGCCGCCAATGTGGCCTTCGCACTCGAACGGCCGGACTTGCGCGATGCAGTCGCTACAGAAATCAAGAAGCTGATCTGACGTGCATGTGGGCTAGTGACGGATGCGCACGCCAGCCCGCAATCGATTCTCGGTGAAGTCGCTTGTGTTGTTGCTCGAGAAGAAGTCCGTGTAGTCGTATTCGGTATACACGGACATATGGGGGTTGAAGTAATACTCCGCCGAGGCGCCTGTCCTGAAGCGCTCGTCGACTTGTTCCGTCACGGCAAAGTCGGCGACTTCGTAGCTGACAAAGGTCCCAACGACGAGATAGCGCCAAAGCGCCTGTTGTATCGACAGCTCGTAGAAGCGGTCGACGGCCCCAAGCGAGTCGACAAGCGTCGTCGTGGAGACATCCGAGCGAGCGATGAACTCGACCAATGTCATTGGTGTCGGCTGCCAGATGATGTTGGCGTTGAGCAGAAGTCCCTCGATCGGACCGACAGATTCATCGATCGAGCTCTGTTCGCCCCAACCAAGATTGATGTCTCCGCTCAACGCGTCACTAAAGGCGAACGTCATGCCAGAGAGCACCGCGAAGCCGTCAGAATCGCGCGTGATCCCGCTCACGCTGATCGGCTGCTCGTATCTCTCACGGCTGAGCTCGCCTTCCACATACATCGCCAGTCGAGGATTGAAGTCATAGGTGCCGCGCACTCTTAGCTCATCCTCACGATAGTCCCTGATATCCTCCTGCGGGATAATCGTATCCCGAATCGGATCGAAGAGGCCCTGCCCTCGATCCGAGTAGTGGTAGTCGGACACGATCCCCTCGACCTCCATCGTCAAGCGGTTGAACGTATGCGCGGCCGCCGCGGTGATATGCTCCTCCTGCACGTTTGTCTGGAAGCCGGCGATGTCTGTGAGGCTGATCGAGTTGCGGCCTTCTTGCGTTTGCGACTTGCCCAACTCGAGTTCAAGACTGGTACGCCGCGTCACGTCCAGCTGCCCACGGAGCAGCGCCACGTACGACTTGTCGTCCTCGACGGAGAAGTCCTTGTACCAACTCCGGTCTGCATCGAACGTGGCCGTGAAGGAGTGCCGGGACCAGTTGGATTGCAGAACGACGTTTGGCGCAAACTCAAAGGCGATATCCGAGCGCGGAATGGGCGTTCCGAGCACGTTATCCGTGAGGATGGTGCCGATCTCGGCCTCCGTGAACAGCAGGAAGGTGCCGAGCTGCATCCCGATGGGCACGTAGGGATCGAGCCGGTTTCGTTGCGGCAGTCGCGGTAGGTTCTCCAGGTCGTCATCGGATGCGCGCGGCGGACCCACCAGAGGTGTGCCGGTGGGTGTCGTGATCCCAAGCCCCGGCCTCCGGGCCACGGGTACAGCCTCCTCGTCCTCATCGCCCAGACCGCCCAGAGGCGGCGGCGGTCCGGGTGGCGCGGGCAGCCCGGGAAGCGCCGGCGGTGTGGGCCTGAGCGAGGGGTCGTCGGCAAGGTTGTCCGTGCCTTGCGGGCTGAGGACGCCGCCCCCGGAGACATCGCCGGTCGCTGGGTCCCGCTGTTGACGCCGTCTTTCGACCCTGGAGGGAAACGGCGCCGGGTCGGGCTCGGCCCCAGCGCCAAGACTGCCGCGCAGCACCGGCGCGGTTGGGCCGGGCGGAGGCACTTCTTGAGCGGCGGCCGGCGCGCAAACTGCGGCGAGCAAGGCTGCAGCGAGCGCGCCCGCTGCGCTGGACGTATGGCGACGCGGCAAGGACGCACCCTCGATCGAAACTGGGCAAAGCCCGAAAACTCAGGAAAAACCTGGCTCCGGGCCCGCAGCCCGTGGATCGTCCAAGCCTAGGAGCAAGACGGTTAACGAGGCGTTTAGAGCTGTTTCGAAACGGGGCAGGCTTGGACCTTTCGTTGCCGCAATCCGTGCTAAAATCGCCTCCTCACAAGGGGGAGCCAAACCATATGCCAGTCGGGCTGAAGCAAGACCTGTCGCACCCGGAGACCCGAGACGAAGCGGTGGCCTCGGCCACACGCACGCTGCAACTGGAAGCGGAGGGCTTGAGCGCGCTCCAAGCGGGGCTGAAGGCCCATCTGGCGGAGCGTTTCGCCGAGGCGCTGGACATCCTGCGCGGCTGCCGCGGCCGGGTCATCGTCACCGGCATGGGCAAGAGCGGTCATGTGGGCTTGAAGGTCGCCGCCACCCTCTCCTCCACCGGCACGCCCGCCCATTTCGTGCATCCCAGTGAAGCGAGCCATGGCGACCTCGGCATGATCACCCGGGACGATGCCATCCTTGCCTTCTCCTGGTCCGGCGAGACCGTCGAGCTGGGCAATATCCTGTCTTATTCGCGGCGGTTCGCCGTTCCGCTCATCGCCATCACCTCCAATCCGGAGTCCACGCTGGCGGGAGCCGCAGAAGTGGTCGTGCCACTGCCCCAGGCCAAAGAGGCGTGCCCGCATGGGTTGGCGCCGACGACCTCCACCGTCATGCAGCTGGCGCTGGGGGATTCCATTGCCATCGCGCTTCTGGAGAGCAAGGGATTCACGGCCCTCGATTTTGGTGTGCTGCACCCGGGCGGCCAGCTTGGCGCCCGGCTGAAATTCGTCGGCGACCTCATGCACACCGGCAACGGCCTGCCCCTGACCTCCGCGGACACCGTGATGTCGGAGGCGATTGTCGTCATGACCGAGAAGGCGCTCGGCTGCCTCGGCGTCGTCGACGGCAACGGCATCCTGAAGGGCATCATCACCGACGGCGACTTGCGCCGTCACATGGGCGATGGCCTCCTGGTCAGCCGCGCGGCGGAGATCATGACGCCGGAACCGAAGACGGTGACGCCCGACCTCATGGCGAGCGCCGCCCTTGAGGTGATCAACGCCTCGGCCATCACGGCATTGTTCGTGGTGGAGAACGGACGCCCCGTCGGGATCATCCACATCCACGACCTGCTGCGCGCCGGCGTGGTCTAAGCGGCTTTGGCAGCAACCTGCTCCGGCGCCGGTTTCCGCGTCCGCGAGAACGACCGGCCCGCGTCCGACATGGCGCCGGTCTCCGGATCCACATCCGCAACCGACCGCGCGACTTCCGCGTAGTGATAATGGGTCGCGATCTTTAGCGCATAGATGAACAAGATGTGCGGCTCCCGCCAGCGCAATTTCACGATCTGGGACAACTGCCTGCGATAGCGGGCGCGCAACCCCTCATCCTTCACTAGGGACAACAGCCGCGACGCCACAACACCGAAGCGCACATAGTTGAGCAAGGCGCGCTTGGCCCAGGCCAGACGCCAGCTTTTCCAATACGGCAGCTGATGCAGCGCGAACTTGAAGTTCTGGCCGACGAACTGTGAATCGAGACGCTGAAAATAGGGGTCCGCCCCATAGCTGTCCTGCATCACCTGAATGAAGCCGTCCCGCAGTTCCTCCCGCGACATACCCAGCGGTATGACGTTCGTGCCGTAGCGGTCGGCATCTTCGTCGCCGTTCAGGCGGCCATCCTTCTTGAGCCGGTCGTAGAGCGGCGTCGTGGGGATCGCGTGCAGCATGCCGATTAGTGACGTCGAGATTCGCGCCCGCGACAGGAACTCCGGAACGGCCTTGAATATTGAAGGGTCGTCGTTGTCGAATCCGACGATCATCCCGCACCAGACGTCGATGCCGCGGTCTTGGATGCGGTGCACCCGCTCAATCAGCGAGCCGGCGTTCGGCCGCACGTTTTGCAGCTTCTTGGTCTCGCGCAACGAATCCTCGTTCGGCGTCTCGATGCCGATGAAGACGTTCTGGAAGTTCGCCAGCCCCATGAGCTCCATCAGCTCTTCGTCCTCGGCCAAATCGAGAGAAGCCTCGGTGAAGAGGGTCAGCGGATAGGCACGCTCTTGCTGCCAGCGAACGATGTCGCGCAAGATCGGTTTGATGGCCTTCTTGTTGCCGATGAGGTTGTCGTCGACGACAAAGACGATCTTGAGGCCGGCTTGCAAGAAAGCTTCCAGCTCCGCCAAGACCTGCTCGCTGGTCTTGAGTCGCGGACGCCGGCCAAACGTGACAATGATGTCGCAGAACTCGCAGGTGAAGGGACAGCCCCGCGAGATTTGCATGCTGCCGAACATGTAGCGCTCGGTCTTCAGCAAATCGGTGCGCGGCAGCGGCAGCTTGGTGATATCCGTCTTTTCGGCCTGCTCGTAGCGGGTCTTGTGCTCGCCCTTCTCCCACGCGGCCAGGAATTCCGGCCAAGTCTCGTCGGCCTCGCCCAGGAAGATGACGTCTGCCAGCCCCTCCAAGGCTTCCGGTTCCACCGTCGCCATCGGCCCGCCAACGGCCGTCATGACACCCCGCGCGCGCATCGCCTCGAGGATCTCGATCAGTCTGCGCCCCTGGATGCTCATACCTGTGAGGCAAACCAGGTCGGCACGCCCCAAGCGGTCGAAATCGATGTCCTCGACATTCTCGTCGACCAGGGTCACATCGTGATGGTCGGGGACCAGCGCCGCCAGGAGCCCAAGACAGGCGACGGGGAGGTTCGCACGCTTGCCGAACAAGGGCATGCAGTGCTCCAGCCCCCAGAACGAGATGTCGAAGCGTGGATTCACGATGACGATATCGGCCATACGGTCCCTCCAGGACGAACGATCCTCGTTTCAATACTATTAGAGTATTGAGCGATGGCGACAACAGGGCAGATCCTTCCAAATCACCTTGCCACGGCATTAACCTCTTTGGTCACACCCCTACGGCTCAGCTAGGACAGACGAAATTGGGCGCGGAAACGCTGGACATTCTTGTGGTCGGCGGCGGCATTCACGGTGCGGCCATCGCGCGCGACGCGGCGGGCCGTGGGCTCAAGGTGATGCTCGCCGAACGGGGCGACTACGCCTGCGCCACGTCGTCCGCCTCATCCAAGCTCATTCATGGAGGCTTGCGCTATCTTGAGCATCTGGAGCTCGGGCTCGTCCGTGAATCTCTGACCGAGCGCGCCGAGCTGCTCCGCACCGCGCCCCATCTCGTGGCACCGCTGAAATTCCTACTGCCCATCTATGGCTGGCAGAGACGCAAACCCTGGTTCGTCCACGCAGGCCTTGCCCTCTACGACTTCCTCTCTATCGGTGATGGTTTGCCGGCGAGCGGACGGGTAGCGAATGAGGAGGTCACGCACCTACCTCGACTTCGCCAAGACGACTTGCGCGCGGTGCTGCACTACTATGACGGCCAGACAGACGATGCGCGGCTCACCTTGAGCGTGGCACTCGATGCCCGCGCCCGCGGCGCAGACATTTTGAACCGCCGCGCCGTCACGGCGATCGCGGCGTCTGACGATGGCTATACGGTCGAGATCGACGAGCGCGGCACGAAGCGGCGGCTTGCGGCACGTTGCGTTGTCAACGCGGCCGGCCCCTTCGTCGGCGAGATCGACACCATGACCCATGCGGCACCTGAGCGCCAAACATTGCGCCTCGTGCGCGGGAGCCACATCGTGCTCCCAATGCCCACGCCGCCCGAGCGGTGCGCCTATACGCTGCAGGACGAAGGCGAACGCATCATCTTCGTCATCCCCTGGCTCGGCGGGCGCTTTCTCATCGTCGGCACGACGGACGTGCCCCAAGAGGGCGATGCGCGAAGCCCTAAGTGCTCGCCCGAGGAACGAGCCTATCTGCTCAGCGCCTATAACCGCTATTTCGGGGAGAAGAAAACGGACGACGACATCGTCTACACCTGGTCCGGCGTGCGGACACTCCATGGGGGCGCAGATGAGGCCCCGAGCCGCATCAGCCGCAAGCCCC
>Ga0207422_1002604_pt1 | contig 22905 bp, 17 predicted proteins | sample MarCyaLeptolynsp_FD_187757 | JGI IMG/M metagenome (GOLD analysis project Ga0207422, IMG submission 187757) | Marine cyanobacterial communities from Panama - species 1 Leptolyngbya sp. (SPAdes) | ecosystem: Environmental > Aquatic > Marine > Unclassified | place: Panama: Panama City | collected... | reverse complement strand
CTTGTCATGTTTCAAACTTAATTATAGCAGGACGACCGTTAAACCGCTCTTAAGTTTAAGATTTCGTGACCATCGTCCCAAAATCCGGTTTCGCGCTGCCGTCCCTGGCATGCACCGACAACAACCGTCCCATTGCCAACGGCGCCCTATGACTTGAAAGGAACGGTCCCGAAAGAATTCGCTTGAAGTTTCAAAAGCGCACACCACCGTTCAGTGCCAGCTTATTTATGGAATATGGGGAAAACTGCAAGAGCTTACTGGTCATTTCAGGCGCAATAGAGACGGGATTCGTCGCTTTTTCAACGTGAATCTCATTCACCATCCCATTTTGCCGCATTTTGGGTCGCAACGACTCCGAATGATCTGTCGTCTGCGCAACAAAATATCCGAGCACCTTTGCACAGGTTCAAGGCGATCATCCGGCCAGACCCGGCCCGGCGCCGGAAAAGGCCGACCGAACCTGCCGCGCCTCTTCAGCCAGGGCATGATCGCGTTGCGCATAGGTTTCACGCAACTTGGCAATCTCGCGCGTCAGGGTCAGGATGCGGTCTTCCTGGCCGGAGGATTCCTCATTGCCAACCCCTGCGATTTCCTCATCGAGTTCGGCTTCCATGGCGCGCAGATCAAACCGGTCGAGAAGGTGTCGAAAATAGTCTTCCACAAACGAATCCGGAGGCTGGTACCTGAGAAGCGGCACCCGTTTCAGGAGTTTCGAGGACCGCACCGGCCCGTCCCCTTCCACATCGCCGCACACTTCCTGCAGGATCGCAAAAAACCGCGGGTCGGCCTCCTCGGCCACCCGCACCGCATCGGTCTTGTCGAGCGTCGTGGTCAGGCGTTCCAGCTCGTCGCGGAACCGGGCGTGGCTGTCGAGTGAAAACCGCAAGCCGGTCATGCGCTCGATATGGGCCTCAAACAGATTCGGGAAAGCAACGGAAAGGCCGAGAACGATTCGCTCCAGGCCAATCAGATCGGCGTCGTCCGCCAGCAGTTGCGACGATGCGGCCATCTGTGCGCCACCGGCATCGTCGCGTCCCTGGCCCGCCGGCCTTGCACCGGATTCGCGGGTTTGTTTGCGCCGCCGCGACCAGAACAGTTCCGACAATCGCATGCGGATGGCCAGGCGGTAGCCGCGCTGGACGGTTTCGTCCTTGATCGAAAAGACCAGATTGTTGATCTGTTTTTCCAGAGCGGCCTGGCGTTCGGGCGTATCGATGCGGGCATGGGCGATTTCCCGGCGCCAGAGCACGTCGGCAAGCGGAAGCGCGTTTTTTGTTTCCCTGAGAAAGGCGTCCTGCCCGCCCGTCTGGATCAGATCGTCCGGATCCTTGCCGTCCGGCAGGAAGACAAAATTGAAGGAATAGCCGCCCTTCAGCTCCGGCAGGATCCGGTCCACCGCCCGGTGAGCGGCGGCCACACCCGCCTTGTCGCCATCGAAACAGACGATCGGTTCCGGGGCCAGGCGCCAGAGACGGGCGATCTGTTCTTCGGTGAACGCGGTTCCCAGCGACGCGACAACAGTCTTGATCCCGGCCTGATAGACTGCGATCGCATCCATATACCCTTCCACGACGATGGCCGTTCCGGTATCGTAAGCCGGTTTTCGAACCCGGTGCGCATTGAACAGCGTCGTGCTTTTGTAAAACAGCGGCGTCTCCGGAGAATTCAGATATTTCGGTTCCGTCATCGGATCCAGCGCCCGGCCGCCAAAGGCGATGACGCGGCCGCGGTCGTCCTCGATCGGAATGATCAACCGGTTGCGAAACCTGTCATAGGCCGGACGTCCGTCATCGGGTCGAATCACGAGGCCTGCCAGCGCCATCTCCTCTTCCCCGACGCCGAGACCCTGCAGATGCGACTTCAGGGCGTCGCGGTAATTCGGTGCATAGCCGAAGCGGAACTCGCGCTGGGTGGCGTCCGACAGGCGGCGCCTTGCGGCGTAGTCCCGCGCCTCGCGGCCGCGGTCGCCGTAGAACTGGCTTTCGAAAAATTTTGCCGCAAATTCCACAACGTCCCGCAGATCGGCGCGCCTTTCCTCCCGCCGGGCGGCCTGCGGGTCCGGAGCGGGCAGGGAAACGCCCGCCGATTCGGCGAGCCGTTCAACGGCTTCGGGAAAACTCAGGCCTTCGGTTTCCGTCACAAACCGGAAATGATCGCCGGATGCGCCACAGCCGAAACAATGGTACCGCCCGCGCCGGTTGTCGCAGTGAAAACTCGGGGATTTTTCCTGGTGAAAGGGGCAACACGCCCAATAGTCACCCTTGGCCGGCTGCGACTTTTTGCGGTCCCATGCGACCTTTGGTCCGACAATATCGGATATCTGAAGCCGGTTCCGGATATCATCGAGAATATGGGGTGAAAAGCGCATCGCGGAAAACTATCCGAATTGCCCGCCGATTACGATCACCGGCAGGTCAGGAAACGGACTGGCCGGGGAAAACGAGGATAACCTGGCGACGGCCGGCCCGCGACAGCGGGCGAAAGATGCGCATAAAACAAAAATTTCACCGCCCCGTCCGGTTCTCTGCCGCAACGCCGCTGAACACAGATGCACCGCATTTACGGCAGTCTTCAGGGCGGTGCGCCGCAATCGCGCCCTCAGACAGCGTCGCGCAGGATCTTCTTGACCACGCAACTGGCCTGGCCGAAATCCATCTTGCCCGCAAACCGTTCCTTTAGGGCACTCATGGTGCGCCCCATGTCGCGCAGCCCCGTCGCGCCGATTTCCTCTACGACGCTCGCACAGGCAGAGCGCATTTCATCCTCGTCCAGCTGCTTGGGCAGATATCCGCGGATCACGCCGATTTCCTGGCGTTCCCGCTCCGCCATTTCAAGGCGGCCGGCCTCTTCGTAGACCTTGATCGATTCGACTCGCTGGCGAATCATTTTCGTCAACAGTTCGAGAACATCATCTTCGCCAAGATTGTCCTTGCCCTGGGAACGTGCCGCGATATCTCGATCCTTTATCGCCGCGCTGATCAGGCGCAGGGTGGAGACCCTGCACTTGTCTTGCGTTTTCATAGCCTCTTTCAAGTCGGCAATGATGGCCTCACGCATGTCCTACTCCGGTGTCCGTTAACCGAGGTTGCCGAAACAATACCCTCGTTGCGCCCATCACGCAACCGCCACAAACGGAACAACTTGTTGATAGATTTGGAGAAAATGGGGTTCATCCCGCCGACCGAATTTCTTCAGGTCCGGCGCGGAGAACAGTTCTTTAGACAAAATTCGTTGCTTTGGCTAGTCACATTTTGGAAACCTCCGGGAACCCCTGCCGCGTGCCGGCGAATGCATGACACGGCGATTTTGGGTTTGATCTGAAGCGCGAATGGATTAAAGCACCGGTGGAACGTGTTGTCGGCTTGACTGGGCATGCATTTGCGGATGCTGGCCGGCCCACATTCCCTGCATTCGGGATCGCAAACATTCCTGTCGACGAACCGGCTTCGCTGTCCGCAGCGCTGGATAGACCTCGATAGGGGCACAAATTGGATGATTTCATGACCACACCATGGACAGATCCGGTCGCCACCGGTCTCCTCGTCTTAGCCGACGGTACGATTATCAAGGGCCTGGGACTGGGCAAAACCGGCGAAACATCCGGGGAAGTGTGTTTCAACACGGCGATCACCGGATACCAGGAAATTCTCACCGACCCTTCCTATGCCGGCCAGATCATCACATTCACATTTCCGCACATCGGCAATGTGGGTACGAATGACGAAGATGTCGAGACCGTCAACCTGGCATCGACCTCCGGGGTTCGCGGGTGCATCCTGAAGGCAGATATCACCGAGCCGGCGAATTACCGCGCCAGCAATCATCTGAACGCGTGGCTGGCATCTCGCGACATTATCGGCCTGAGCGGCATCGATACACGGGCCCTGACCGCGCGCATTCGCGACACCGGCATGCCGAACGCGATCATCGCCCACGCGCCCGACGGCAAATTCGACGTGGATGCGCTGAAAGCACGGGCCGCAGCCCTTGAGCCAATGGAAGGCCAGGATCTGGCCGCCGGCGTATCCTGTACCCAGAAATTCGACTGGGATCAGACGTCCTGGTCATGGGACGAGGGGTACGGACGAGCGAATGGCGCCGGCATGCGGATCGTCGCCATCGATTTCGGTATCAAGCGCAACATTCTGCGCCTGCTGGCGGACGAGGGCTTCGAGGTTACCGTTGTACCTGCGAGCGCCACCGTCGAAGACATCATGGTCCATGAACCGGACGGCATCTTCCTGTCCAACGGTCCGGGCGACCCGGCAGCGACGGCAGCCTATGCCGGACCTGTCGTAAAATCCCTGATCGACCGCGGAATTCCGACATTCGGCATTTGTCTCGGCCACCAGATCATGAGCCTCGCGCTCGGCGCCAGCACCGTAAAAATGCACCAGGGCCACCACGGCGCCAATCATCCGGTCAAGGACCACACGACGGGCAAGGTTGAAATCACATCCATGAACCATGGCTTCGCCGTCGATGCCGAAACATTGCCGGACGGCGTCGAGGAAACCCATGTTTCCCTGTTTGACGGGTCCAATTGCGGCATCCGCGTGAATGACCGTCCGGCATTTTCCGTGCAATACCATCCTGAAGCCTCGCCGGGGCCAAAGGACAGCAATTACCTGTTCAAGCGATTTTCAAACCTGATACGGCAATCCAAGGGTCTGCAACAGGTCGCGGAACGATAATCCGGCGCGGTTGATGCCCGCACGAAGCCGGTCGTTCTCCGCGGCGCAGACGTCCGCGATCGTCGGGACCGTCGACGGTATGGCGGCCGGGACTTGAACAGATCTTTTGCATAAACGGTGGACAACGGGTGCATAACCTGTTGATCGGACCGTTGTAATTGCGCGTTCGTCAGGCGTGGATTTTTATCGAAACAGCATTCGTTTGAAATAAAACCAAATATCAATCCATCAAAGAACAACGTTATTACCCGGTTTACCGCATTCGATAGGGTTCGTTTAACCTCCTTCTGTTATTGCTAGGAATACTGAATTGCCAATTGTCCCTGGGGCCACAATGATAGACGATCTCACAAGCCTGGCGCGGGAAAAGTCGAGCGAAAAACGGCGAGAGCTGTTGGGACGCGTCTCCGACATCTTTTTCGACGGTGCCGAACGATACACCGATCAGGAAGCATTTCTATTCGGAGATGTGCTGACGTCTTTGCTCGATGATGTCGATGTCGGCGATAAGGTGGAATTGTCGGTTCGCCTTGCGGACGAGGACAGGGCCCCCAGAAATCTGGCGAAAGCGCTTGCCAGCGACGAGAATCTCGAAGTTGCCTCCCCGGTCCTGCAGAATTCGAAGGCGCTGCTCGACGAAGACATTGTCGAGATTGCGAAACAACGGTCCCAAAGTCACCTGATGGCGATTTCCCGGCGATCGACACTGGGTGAATCCGTCACTGACGTTCTCATTGAACGCGGCGAAAAAAAGGTCCTGCAGTCCGTCGTGGAGAATCGCGGCGCGAACTTTTCCGAAAACGGATTTGCGACCCTGGCGGACAAGGCGGTCGCCGACGACAATCTGAAGGAAGCCCTGTCCCATCGCGCCGACATGCCGGTGGAAATCGCACAGCGGGTTCTGCCGGTTCTGCCGCGCGACGCCCGGACACGGCTCCTCGACCTGATGGCCAATGACCCTGAAAAGGGCGCCAAACTGGTCCATATGGCAAAGGATGCGAGCGAACGGCAGCGGCTGCTGGCGAAGAAACGTCGTCTGGAAGCCAAGGTCATGGCCGAAGACATCAAGGCCGGGCGCGCCCAAATCGACGATATCGTATCGCTGCTGGCCGACGCCAACCGTATCCCGGACCTGGCCCTGGTGCTGGCCTCCGTCGCGGAAATTCCGACGAACGTCCTCACCAATGTCATCCTGAAACCGGATGGACAACCGATTGCCATGCTGTGCCGGTCTCTTGACGTGACACCCCCGGCCTTCCGGACAATTGCGGAAATGCGCAGCCGCCGGATGAAAACGCCGGCAAGCATGGCGCGGCAACTGACCATGGATTATGCGGCCATCGACAAGGCGAACGCCGAGCGGGCCATCCGCTTCATCAAGATGCGCGCGACAATGGGCAAGGAAGCCGCGGCCTGATCCGGCCAAATCCTCGTCTTCGGAGAGCGGAACGCGTTCGCCTGCAGCGCGTTGCGCTGATTCGGATTAAACGAACGCGCTTCATATCCTGTCCGACGCAGATTGTTATCGTCCAGTCTGAGGCAGATTGAACGCACCGTACGTTAGAGCGACTTCGTCGTGAACGTGTCGCAGGCATTCATGTCGCCACCGTCAAATCCGCGCCTGAACCAGCGTCGGCGTTGTTCCGATGTGCCGTGGTTGAAACTTTCCGGGACCACATAGCCCTGGATGCGTTTCTGGATCGCATCGTCGCCGATTTGGGTCGCCGCATTGAGCGCTTCTTCCAGATCGCCCTCTTCCAGGAGTCCCTTTTGCCTGGCCTGATAGCCCCAGACACCGGCAAAACAGTCCGCCTGCAATTCGACCCGGACCGACATCGCATTTTCCTCAGCTTTCGACATCTGGCGCCGGCGCCGGTTGAATTCCGGCAACACGCCGATGAGGTTTTGCACATGATGGCCAATTTCATGGGCGATAACATAGGCTTGGGCAAAATCGCCGGGTGCTTTGAACTTGCGGCGCAGCTCGTCGTAAAACGACAGGTCAATATAAACCCGCTTGTCGCCGGGGCAGTAAAAAGGGCCGGACGCGGAACTGGCAAACCCGCAGGCCGAGCGCACCTGGCCGGAGAACAGGACCAGGGTCGGTTCTTCGTAAGAGCCGCCGGCGTCCCGGAATATCTTGTTCCAGACATCTTCGGTTTCCGCGAGAACGACGGAAATGAACGCCTTCATCTCGTCATTGGCCGCAGTCTCATGGGACCGCGACTGGCGATTTGCCGCTTCTTCCTGAAATCCCTGCTGTCCGATCGGCAGATCACCGCCGCCCTGCAACAGCGTCAGCGGATTGATACCAAGGAACCAGGAAACGATCAGGACGATTATGATGAAGCCGATCCCGCCGCCACCGGCCTTGCGCGCGGTCCGGCCTCCCCCAAGTCCGGGAATCCGCAATCGGCCTCTGCCCAAACCGGAATTGCCTCGCGACCGCCCCGAAGACGATATGTTGCCGGAGCGTTGATCATCGATATTGTCGCTTTGACGCCGGTTTCGCCACCGCATGGGTGCTCTCCTTTGGTCCAATCCAGGCAACCGGTCGCTTCCTCGAAAAGCGTGCCGGTCGGATGAAGGCTGTGTAGCAGAAAAAAATTCGGGGCAGAACAGGCCGTCGCCGAATTGTTCCCTGTGCTGTTTTCCAATTTTCGCACAAAAACCCTCGCCGCGCTCCCGCGAGGATCCAGATTCAATAAAAGCCGAAGCAAAAACAATAGCTTGAACACAGATATCACGCGCACTGAAACCTGCTGCCGGCTCGATTTTCAAGTCTGATATTCTGTTCGCGTGAACCAAGTCTGTCCCGCCACTGCACAGATTCCCGGGGATCTTTCCCTGCACAGGGAACAATCGGTCAAAAGGCCCCTTTGCTACCGCAGCATTTTTGGCCTATAAGCCCGCGAGTTTTTTCGACCCACTCCTGAGAACCTCCAGACCTCCTGACAATCAGCTTCGGGAGGATGGAGCTTGCGAGCCATGCGATGCCGAAGCGGACAGACATTCAATCCATTCTCATTATCGGTGCCGGTCCAATTGTTATCGGCCAGGCCTGTGAATTCGACTATTCCGGGACCCAGGCGTGCAAGGCGCTGAAGGCCGAAGGCTATCGCGTCATTCTCGTCAATTCCAATCCGGCAACGATCATGACCGATCCGGATCTGGCGGATGCGACCTATATCGAGCCGATCAGCCCCGACATCGTGGCCAGGATCATCGAAAAGGAACGCCCGGATGCCCTGCTCCCGACCATGGGGGGACAGACAGCGCTCAATTGTGCTTTGTCCCTGCGCAAAATGGGGGTTTTGGACAAATTCGGCGTGGAAATGATCGGCGCCCGGGCAGAAGCCATCGACAAGGCCGAAGATCGTGAACTGTTTCGCGAGGCCATGACAAAAATCGGCCTTGAAACGCCGCGCGCGGCCTTCGTGAACACCTCCGAGCTGCAAAACAAGTTCACCGCCGAATACGACGCCGAGATGGCACGTCTCACAGCCGAAGGCGCGGACCAGGCCAGGATCGACGAATTTGTACAGTCCTGGAAGGACAACGAACGGGTACGGCGTGAAGAACTGCGCTTCAGTGCCCAGATGCAGGCGCTCGAAGCAAGCAAGACGACAGCTTTGCCGGCGATCGTGCGCCCCTCCTTCACCCTTGCCGGCACCGGCGGCGGTATCGCTTTCACGCTTGAGGAACTCTACGACCTGGTCCTGTCCGGCGTCGAAGCCTCTCCGACCCACGAGGTCCTGGTCGAGGAATCCGTCCTCGGATGGAAAGAGTACGAGATGGAAGTCGTCCGGGACCGGGACGACAATTGCATTATCATCTGCTCCATCGAAAATGTCGATCCGATGGGCGTGCACACGGGCGATTCGATTACGGTGGCTCCCGCTCTCACGCTGACCGACAAGGAATATCAGATGATGCGGGACGCTTCGATCGCCGTCCTGCGCGAAATCGGCGTCGAGACCGGCGGGTCCAACGTTCAGTTTGCCGTCGACCCGGCGACGGGACGGCTCGTGGTCATCGAGATGAATCCGCGGGTATCCCGGTCTTCGGCGCTCGCTTCGAAAGCAACCGGCTTTCCCATCGCCAAAGTGGCCGCGCGTCTGGCGGTCGGCTACACCCTTGACGAACTGGAAAACGACATTACCGGCGGCGCGACACCGGCCTCCTTCGAGCCGACGATCGATTACGTGGTCACCAAGATCCCGCGGTTTGCATTCGAGAAGTTTCCCGGCGCCGTGCCAACCCTGACCACATCCATGAAATCGGTCGGTGAGGTCATGGCCATCGGCCGGACATTCGCAGAAAGCTTCCAGAAGGCCCTGCGCGGCCTGGAAACCGGATTGGACGGGTTCGACGAGATCGCCATTCCCGGCCTCGGCGAGGGCGATGACAAGAACGCCATCCGCGCCGCGCTCGGCACCCCGACGCCGGACCGTATCCTGAACGTTGCCCAGGTCATGCGTCTCGGCGTCAGCCATGAACAGATCCATCAATCCTGCGCCATCGATCCCTGGTTCCTCGACCAGATTCAACAGATCATCGATATGGAGGAACGGGTACGCGAACACGGCCTTCCGGACACCGCAACCCTGATGCGCCGGATCAAGGCCATGGGCTTTTCGGACGAGAGACTGGCGAAACTTTGCGGGATCGGCGCCAACGAGGTGCGCACGCACCGGGCGAGACTGGGTGTATCGCCGGTCTACAAGCGGATCGATACCTGTGCCGCGGAATTCGCCTCGCCGACGGCCTACATGTATTCAACCTATGAAGGCGGCCTCGAAGACGACATCGCCTGCGAGGCTCAGCCAACCGACAATCGCAAGGTCATCATTCTCGGTGGCGGGCCCAACCGGATCGGACAGGGTATCGAGTTCGACTATTGCTGCTGTCACGCCGCGTTTGCCCTGTCAGAGATCGGTTTCGAATCGATCATGGTCAATTGCAACCCCGAAACCGTCTCGACCGACTACGATACGTCCGACCGGCTTTATTTCGAACCACTGACCGATGAAGACGTTATCGAACTGATCCGCAAGGAGCAGGAAAGCGGCGAAGTTGTCGGCGTTATCGTCCAGTTCGGCGGCCAAACCCCTCTGAAGCTGGCGCACGCCCTGCAGGCCGCGGGTATCCCTATCCTGGGGACGTCACCGGACGCCATCGATCTGGCCGAGGACCGTGACCGGTTTCAGAAGCTGCTGCGCGATCTCGACCTGAAACAGCCGCAGAACGGCATCGCCCGCAGCGCCGAGGACGCGCGCCGCATCGTCAACGAGATCGGATATCCGGTGGTCATCCGTCCGTCCTACGTGCTGGGTGGGCGGGCGATGGAAATCGTTCGCGACGAGGCCCAGTTCGACCGTTACATCACCGAGGCGGTGATCGTTTCGGGCGACAGTCCGGTTCTGATCGATTCCTATCTTTCGGACGCGATCGAGGTCGATGTCGACGCCCTTTGTGACGGGACAGACGTCTTTGTCTGCGGCATCATGGAGCATATCGAGGAAGCGGGCATTCATTCCGGTGATTCGGCCTGTTCACTGCCGCCCTATTCCCTGAGCAAGGCCGTGTGTGAACGTCTTGAGGACCAGACACGGGCCATGGCCATGGCCCTGAATGTCGGCGGCCTGATGAACGTCCAGTTTGCCGTCAAGGATGACGAAATCTACGTGATCGAGGTCAATCCGCGCGCATCCAGAACTGTTCCGTTCGTAGCCAAGGCGATCGGTGTGCCGATCGCAAAGATCGCCGCCAAGGTCATGACCGGCATGCCGCTCGCCGGATTCGGGCTCAAATCCCGTGAATTTCCGCATATCGCGGTCAAGGAAGCCGTCTTTCCATTTGCCCGCTTCCCCGGTGTCGATACGGTTCTCGGGCCGGAAATGCGATCGACCGGAGAGGTCATGGGGCTTGATGGCGACTTCGCAATGGCCTTTGCCAAATCGCAATTGGGAAGCGGCACGCATCTGCCCGCGTCCGGAACGATCTTTGTTTCGGTCCGCGATTCCGACAAGCCAAGGATCTTGCCGGCGATTGAAAGATTGCAGAAGCTCGGTTTTTCGATCATTGCGACGAGCGGCACCCAGCGCTTCCTTCAGGAAAACGGAATTGATGCGACAAAAATCAACAAGGTGCTTGAAGGACGCCCGCATATCGTCGATGCTATCAAGAATGGCGAAGTGCATATCGTGATCAACACCACGGCAGGATCGAATGCGCTTTCCGACAGCCGGTCGCTGAGACGCGCAGCGCTTTTGCAAAAGGTTCCCTATTACACAACGATTGCCGGAACGCATGCGGCGGCAAGGGGAATTGAAGCTTCAAGCACCGGAACAGTTGAAGTTCGGCCGTTGCAATCTTATTTCGCTACGGCGCAGTGACGCTTGCCTCGGCCCCTGCCCCCACCCGCATTGCAGCGACGGGCGGCCTTGGGCGTTGGTCAAAGAGAGAGAAACTTGAAAGCAAGGAAGCGATTTCCAACAGTCGCAACTTGCATTAGACTTTGGGGACTCGGTTGCAGCCTGAGCTTGGATAATTCCAACTGGAGCGACCATGCAAATGGGCTTTGCGCCGCAGTTACGGCATGAACCGGTGACTGTCGGACAGACCGGTGGCTGGTGAATAGAAAGGTCGAAAGTGGAAAAAATACCAATGACCGAGAGCGGCTTTGCCGCGTTGAACGACGAATTGAAGCAACGCATGTCAGTTGAGCGCCCGCGGATCATCCAGGCGATCGCTGAAGCGCGTGCGCACGGCGATCTTTCCGAAAATGCCGAATATCATGCGGCCAAAGAACAGCAGAGCCACAATGAAGGCCGGGTCGCCGAACTTGAGGACGTGATTTCACGCGCGGAAGTCATCGACGTGACAAAACTGAATGGCGATACGATCAAATTCGGCGCCACGGTCGATCTCATTGACGAGGACACCGAAGAAGCGAAATGTTACAAGATCGTCGGTGACATGGAAGCCGACGTCAAACGCGGCATGATCTCGATTTCATCGCCCATTGCCCGGGCCCTGATCGGCAAATCGACCGGCGATTCCATTGAGGTGTCGGCGCCGGGCGGCGCACGCGGATATGAGATCACCGGCGTCAAATTTATTTAGACCCGGTCAACTCGCGCCTGAGCCGGTCTGACCGGCTCTGGAGCCTTTGGGCATTCAAGGTGTCGCATGGCGCCGGATCTTTACCGGCGTCTCGGCTTCACTGTGCGGCCGGTCTCGGCCGCGGTGTCAAAATTTCGAAATCCTTGGCGATCTTTCCCAGCATTTCCGCTTGGATTCCCTGGTGTTCGATATGTCGCAGGGTGTCGAATGCGCCGACAAATTCGCCTTTTACAATGATCGAAAGGACGATGTGTCGCAAGGCGCTCGTGCGTGCCCTTGCCGGCTCAATTGATTTCACAACAGCAAGCGCGCCAGCATAATCGCCCTTCAGGGCCCGGGTTGTCGCAATATCCGATTTGGCCAGGACACGATCGCCCTCGGATCCGATCAACACGGCGGTCGCGATCGCACGATCAAAATCACCGTTGAACGCCAGTCCGGTGGCAAGGCTCCCCATCAGTCTGCCATGCAGACCGGGATCAGGGACCCCGGCGGTGATTTGCCGGACTTCCCTGAACAGGGCCCGCCGCGATTCCCGTGTGCCGTGTTCGCGGGATTGCGCCACGGCAAGAAGCGACCAGGTTTTGAATTGCACGCTCTCCACGGTTCGAGCGACTTTCAGCGCACCTTCAATGTCGCCGTCACCGAGGAGCGCAATTGCAATCCGATGCAAAATGGCGGCCCGCGCGTCTTCGCCCAGGATTTCGCGGGCCGTCGCGACAGCCCGCTCGAAATTCCCGGCCCCCGTCAATGCTCTGGTAATTCCGAGAAACGCATCGTCGCGCGGCCGCGTATCCTTGACTCTTCGGGCATCCGACAAGGCGCCCTCAATATCACCGGCTTCCGCCTTACGGGTCAGAATTCGCACCCGTGTCCAGTTCCGAACCTCGGCGCTTTTGATCCGCCCAAGCGTGGCGATTGCGGCGTCGAAATCTCCGGACAACGCCTGATATCCAGCAATATCGCCAAGCGGCCTGTCGCGGTCCGCCGCTTGTTCAATACGCTCCAATGTGGCAAAGGCGGCGGGGTAATCTCCGGAATGGGCCTGCGCCGTCGCAATGTAGGCCAACAACAAGGTGCGATGTCGGTCATCGGTAACATCGTCCAGCGTTTTGAACGCCGCCTCGAACTGGCGATCATCGGCCAGCGCGGTCGCGATCGGCGCAAGGATCTGCGAGCGCAGATCCGCATTCTTCATATCCGAGGCAGTGGCGATTGCTCCGGCGAAATCCCCGGCCCTGACCTGAGCCGCAACGATTGGTCCAAGGGCCCAGCCGCGCATTTTTTCGGTGTGGATTTTTCGAACGGTGGCGCGGGCAGCGGCAAAATCGCCCGAACGTGCATACCCGGCAGCAATGGAAATCAGAGCGGAACTTCGCGCCTTCTGGTCCTCGATCGTGTCAAGAATCTCAAACGCTTCCGAGAACTGCTCGCGCCCCACGAATGTCACGATAGCGGTTTCGACCGCGGCCTTGCGGGTACGCGCCGTCCGGATTTCACCAAGAATTTGGCGTACGCCGTTCACGTCTTTGGTGCGGGCCTGAACGCCAACCAGACCGAACAAAGCCAGATCCCGCTCGTCGTCGTCGGCTATTGCCCGCGTAAGGATCAATGCCTGGTACAGGATCGATTGCGCGCATTCCAGCGTCGGGGCAGCCTGGCACCGTTCGACCTTTGCACGAACCATCGCCCAATCGATCGCCGCCTCGGCTGCCCCCCCTCCAAGCAACAACACCGACAATATGGTGCCAATCGTCCAGACACGCACCCGGTTGAAATTCTGGATGGTCATTTCCCTGCTCCGCCCGTTCTGTGGCCGGAGCCGGTCAGATCGCGGCGTCTGCGACGGCGGTCGTCATCTCCGGCTTATGGTCGACAGATGGGGAACAAGTGTTTCAGCCGAACGTCAGTGAACGTGTCAATTGTATCAGCAATCGCTATGGAATGACGCGGACGGCATTTTCCGCACTGTCTGCGACAGATCTTGAATTCGTCGGACCCACGTGATCAAACACGGGTGTTGCGGCTGCATCGCCAGCGCGTCTTTGTCAGTTTACAAAAATCAGACACAAACCGGATCTGTATCATGGCCCGCACTCCACGCCGACCGACCAGCGCAATTGACCAGGCCGAAGCCCTGTTCAAAGCGGCAACCGACAAACCGATCGAGGGACCGGCTCCAATAAAGAAAAACGCAATCCCGGTCGGCAAGGAAACCGTCTCCATGCGCATCGACCGGGATGTCCTGGAGCATTTTCAGGAGGACGGCCCGGGTTGGCAGGACCGGATAAATTCCGCTCTGCGCACGGCCGCCGGCCTCGATTGAGGTGAAGCGTCCAGCCTTCGCTCAGATGAAGGAATGCTCGCGTATCGTCGCGGTCCGCATCCCATCCGGCGCTTCAACTTCAACCCGGGTTCCGTCGTCCCAGTGGGTCATGCGGACCATGCCGATCGCGACGTTGGTCTGAAAATCCGGCGACCACGCCGCCGAGGTGACGCGCCCGACCCGTTTGCCACCCGCAAAAACGCCCCAGATGCCATCGCAGGCCGGTACCGGTTCGCCGTCAATGGCAAGATTGCGGATCTGCCGGATCGGACCCTCAACCGCGACCCGCAACAACGCATCGCGACCGACGCAGCCGATCGCCGACTGGGTCTGACAAAACCGGCTGAGGCCGCATTCGTGCGGCGTGTTTTCCCGGGTCATGTCATTGCCGTAGGACAGCAGCCGGGCTTCGATGCGTTCGATCAGATTGGGGCAACCGGCCCGCACATTCAGATCCTCGCCCGCGGCAAACAAAGCGTCCCACAAAGGTTCCGCCAGATCGGCGCCATCCACATAGATTTCAAATCCGCCCTGCTTGGAATATCCCGACCGGGCCACGACCAGCTCATGGCCCTGGAACGGCAGCATGGCATAGCGGAAAAATCGAATGTTGCGCACATTGTCGCCAAAGACCCGGGCCGCCAGGTCGTCGGCTTTCGGCCCCTGAATCGCCAGCGGCGAGACATCCGGCTCATCCACATCGACCTCAAGGTGGAGCCCATAGGCCAGGCCCTTGATCCAGAACAGAAGATCGCTGTCGGCGATCGAAACCCAATACCTGTCCTCAGCCAGTTTCAGTGTCACCGGGTCGTTGAGCATACCGCCGGTTTCATCGACCATGGGCGTGTAGAGGCATTGACCGAATCCCATGGTCCCGAGACTGCGCGGCGTCAGCATCTGGATCAGGCGCCCGGCGTCGGGCCCCCTGATTTCGACCTGACGCTCGCAGGAAACATCCCACACCTGAACATGGCGTTTCAGATGGTGGTAGTCGCTCTCGACAGTGTCGAAAACCGTCGGCAACAACATGTGATTGTAGACCGTGTAGGCCTTGGCGCCGCTGGCTTCCACCCGGTTCGCAAACGGCGTGCGGCGGGTGCGCCTGGATATGGAAAGGGCTGGTCCGGTCATGGCGCATTCCTTTGATTGGCTTGTCCCAGTATGGTGGACTTGAAGCCTGTGGCCAATAATGACGGGCGACGGGTGTCGCGTCTGCGTTGGTGCGTGTCGCACGGGAAAGACTGTGCCGGGAGGAACCGTTTGGGTCGCGTCCCGTCCTGAAACGTCCGGGGCGACCCGTTTGGCGATTACGCGGCCGCCGGACCCGACCAGTCGATCTGGCAGATCTCGGCGCTGCGCCCGTCGAAATCCCAGACCCGGCCAAAGGCCCGCACCTTGCCCTGATTGGCTACGGCCACGGTGATGTCCGGCCCCATCCAGTAACCGGTGTTCGACACGACAACGTCGGTTTCGGGATTCGGACCGGAAATCGGTTCGATTTCACCCTTGATCGCCTTTCCGACGACAAGCCGGCGTTTTTTGCCCTCGGTCACATAGTCCACGGGCGCCCGTTCTGCGCCGAGGAATTCGCTGACCAGCATTTTGAACAATCCGGTCGTGCCCTTGACCTCGCCGGTGAAAATCTTGATCAGGCCCTCATAGGCCGCGTCGGAGGCGCGTTCGTCGATATAGGCCGCGGCTTTCCAGTCGCCTCTCCCCATCTTGCCGGGAATGTCCATCAGAAGGCCGACATTCAGGCCGGCCAGGTCTTCACCGTCGAAATGTCCGGTATCAATCCGGATACCGACCCAGGCCTGACAATGGCCTTCCGTCGGCGGATGTTTTCCAAGCGAGACCACGCAAGGACAAAAAACGGTGCAGTTGCAATTCAGGATCAGTTCGCCCTTGATCGACCATCCGTCCATCGTTTTCCTCCGCAAGACTGGGCATTCAAACCGGGTGCTTTCGGGATCGTCCCGGGATCCCGATTTCGGCCGGACGGTGTTCCAGGATGATATAAATGTCAAACAATAAATTGTCTGACATTTATATATTTAGAGAATTGACAGTCGACGGGCCCGGATTCTAGTACCTGTGCACACAAGGAGACACGCAATGGCCATCGAATATAGCGGCATCAACAAGGAAGGCCTGTCGACCCAGATTGCCGACGCCATCCGCACCGCGATCATGGAAGGCCGCCTCGTTGTCGAAGAACGCCTGCCGAGTGAAACCGAACTTGCCGACCGTTTCGGCGTATCGCGTCCGACGGTTCGCGAAGCTTTGAAACGTCTGGCGGCCCAGAACCTGATCCGCACCCAGCGCGGCCCCACGGGAGGGGCGTTTGTCAATCGACTGACATGGTCGGAAGCCCACGATGCACTGGTGTCGATCAGCACGCTTCTCATCGGAATGAACGACATTCCATTTGAAGACGTCGTCGAAGCGCGCTTTTGCCTGGAAGCATCCTGCCTGCCGCTCTCCGTTGCCCGGCGGGAACCGAAACACCTGGAAGCCATGCGTGCCGAAATCGAGCGGCAGCGCATACCGGATCTCACCGACGAAGCATTCTGCGCGTCCGACGTCGGATTTCACCGCGTGCTCGTCGACGCCGCGGGCAATCCGGTCCTGTCATTCCAGATGGCCGGCGTGATCGAGGCCATGCAGCCTCTGATGAATATGATTACCTATCGGATGCGCGACCGCGCCCATATAGCTGACTTGCACACCACCCTCGCAGACGCCGTTGAAGCCCAAGAACCAGCGGCGGCGCAGGCGGTTCTTGAAAAGCTCTCCGACTATACGCTTGAGCTGATGGCAACGCGGCGGTCCACGGGCAAGACCGCGGAACAACGCCGCGAAAATCGTGAACCCTGATACACGTTCGTCCCGGTCACGCGCTTTGTCGTCTATCGCGCGGCATGGCCGCAATCCGGCTGACGAACTGTTCCGGCGCATTCGGTTTTGAAAAGAAGAAACCCTGGCATTCGTCGCAACCGATCGACTGCAATGTCTGCAACTGGTCTTCGGTCTCCACGCCTTCGGCAAGCACGTTCAAACCCAGACTGTGCCCCATGGCAACGATTGCGGCGATGATCGCCAGGCTGTTTTTTTCGCTGTTGATGTCGCGAATGAAACTGCGATCGATCTTGATCGTGTCGACGGGGAAATGCCTGAGGTAGTTCATGGACGAATAGGCCACGCCAAAATCGTCGATCGCGAGCGAAAAGCCCATGGATTTCAGGTCCCCCAAGAGCCCGATTGACCGGTTTGGATCCTGCATCAACCACGTCTCGGTGATCTCAAGTTCAACGGATCGCGGATTCAACCCTGTTTCGGCAACGCGTCGGGCAAGCATTTCCGGGAACCCGGGATCGAGCACCTGCCGGCCGGAAACGTTGATTGAGATTTGTCCGAAGTCGAGCCCCAGATTTTCCCAGTCGACAATCTGCCTGAACACCGCGCCCAGAACCCAGTCGCCGATGGACTTTATCAGGCCGGATTCTTCTGCAACCGGTATGAACTGTGCCGGGCTGATCAGCGTTCCGTCCTCTACCCTCCACCGGATCAGCGCCTCCGCTCCGATGGTCGAGCGGTCCGATACGGCGTGCCGCGACTGGTAAACCATGAAAAACTGGTCCTCCCGCAGCGCCTTGTGCAGCAGGGACTGCAGCACGGCGGCTTTTTCCGCCTTTTCGCACAGGGAAGGATGGAAATATTCGTGCCGGTTTCTGCCCTTGGCCTTGGCGTGATAAGTGGCGAGGTCGGCATTGTGGAGCAATGCCGGGGCATCGTCGCCATCGTGGGGGAAACGCGCGATCCCGACACTGGCGGTTACCGTTGCGATTTCACCGTCCAGGTCGTAGGGCATGGAAATCAGATCCACCAATTCCGACGCCGCACGATCGAGGCCGTCGACACGATCCGGCCTGTCGTGGTCATGTGCTGCGCCCTGGGTCGCGAAACCTTGCGAATGGTAGAGAATTGCGAACTCGTCCCCGCCCAGCCGCGCTGAAAAGAAACCTCTTTGCGGCAATGTCTGCAGACGTTGGGCGAGTTTTATCAAAAGCGCGTCTCCGGCGGCGTGACCGAGCCTGTCGTTGACAGCCTTGAAGCCGTCGAGGTCAAGCAGCATCACGGCGAACTCACTTTTGGAGCCACGGCGTTCGCCCAGGATCTGATTGAGGCGTTCCTGGAAAAGAGTCCTGTTGGGAAGTTCGGTGACCGGATCGAAGTATGCCAGTCGCTCGATCCGCTGTTCGGCATATTTCTGTTCCGAAATATCCGTCATCATCATTACATAATGCGAGGTCTCGCCTGACACCGGGTCGCAAACCACCTTGATGGAGCAATCGATGGGAAAGACCCTGCCGTCCCTGTGCCTGATCCACAATTCATGCTCCCAGACGCCCTGCTTCAGAAGGCGAATCGTCTGTGCCCGGTAGAATGCATCACTTTCCCGATCGGACCGCAGCACGAAGACATGCTGCCCGGCGATCGCCGCTTCATCCCAACCCGTCATTGCGGCGCCGGACTGGTTGATCGACAAAACGGTCCATTGCGGACTCATGATGATGATACCGTCGCGACAACCCTGGAACACGCTGGCCGACAAGCGCAACTGTTCATCGGCCCGGGCGCGTTCCAGTTCAAAGGAAATACGATCGGAAAACAGATCCAGAAGCGCCGAATTCCAGCCGTCGGGCGCCATCGGTCCGGTATCCGTGACCACGATCAGGCCGATAGCCTCGCCGTCTGCATTCTTCAGCGCCGACCCGAAATAGCTTTCCAGCCCCATCGTAATGAGCAATTCATCTTCCGGATATTTGTCGCGCAGACCGTTCGCAATGAAGACCTTGTCGACGCAAAGCACATCCTGGCAGGGAGAGCCGTAGAGCGGATAGGTCATGTCGGGAATATGCGCGCCATCGGCATACCCGGCAATCGTCGTGATGTGGGATTTGTCCAGCGGATCGTCGAACAATCCGATAAAGGCATATCGGGTGCCGTAGGCGATGGCCATATGTTCGACGCAGGTGCGAAAAAAATCCTCCGTGGAACGGCTTGGGGCCGAAATGGCCGTCAGCGCCCGCAATGCCTGTTCGAGGCGCCGGTCTCTGGACGCGGTCTCCGGTTCCGAAGCCGGCGACCAGACCTCATCGTCCCTCGGATTGATTGACCCTGTGTCCCGCAACTCTTGCACCTTGTCACCCATATCGTCTTACCGGATAGCCCGGGTGTCCCGCGCACGACCGCGACGGCCGCCTTACGATCGACGGTAACAAAGAGTTCTTAAAAAAGGGATGATCAGGGGGCGGCCCTGCGGGCCGGGCACAATCGCCCGGATGAACAATCATGCCCGTACGATGGTTGGATCCGGCCTGACACCGTTTCCGATATTGCTTGTGTACTTTGGGAGTCAAATCCGGTGCGGTCATCGATCAACCGGACAGGCACTGTTTCCCCGACATTACTGATCGACCGGTTGGGCAACACCCTCCGGTGACCAGATCTGCACGGCCGAACATTCGATCAGAAACTCGTTCTTGCATTTCAGGGCAACTGCGCTCTGCAGTTTTTCGCGCGACTCCCAGCCGCAGAGATAATCGTGCCAGTGCAACCCCTCCCTGTGCTGCATGAAAATGTCTGCAGACCAGCCGGCCGGGAAACACCAGAGGACGCGCGGACAGTCGGCTGCGCCGAGCCCGCTTTCAGCCATGCACTTCTTGCGGGCGCAGGCCATGGTGGCATCGGCACTGTCGCCGAAACAGACCCCGGTTCCCGCCTCCGGCGCCTGCGAAACCGCAATTCCGGTCTCCGCAATCGCCGTGACCGGGAACAGCATGGTGGCGAGAGCAAGCAACAAAGCCGGCAGTGTGGCGTCCGGTTTCCATGTCATGTCATCTCTCCGTCAAAGGTCACGACGTAACGCAGACCCTTTCCGGATCTGGCCGCCGCCATGGCTTCGTTGATTCTTGCAAGCGGGAAATGCCCGCTGATCAGTTCGTCGAGCTTCAAAACACCCTGGTGATAGAGCGCCATCAGGTGCGGAAGATCGGAGCGAATGTCGGATTCTCCAACTTTTGATCCAAGGATCCGTTGCGAGGAGCTGGCAAGCGTCACCGGATCATAGTGTGCTGTCGCACCGGAGGCCGGAATGCCGACAAGCACCGAAGAGCCGCCCGGCGCCAGCAAGGAAACACTGAGGTCGATCACCGCCGGCAGGCCGACAGTGACAAAGACATAGTCCGCACCGCGTCCGTCGGTCAGGTCCGATATGGCCTCGTTCACGTCCTGTGTCCGGGAATTCACGCCGTGCGTGGCGCCAAACTCTCTGGCAATTGCCAGCCGGTCGTCATCGATGTCGACCGCGATGATGCGCCCGGCCTTGAGGATCGCCGCGCCCTGGACGCTGTTGAGCCCGACGCCGCCGGCGCCGATAACAACCACATCGCATCCCGGTTCGATTTTCGCGGTGTTGGCAACCGCGCCATATCCGGTGATCACGCCGCAGGCGAGCAGCGCCGCGCGGTCGAAACCGATCGCATCGTCCATGCGAACGAGCTGCGACTGATCGACCAGGACCTTTTCCGCGAATGCGGCCGTTTTCAGACCCTGGTGAATTTCCCTGTCACCGGTTCCGGCAATCGGAGACTCGTTGTCGCGCTGGTAGGATGTTTCGCACGATCCCGGCAGGCCGCGCGAACAGCACGGACAGCTCCCGCAGGACCGGACCATGGTCACAATCACGCGATCACCGACGGCAAAGCCGTTCACGCCCGGTCCGAGAGATTCGACAATTCCGGAGGCTTCATGCCCATAGACGGCAGGCAGATCTCCACCCCAGCCCCCATCGGCGAAAATAATGTCGGAGTGACACACCGCGCAGGCCTTGATCCTGACCGCAACCTCCCCGTCTCCCGGTTGTGCGAGCACAATATCTTCCAGTTCAAACGGCGCTCCGAATTCGTGACAAACTGCTGCCTTGACCAATTCATTCACCCCAATGGCAATGGTTTTGTGCTGACATCCTGCTTGGTTCGGAACCGCCTCTGGGTCAAGGGAATAACGCCGGACATTCGCCAATTGTATTCAAATATCCCTACGGACGCTCTGCATGAAAACAGGAGGATAGTTTCATCTTTTACATTCATCCACATATTCTGGAAGAAATAATCAGAAGAAATTCGCGCCCTCAGGCCCGGTTAACCGAATAGAATTTACCTGATTCCGAAGTGAATAACAGATCCGGCTGGACAGAAAGTTTTCGCCACAAAATTTGCCAAAAAATACACACATCCATTCGCTTGTATTGCGACAAAACATAAATAATGGCGCAAATAAGATTTCTTCCCGAAATTAACCAAGGCACCCTTCAAATATCTTCAAAGCATTTGTGAATTGTCCGATCCGGTTCGAACCGTATGTGTTGCACGAGACGAACCTGCCCCGAGACCGGGTTGCACCTCAAGAGGATTCAGAAATGCGACGACTGTTATCGACCACGGCGCTGGCCGCTTTGGGATTGTCCGGTTTTCTGTCAGGAGCCCTTGCCGCGGACCTTCCCGACAATGATTTCGAACCAACCGTGACACCGCAGCAGGCAACCGAAAGGCTGGCCCGGTTCTACGGTTCCATCCACGGCGGCGCCTCGATTCTGACCAACAATACGTTTTCCGGTATCCAGGCCGGCCCCGGCGGACCGCCCGCCGCACGCGGCGCGCCGGCCAACGTCAACCTCGACTACGATGCGGGTTTCAATGTCGGCGGCGCCCTCGGTTACCGCCTGCCCTATTCCTGGGGCGGCATCAGTCCGCGCATCGAAGGCGAACTCACCTATCAGAAAAACGATGTCGGCAACGGCAGCAATTTTAACGGCGGCAACCAGGTGTTCAGCGGCAGTCAGGACTCGCTCAGCCTGTTCGCCAATGTGCTGTTCGATTACGACCTGCTCGGCACGGGCAAATTCAAACCCTATATCGGTGGCGGCATCGGCGTGGCGTTTCTGGATTCGTCGGTGAATTATTTCCCGGCCGCAAATCCGGCCGCCAACATCACCTTGCGCGAGGATTCAAGCGCCAACCTGGCATTCCAGGCCATTGTCGGCGCCAGCTATCAGGTAACGAAGAACGTCGAACTGTTCGTGGACGGCCGGTATTTCAACGCGCCCAACGCCGAATTCGACCGCAGCTTTACCGCGCCCGCCGGTATTGCCGGATTAAATTCCAACGTCGACGGCGACTTTGACGGTTTCCGCGTCAATGGCGGCGTGCGCGTTTCCTTCGATCTGTTTGGCGGATAGGCGCACAGAACGGTCACGGCGCGCCAATGCGCACCGATATTCGAAAGCGCGGAGCAATCTCCGCGCTTTTTTGCGTCAAGACGACAGAGCCGGCAAGCCCGGAACCGCTTATGCGGTGAACGGAACGATCGGCTGATTCTTGGTCTGGCGTATGGTCAGGGAAGTCTTGACGCTGTCGACATTTTCAGCCGCGGTCAGGTCCTGGATCACGAACAGCTGAAACGCTTTCAGATCGGTGGCCACGCATTTCAGGAGGAAATCCACTTCCCCCGACAACATCCAGGCCTCCCGGACACAGGGCCAGTCGCGGACCTTCTCCTCAAATGTCACGAGATCCGCCTCGGCCTGGCTGTGCAGCCCGACCATCGCGAACGCAATCACGTCGTATCCAAGTTCCTTTTCGTCGAGAAGTGCGCGAAATCCCTGGATGATTCCCGCATCCTCCAGAGCCCGCA
>Ga0207422_1002602_pt1 | contig 22928 bp, 21 predicted proteins | sample MarCyaLeptolynsp_FD_187757 | JGI IMG/M metagenome (GOLD analysis project Ga0207422, IMG submission 187757) | Marine cyanobacterial communities from Panama - species 1 Leptolyngbya sp. (SPAdes) | ecosystem: Environmental > Aquatic > Marine > Unclassified | place: Panama: Panama City | collected... | reverse complement strand
CCTTGTCCAGCAGGCCGTCGCGGCCGAGCCCACGCCGTACCGCTCGATCGTGGCCGATTGGGACGCCGAACCGGACTAACGCCGACCACAAGATGTTGGGGCTACCTGAGTCAAGTGGATACCCCACTTCTGGTAATTTCAGTTCTCTTTATCGATCCGAACAGCACGATGATCTGGCCGAGTATCAGAACTGCTACGGCATACCATGGTCGACGCACTAGGCGACGCATAAGGCTTTCTCGAATTGACATGGCTTTTGGAGCGAACCCCTACTAAAGTCGAACAGTTCGAATGTCCTGTCAAGTCGTTACCACTTTTTATCTCGCTCTTCTGGGTCCTCAGTGCGTAGCGGGCGGTTCGAGAAGGATAAGACGCCGATGAGCCTGAAGTGGGGGCTTCATGTTGCCGTCCAGTCCGTTTGGTGAAGATAGCGGCGTCCAGGGAGTCGATGGCAAAGCGTTTACGCAGCAGCTCGCGATCGACCGCGTTCCAGTAGTCGATGAACGCCATGTCCTCGGTCTCGTTCATGACGCCGCTCCTGTCTCTGCTTCGAAGTGCATCTCAGCAAGCCGGTCGCAATTTTCGTAGTCGAGATCGAGCGCTCGGCACAGGTGTCGCAGGTCGGCCAGCAAGTCCGTGACGGAGTCCTCATCTACAGCGCGCGAGTTCTCGCCGCGAGCCCAGAGGCTGGACGCGACAGCGTAGTAGGCGGTATCGAAGCGCGAGGCGTAGGTACGGGAGGGCCGCTCACTTTGCCGAGGTTTGTTGGGGGGAGCTGTGGTCATGCGTATTCTCCTTTTCTGGGTCGTTGCGGCCGGCGCCCCATGCGCCAGCCGATGACCTCCCGGATGCCGCGGCCGGCCGCCGCGGTCATGGGCTACGCGGGAGCCGAGCGAGCCAACGGCGAGACGGCGAATGAAGCGGGCCGCCCATTGACCGCTGAGGCGGTCGTGAGCCGTGGCCGGGTCAGAACGGCGCTGCGCACGGGGCGCGGGAATGTCCAGATAGCGGGATGGAAGGGGCAGGAGACGTCGCCGCGAACCGAGGTCGAGGCTTCAGTACTCGTTCGCGAGCATCAAGGTCAACACACGGTAGGAGCTTTCCGGATCGGCGGGGTCTTCCGAGCCCGCGGTGAGCGTGGCATCGGCGTAGTAGTCGATCTTCCAGAAAAGCTGGCCGACCGGTTCGAGCTCGAACGCGCCGAAGTCGTGCTCCTGGTAAGGGTCGTTGTCCTCCGAGAAGTCGTCAAAATCACGGACGGCGCGCCAAGCCGCCAGTTGGAACTCAGCAGCGAGCGCCGCCACGCCCGCGGTCATCATTGGACGGCCCGGCGGAGGCCGCTCGGCGGTAGACTCGGCGCTGCCGAGGGCGCCGCTGTGGCGCCGGAAGCAGTCGTTCAAAGCCGCAATGCGGTTGGGCCCCGCGAAAGTCACGGCGCCCCGGATACGGTGAGAGTTACTGTTCGTGCGATGACGATCCTCCTGGGTTTGTCGTGGTGCGGGCGGCCGGACTTGAACCGGCACTCCACGAAGGGAACGGCATTTTAAGTGCCGAGCGTCTACCATTCCGCCACGCCCGCCCCTCGATCGGGCAGGCCATCATAGACTCGCTGGACCGACCTGCCAAGCCCTTTTGGATGGAGGAAAAATCGCCACCCGCTCAGCGAAGACGTGGAAGCCATCGGGCTCCATGAGACGGCCTCCGAGCCTGTCGCCCTTTGCCCGTGGCCCTTTCGCCGGGGCCTGAACGCGGTCGTATCCGCCTTGCAGTGTCGTCGCGGCCGTGCTATCCACCAACGGAAGGTATGGAGACAGAAAGGACGATGCAATGAATGGAACTGCTGCCGAAGATGACACGCCCGCTACTTCGGCCGACATCCTAGTCGCCATGCTGACCGACGATTTCCCGGAGCTGGCCGAACGCGCAAGGCAAGTGCTAGCCGCCGATCTCGAGCCTGCAATAGCGGAGGAGATCGTCATCGGGATGGTCCGATCGGAAATCACGTGGCTCCAAGCCGGATGTCCCACGCCTAAGGCCGCCAACCCATTCCCGTTCATCCGGGGGCGCTGGCCGGTTCCCTGGTCAAAGTAGTCCCCGTCCCCATTGCGCCCACGAACCGGGAGGCCCGCATAGACCGGCCCGCCGGGACCGCCAGTCTCCTTTTCGGGACTTTCCGGCTCTCCCCCATGCCCGTCCTAGTGGAGCGAATCCAGCGCAGGGGCGGATGCTGTCCAGGCCGTGAGCCTGCGCACGCAGGTCGAAGCGCAGCGCAGATCCTTGACCGCGTTCTCCCGGAGCGGCAACAATCCAGACTGTACGGGAAGGGACTCTTTCCAGAGAGCGTTGCAGAGACCGCAAGGGCCGGGTTGGGCGATAGAAAAGGCTTGCCATCGCCCAGAATATCATCCATGGTGGGCTATAGAAAGGATTCCTATCGCCCATGACCTGGAACTGGCAACTTCCCGACTGGCCAAATTTCACCTGGAACGCAGGACGTTTGCGCAAAGCCGAGCAGGCGTTCCTCGTCGAAGGCGGCGCCTTGGCGGGCGTCGTCCGGCATCTGAATGACGACGACCGGGAGCAACTCGAAGTCGAGGCGATTTCGAGCGAGGCGCTGACAACCTCGGAGATCGAGGGCGAGTTGCTGGATCGAGCCAGCGTCCAGTCCTCGATCCGCAGAGAGCTGGGGCTTCAGGCCGATCCACGTCGGGCCGCACCGGCCGAAGAGGGCGTCGCCGCGATGATCGTCGATCTGTACCGCTCCTTCGAGGGCCCTTTGTCTCACGATCGGCTGTTCGGGTGGCATCGAAAGCTGATGAAGGGGCGCGCCGACCTTCGCGATGTGGGTCGCTATCGAGCCGGGCAAGATCCGATGCAGGTCGTCTCCGGTCCGGTGCACGATCCGAACATCCACTTCGAAGCGCCGCCCGCTAAGCGGGTCGAGCCGGAGATGACGGCCTTCCTCGACTGGTTCGAGCGCACTTCGCCCCACGGCGATGATCCGCTCCCCGCGCTGACGAGAGCCGGAATTGCACATCTGTACTTCGAATCGATCCACCCTTTCGAGGACGGCAACGGGCGGATCGGCCGGGCGATCTCGGAGATGGCGCTGTCGCAGAGCCTGGGACGCCCGACGTTGACGGCCCTGGCGGCCACGATCCTGGCTCGCCGGCGCGCCTACTACGACGCGCTCGAGGCGGCGAACAAGGAAATCGAGATCAGCGCCTGGCTGGCATGGTTCGCCGGGGCTACGCTGGAAGCCCAGCGCCGAACGGCCGCGAGAGTTGAGTTCATGCTCGACAAAACAAAGCTGCTCGACGGCTTGCGCGGCCGGCTCAACGAGCGGCAAGAGAAGGCTGTGCTGCGCATGTTGCGCGAAGGTCCTGAGGGCTTCAAGGGAGGCTTGAGCGCCGGCAACTACATGACGATCACCGGAACATCGGCATCGACGGCGACGCGCGATCTGGCGGAGTTAGTCGAGAAAGGCGCGCTCGAACGCAGTGGCGAGAAGCGCTATGCCCGCTATCATCTCCCGATTCCGCTCCGTCCGGTTCCGGCGGTCACGCTCGACGAGAACGGCGGGATCCAAGCGTAGCGATCAGGACCGGCCCGCCTACGTTACCTTCGCCGCTTTCGCTTTTCTGGAGCGTGACTTTTCCGACGTCCGCTTCCGGTCCTTCTGCTTGTGCGGCCTGCGCACGTTGATCGCGGCCGCATCGAGCGTGTTCTTGATGTGCGACGCATAGAAGGTCTCGATCATCTCCACGCTCGTCCTGCAGTTCTTCGCGATCTGGTAGATGTCAGCGCCCTCCATCAATCGCAGGCAGATATAGGTATGGCGAAGGCTGTACGCCGTCCGGCGATTGCCGTCGCGGTCGAATTTCAGGTTCTCCTCAACGAGAATCCGGTTGAACATTTCTCGGTGATGGATCGGAAAGAGCCGATCCGTTGGCGCGGGCGAGTTGCGTTTCACCAGCCGACGATAGGGCGTCACAGCGCCGGTCATGCTCTTGCAATACCCGACCCCGCGTTTACCTCGAACCTCAATCACCAGAATCGTCTCACCGGTGGCCTCGTCCTCGACGATCTCCACATCCCGATGCTCCAGCCGTCCGGCTTCATCGGGACGCAAGCCCGTGTTCGCCATGAAAAGGACGTAGTCGTGCAGCTGCTTCGACTCCCATTTCCAGCGATTGTGGCGTGGGTTGCTGGCACGCCGGCGCGTCGCCTCGTAGAGCTTCTTGTACTCTTCTGGTGAAAACCAGGCGCGGTGCGTCACCTTGCCCGAGGTCCGGTAGGGAGGCGAGAAGTCCGGAACATGGTCGATCCACCCGTGGCGATGCGCAGTCTTCATGACCTGGCGCAAGGTCACGATTTCCTGCCGCATCGTGCTGCGGGACGGCGGCTTGGCATCCTCGGGCTTCTGCCACGGCCGGACGGTCGGGTTTTGGGTTCGGTAGATGCGATACTCCTGCACTTGGCCCGGCGTGATTTCGGCCAGCGCCATCTCGCCAAAGAACGGCATCAGGTGCAGCCGAAGAATGTCCTTGTGGCGCTGGACGTAGCGCGGGTTGCGCTCGCCGAGCGTGATCGCCTCGTACTCGCGCTCGAACTGCGCGGCGGCCTCGGGAAACGTCTTGCCGTCGAGTGCGCCTGCGCGGTGCTTGCCGCGCAGGTTCAGATACCAGTCTTCAGCGAAATGACGCGCTCCGGCCAGATCGACGCTGCGCGTGCTGGCGCGCCGGTTGCGCCCCTTGAGGTAGGTGGAGCACTGCCAAAAGCGGCTGTTTTCGCGTTTGTAGAGGTTCAGGCGTCCTCCCATGAGTTGATGCTGCTCGGCCATCGAAGTCTTCCCTTTCGTTTGTGTTCGACTGTGTAAGAGTGTGGAACACTAGACCGCCTTGTCAGGCGTGTCAAGTGCGGCATAAGTGCTTGTTTTTGTTGGAAAGTCGAAGAGGCGAGGGATAGATGGAGCGGCTTTTAAGTCTGTTGGGGCAACCAATAAGCGATTGATATAGCTGTGTGATTTCGACCGCAAATGGCGTATGTGTAGGAACCTGTGTAAGTCCTCGCGCCGACTCTTCAGACGACCGTCGCGACCAAGGCCCGCGCCGCAGCAAGAACCGACGGGCCCTCACTTTAACCTTGCAAATCTGCCACGCGATGCCATAATTGCAAGTATGATTCTCCGCCGCACCACCGCCGCCGTTCTCGATCGCCTCAGCCACCTCCCGGCTGTGGCGCTGCTTGGCCCGCGTCAAGTCGGCAAGACGACGCTGGCTCACGAGATCGCCGAAGGGCGCAAGAGCGTCTATCTCGATCTGGAATCGCCGACGGATCGCGACAAGCTTCAAGACGCCGAGTTCTACCTCTCGGGCCACGAGGACGATCTCGTCATCCTCGATGAGGTTCAGCGCCTGCCGGAGTTGTTTGCCACCCTGCGAGGGCTGATCGATCAGGGCCGGCGCAAGGGAAAGAAGTCGGGCCGCTTTCTCTTGCTCGGCTCGGCCTCGGCGGACCTGTTGCAGCAATCGGAAACGCTCGCCGGGCGGATCGCCTACATCGAGCTGCCACCCCTCGGTGCGCTGGAAGTTGCCGCCGAGGAACAGTCCGACCTTTGGGTGCGAGGCGGTTTTCCTGAGAGCTTCTTGGCCGAGAACGACGCGCGCAGCATGCGCTGGCGGCAGGATTTCATCCGCACCTATCTCGAGCGCGACATCCCGCAGCTCGGCCCGCGCATTCCGGCCACGACGCTACACCGTTTCTGGACGATGCTGGCGCACACGCAAGGCGGCCTGTTCAACGCCGCACAACTGGCGCGCGGCCTGGCCGTCAACGGTAAAACGACCGCGCGCTATCTGGACCTGCTGGCGGATCTGATGCTGGTGCGCCGGCTGCAGCCCTATCAAGCCAACATCGGCAAGCGGCTCGTGAAATCGCCGAAGGTTTATGTCCGGGACAGCGGCATCGTCCATGCACTGCTGAACATCGAAGACCGTGAAGCGTTGCTGGGCCACCCTGTATCGGGCTCGAGCTGGGAGGGGTTTGTGATCGAAAACCTGATCGCCGTCGCGCCCGAGCGCAGCGCTGCGCTGTTCTACCGGACGGCTGCGGGCGCCGAGATCGATCTGCTGCTGGAGATCCCCCGGCATGGCCTGTGGGCGATTGAGATCAAGCGCGGATTGGGCGGTCGTCCGGGCCGCGGTTTTTTCACCGCGTGCGAGGATCTTCAACCAGCGCGGCGATTTGTCGTCAATGCCGGCGACGAACGCTACAAGCTGAACGCGGAAACGGAAGTGATCGGCCTGCGGGAGATCTGCACAACGCTGGCCGAGCTGTAGTGAGGGCGCGGAGATCGCGGCGTCGCTCGCGGACTCCGAACAGCCCCCTTCACCGTCACCTCGAACGTCTCGTCGTCGATACGCTTGATTTCGATCGCCACTGTTACTCGATCAACCCCGGCAGCGCCGAGAGATCGAACGTGATGAGCGGACCGGCCGGGTAGGGCTCGTCCCGGCGAAGGTCGAGCGCTCCGATGAGCAAGAAGCCCAGGAACAGAACAATAGCGAGCTTGCGCCCGTGCTCCCACGCGCCGATCACAAGGAAGATGAGGCCGATGCCGATCAGGACCATGGGGGTTCTCGGGCGCGGCTTGGTCGCCCGCCATGGCTCACCAATACCACGGCGAACCCCGGCGCCAGGGGTCGAGCCTGCGGCAGTTTGCGAACGCGCCGCCCGCCCCGTTCGAAGGAGGAGGCGGGCGGCCGCAAGGACATCAGCGGCGTCACGCGGCGCAAGGAAGCGCCAGCGCCTGGAGCCGTTCCGACGCTGTTCGATGATACTTCGGGTCCAACTCGATGCCGATCGAACGGCGCCCAAGCTCTTGCGCGGCGACCAGCGTTGATCCGGATCCGCTGAACGGATCGAATACGAGATTGCCGGGCGCGGTGAAGCTCTCGACGAGTGGTCGCAAGATGCTCAGCGGCTTCTGGGTGGGATGCAGCCGATTGCCGCTGTAGCTCCAGTCGAGCACGTCCGGCAACGGTTTCGCCGGAACCCGCGGATTGCCCTTGACGAGCAGATAGGCCGACTCGTGTTGCCGGCTCAGGAAGCGCTTGGACGAAGCGTATTTCTTCCTGAACACGATGTGCCCCGCAACCCGGAATCCGGCCTGCTTCCAAGCGGTCATGAACCGGTCGGTCGCGTTCCAGCCGTAGAAGCTGACGCAGAAAGCGTCGCGCCGTAGGACGCGGTGCATCTGCCGGAAAGCCGGTTCAAGCCAGACGTCGTTGTCATCGTTGGCCAGCGTGCGCCCGGAGCGGTCGCGGTAGCGCACCAGGTAGGGCGGATCGGTGAGGATGAAGTCCACGCACGCCGCCGGCATGTGGGCCATGACGTCGATGCAGTCGCCGCAGGTGACGCCGCCGATCATTTTCGAGAACAGAGCGGTCATGACGCACCTCCTTCGTACTGGGAGATGGCCTGCTCGACGCTGTGAATCCTCTCCCGGAGAGCCGTGTCGTCAGCCCCCGGACAGCGCTCGCGAAGATGCTCGAGCTCATCACGCGCAAAGACGAGGGCCTCATACAGCTTTTGCGCCGGTAGGTCTGGCTCTGTCGCCTCCTGCGGGTCCAGCGGGATATCGGAGGCGACGGTCTTTCCGTCGGGGTCCTCGATGGAGACGATGCGGCGATTGACGGCGGAGTCCCAGTCAGGCTCGCTGGCCTCGTTGCTCCAGGGATGGGCCAGAGCCCGTGCGATGGCTTCGCCGTCGTGTCCGGCTTCGATCTCGCCGGTGGCGTAGTGTGGCACGTCCTCGGCGTAGAAGATTTCGTAGGTCTTGGTTCTCATGATGTTTCCTTTCGCGGTTGTCAGTTACGCGAAGGAAAAGGCCGGGCCGAAAGCCGGCGGGGTCAACGGGCTACACGGATTCTGGGTGCGGGCCGCCCGTTGATGCAGCCGGCAGGCCCGGCAGAATGAGCGGTGAAACTGACAGTCGAACGCGAGAGGAGGCTCAGGGATCGAAGGCTCTTGATCTCACCCCGATGCTCAGCTAGATTGCGCGGCAACCACGGGAGAAGATCCCATGACAAGCGAACAACTCGGGTTCGGGTTTGACCGAATGCACGCGGACGAGCGATCGCGCGGGCTCCCTTCGACGATGGAAGATGCGATTCCCTACTACCGGGAGCTGATCGATAGGCACCACGCGGCGATGATGAACGGAGAGTCGACGACCGTCATGGCGATCCGAGAGGAAGCCTACGATCTGGCGAATAAGCTGAACGGTGGGGAACCCGGAATACTCGCAGGGCCCGACGCCCCTGGACGCCTACTGGAGCGCCATGCGGCCGCACCAGAGGGCGAAACACCCCGATGGGGACAGCGCGGCAACTACGTTCTGCAGATGCGAAGTCTGGAGGTTCGGGTCGAACAGGACGGCCTCTTCGGCATCGGCTGCGGCTACAACCTATGGCCCGGCTTTGCGGTGCGAGCCTTACACCAAGATGCGCCTTTTCTTAGCGAGACCGGATACCGAAGCTTCGCCGGAGCGCAGGTCGGCTCGAGCCGCGGGATCACGCCAGACCAGTTCGTCCGCCTCGTAGTAGAGGAATACATTCAGGAAGTCCTCAAGGGGAAGCTCGTGCGGTGGAGTAGCCCCCGGGACGGCGTCGGCAATCAACGATCTGGGAATCCTGGACTCGAGCTCTAACGTGACGGGGCCGCAGTTTCTCGACCGCGGAAAGAGTGGCGAGGGTTTCGAGCTTCACTTGTGACGCTTCAATCGGGCCCCGGCCTTTCAGCCGGGGAAATAGAAGTGCAGACTTTGCACGGGACGCGATGGAGTTTGCTTCAATGGGGCCCCGGCCTTTCAGCCGGGGAAATGACTTGGTTGGAGAGCTCGCGTCCCTAAGAAAAACGGCTTCAATGGGGCCCCGGCCTTTCAGCCGGGGAAATTGGCCGGAGCCATCCGCACCGCCGAGATCTACGTCTCGCTTCAATGGGGCCCCGGCCTTTCAGCCGGGGAAATGGCAACGCGCCATGGGCTGCCTCAGCAAAGGCGACAAGCTTCAATGGGGCCCCGGCCTTTCAGCCGGGGAAATTTCCGGCTGAGGGGATGAGCCTACTCCTACCCAGCGGCTTCAATGGGGCCCCGGCCTTTCAGCCGGGGAAATAGCACCGTGGTGTCGCGCTCGGTCGGCTGGCTGGTGCTTCAATGGGGCCCCGGCCTTTCAGCCGGGGAAATGCGGACTACATCAGCCGGTTTGACCGCTGGGTCGAGGCTTCAATGGGGCCCCGGCCTTTCAGCCGGGGAAATGGGCTTTTGTTGGTGCAACGCCTGCCAAGTATAGGACGGCTTCAATGGGGCCCCGGCCTTTCAGCCGGGGAAATGAGGCTCGGTATCAAGCTACCCGATGAATCCATCGCAGCTTCAATGGGGCCCCGGCCTTTCAGCCGGGGAAATTCGGAAGTGATTGCAGCCATGATTGATTCACTCTCCGCTTCAATGGGGCCCCGGCCTTTCAGCCGGGGAAATAAGCTCGAAGGTGTCATCGTCAAGCTTCGTGATGTCGCTTCAATGGGGCCCCGGCCTTTCAGCCGGGGAAATAAGCAGGGCGTCGAGTATGTCGTCTACACGCTGCTGCTTCAATGGGGCCCCGGCCTTTCAGCCGGGGAAATGATTGACGATTTCCACAGGTTCATAGCTCGCTACCCGCTTCAATGGGGCCCCGGCCTTTCAGCCGGGGAAATGGCGCTAACGTTCGGATATCGGTCCCGGTTGAGGCGCTTCAATGGGGCCCCGGCCTTTCAGCCGGGGAAATGGAGGGCCGCACGCTGTTGGTTTTGTCGACCCAGGTGCTTCAATGGGGCCCCGGCCTTTCAGCCGGGGAAATTATCTGGCGAAGGCCGCGGCCGGAGAAATTGGCGAGGCTTCAATGGGGCCCCGGCCTTTCAGCCGGGGAAATGAGTATTTTTCGTTTATCGTCGGGATTTTGCGAGGCGCTTCAATGGGGCCCCGGCCTTTCAGCCGGGGAAATGCCGGGGGAGGCTTCTAGGTGCGATGGGCGAGCGGCTGCTTCAATGGGGCCCCGGCCTTTCAGCCGGGGAAATCTCCCGACTCTTGGTGATGTAGCCGACGGCAGCGATGCTTCAATGGGGCCCCGGCCTTTCAGCCGGGGAAATGAAACCGGCCAAGCGGCCGGGACCATCGTCGCCAAGCTTCAATGGGGCCCCGGCCTTTCAGCCGGGGAAATGTCGCCCCCGTGGCGCCGACGCCGATCTGGATGACGCTTCAATGGGGCCCCGGCCTTTCAGCCGGGGAAATGGCTGGACCCGTTCCATCTGGATACGGTTTTCCGGACGCTTCAATGGGGCCCCGGCCTTTCAGCCGGGGAAATAGCGTGAAGAGTCGGAACAGCGAGCCGACCGAGCCGCTTCAATGGGGCCCCGGCCTTTCAGCCGGGGAAATGCCGTGGCTCTCCACCGGACCCAGGTCACCCGCGGCGCTTCAATGGGGCCCCGGCCTTTCAGCCGGGGAAATTTTGTTGATCGGCATGATGCCCCCTACGTCAGCGCCAGCTTCAATGGGGCCCCGGCCTTTCAGCCGGGGAAATAGCCGAAGGTGATGCAGCTCGACTACCTGGTGGACCTGCTTCAATGGGGCCCCGGCCTTTCAGCCGGGGAAATCGGCGCAGGCCTATCTGCGTTGCGTTTTCAGCCTTGGCGCTTCAATGGGGCCCCGGCCTTTCAGCCGGGGAAATGAAGTGCTGCAAGTGGCGACTGTTCCATGCGCCCCGCTTCAATGGGGCCCCGGCCTTTCAGCCGGGGAAATTTTCAGCGGCCGCGCGATGAGGATATGGCCCTACAGCTTCAATGGGGCCCCGGCCTTTCAGCCGGGGAAATGGCTTCGCTGTTCTTCGTTCAGCAGCTCGGCGCTCGCGCTTCAATGGGGCCCCGGCCTTTCAGCCGGGGAAATGTGCAACTGACCGAGCCCGCCAGAGATCGGATATGGCTTCAATGGGGCCCCGGCCTTTCAGCCGGGGAAATGAGCTGAGCCCGGCTCTCCAGGAGCTGGAGTTCGACGCTTCAATGGGGCCCCGGCCTTTCAGCCGGGGAAATCGCCGTCCCATGTTTGGGCTCCATTCGCATGGTAAGCTTCAATGGGGCCCCGGCCTTTCAGCCGGGGAAATTGATATGCAACTAGGGACAATTACAATCGGGGGCGGCTTCAATGGGGCCCCGGCCTTTCAGCCGGGGAAATGCTCGATGCGCTCGACAGCTTGGGAGTCCCGGTCCCGCTTCAATGGGGCCCCGGCCTTTCAGCCGGGGAAATTCATACGCGCCGGTCAATCCTAGGCGGCGGCGTCCGGCTTCAATGGGGCCCCGGCCTTTCAGCCGGGGAAATCTGCACCATCCGCGCCTACGCCTGGGACCTGGAGACGCTTCAATGGGGCCCCGGCCTTTCAGCCGGGGAAATTCACGCCGCCGAAGAGCCGATCCACCCCGAACTGGAGCTTCAATGGGGCCCCGGCCTTTCAGCCGGGGAAATGTCAGGTCCCGGAAGACGACGTATTGGTTCGGCTCGCTTCAATGGGGCCCCGGCCTTTCAGCCGGGGAAATACGGCTTCGCCTACACCAAGGGCGATCCGGACGACGTGCTTCAATGGGGCCCCGGCCTTTCAGCCGGGGAAATACAAGTCCTTGCGGCTACTCTCACTTTCACCGGGACAGGCTTCAATGGGGCCCCGGCCTTTCAGCCGGGGAAATAGCCACCGCTCGAACTCTTCTATTTTCAACGATCTGCGGGCTGCTTTGCGAGCGCCTCGGTCGCTGCCGCCCTTCCGTGCCGCCAGTTGGCTCATCGCCCTCCACGAACCCTCTGATTCTAAGCGATTTGAGTGTTTGCGAGCGATCCCCGGGTTTTCGGCGCCGCCTCGCCGCTCGCGCCTCATCGCGTGACGAACACCGGGTACTCTCCAATCTCGCCCTCCAGCGTCTTCGCCAGCAATCGCGCCTGGATCTCCAGCAGCCGCCGGTAGCTGACTCGATAATCAAACAGCGGGTGTGTAACCAGCGTATCCATCCTCAGCTCGTAGGCTCGGAAGAAGCCCTTCCGGCCCGCCGCCGTCAGCGACACCGCGCTGCCCGCCGTCACGAAGTCCCTTTCGGTCACCATTCGCGTATTGACCGCGCTGAGCACCGCCGAATCCGCAATCAAGGGCCGCAGCGGCTCCATCAGATCCAGCGCCAATGCCGGTCTCCCGTGCCGCGGCTGATGATAGAAGCCGATCATCGGATCGAAACCCACTGCGTAGCAAGCAACCGTCAGATCCTTCGCCAGCAAACTGTACGCCAGTGACAGCAGCGCATTGACGGGATCGCGCGGAGGACGGCGGTTGCGCGTCTGAAAGCCGAACCGCAAGGGCGCCTCTCCATCCCAATCGTCGTCTCGTTTGAGCATGCCCGCAAATAGGCCGAAATACACCCGAGCGGCTCGACCTTCGATCCCCAGCAGCTCTTCAAGCGACTCCGCGCCCTCGGCGCGTTCGATCAACACTTTGAGTTCGCGAACATCGGCCCGTGGCGGTTCAATGTGGTTGCGCAGCAGCATCGTCCGCTGATTTCGGATTTTTCCCGCTACGAGCCGGGAGGCCAGTCGGCGGCAGAACCACGGCTCGTCGGCCAGCCGGAACTGGGCGCGGCGCAGGAAGACATTCTTTGTGTTGAGTCCCGTCGTAACGCCGTAAAACCAGCCGCCCTGCGAGAAGTAGCAGATCGGCTTTTCGCTCTGGCAGAGTTCCTGAACGGCCTGCGTGCTGATCTGCACGTTGCCCATCAAGTTGATTTGGCAGATTTCGTTGATTCGTACGTCCTGCACTGTCTTCTTTTCGCGGTCCTTGATCCGCAATACTCCGCCGGACTTGCCCACTGACAGCCCATGGGTGTTGACGTAGAGCGGACGGAGATCCGTCCGCGCCGCGACCAAGAGACGAGTCTCCCGGACAGGCTGTTTGCGAGGAAGCGGCGCAACATCGAACAAGCCGAGCTGCTGCGCAGCAGTGGCCTCATCGGCCTGTACGCGGCGGGTTTCATCGGGCAGGCAGACGCCCACCAGCGAGCAGCCGGGGCATTTGGGGGAGTCGACGAGCGGCGGCGGGATCTGCCGGGCGCCGGCCGTCTCCCAAGCGCCGGCGATGGCCTCTTCCGCCTCTGCGATGACTGTGGCGTTGAACGGGATTCGAACGCGCTGGCGAGTCCTCTGATAGAAGATGACGCCTTCTTCACAGCTGTAGCCGTTGGCTCTGAGCACCAGCGCCTGCACAGCCATCTGCGCGCGATCCGCCGGCCAAGCCGCCGGCCCGTCCTCGGTCGCCTGCGGACGGCCATGTTTGTAATCGACCGGCGTCACAAGGCCCTGGGCAAACTCGGCGAGATCGAGCTTGGCGATGACACGATGCTGTTCGGAGGAGAGCATGATCGAGCGGACGATGACGGGCTCTTCATCCGCCGACTCCGGCTTGGGAGCGGAACCGTCTTCCTTGTCGACGCGCTTGTGCTGCACGGCGCCTTCGACGGTGTGCTCGTTGTGAACGAAGACGCCCTCGACCTGCTCGAAGTAGAACAGCCGCGGGCAATAGACGAACTCGTTGATCTTGCGAGCCGAAAGATAGTCGGGAAGCTCACGTCGAGGACTTTCGTCGATTTCCAACGGCTGGGCGCCCATAGGGGAATCCTCCTTCAGACCACGATCAAAGGGGCGTCCATGTTGGTGTAAGGTTTGCCGAGCGCACTGATGACGCGGTCGCCACGCCCGGCGGCCGGCCCCAGATCGACGAAGAGCACCTGATCCTCGTCGCGATGGATGATGTCGCCGAGCTGTGCCCGAAGGCGGACGAGATCGGTCGGGTTGAGCTGGCACTCGAAGACGGAGAACTGCAGATGGTCTCCCCAGGCACGCATGGTCTTGAAGACGAGCCGCAGCCGCTTGGGGTCAGCGATGTCATAGGCGACGATGTAGGAGTTGCGCATCGGCTCAGTCCCGAAGGCCGGCGAAGACGCCAATGCCGCAGTGTCGACCGAGTCCAATCGCCAGCGGTCCGGCGACCGGGTTCTTGAAGTCGATGGCGACGTGAAGACGCGGCCAGCGGTTGAGGTGCGCCGGGGTGCGGATCGCGGCGGCAGCCTCCGAACCGGACCAGTAGGGGGCGGTCTGGAAGCTGATCCGCTCGACGGCGGCGACCGGATAGTCGGCAGCCTCCAGCGCTTGGAGCAGCAGCTTCTCGGTCTTGCGGATAGAGATCCCCTTACCGCGAGCATTGTGCCCATGGAGGACGACCGGCGTCACGGTCCGCCACGATCGATGCCGACCGAGATAGCGGTCAAAGACGAAGTCTTTCGGAGGCGGCGGCGCTAGGATGGCCTGCGGCCGACGATCGCCCGCGCGTGTAAGAGGCCGCAGCTTCGCCTTTCTCTCAAGCAGATCAAAAGCCTCAGCTTGCTGGCCCTCGACTCCCGGAGGGGCGACAAGCAGCGCGCGGCGGATGGCGCCGTCGGAGTGGCGGTGGCCGATCGAAGGAAGCGGTAGGTAGGAAATCCGCTGACCGAGCTCTTGCTCCGCCGTGTGCCCCATCACGAATGACTCGATCCAGTTGCGGTGGACCGGGTCGGGAAACTCCTCGTCAATGGCCTCGCCGGCCATGTGTCGCATCCAGGCGGCAACTGCGACGGCTTGGCTCCAGGGATGCGAAAAGGGTTCCCCGTCGAGGCATTGGAGGGAGAAGGCGCGGTGGCGTCGGGGACAGGCCTCTTCGCTGGTCCGGGCGTAGTCGGTGCGAGGGAAATCGGCGAGACGAGTATATGGGTTGACGCCTTGTTTCGTGATCCGACCGACTGCCGCCCGATGGCTCTCCTCCAAGCGCTGCAACAGACCGGGGGCGAGCGTCCGCATGGAACGGGAGCCGCGGGGCACAGGCCGATAGTGGACGTAGCCGGGGGTCGAGTCCGCTTCTCGGAGCGCGGCGGACGCGGCGGCCACATCGACGCCCCATCCGAGAGAAAGCAAGCGCGCGGCAAGCTCGTCGAGCGCGGGAAGATGGCGGCGGGCTTGCTCCAGATCGTGAAGCGACCAGCGATAGACCAGATCTGGCGCTTCGGTCCTGCGCGGCGGCAACAGACGGGGCTCGACGCGTTTGGTCGTCTTGGTGTTCCTCCGTTGGCGGTCAAGGCTGTTGTTGGGCACGAAGATTGAGTACGCGCGACCCTTCGGCGCCTGCGAGCAATCGATCGCCGGAGCGGGCAGGTTTGCGAGCCAGTCCAGCGCCTCTTCGTGCGTCCGCGACCAAACCCCAGCCGCTGCGCCGGTTCGCCCGCCGCAGACCAGGGCCTGGAATAGGCGCGCCGGGTCGGGAGGCCATTCACCGCTCCCGTGATAGCGGTCGTCGAGAAAGCGGACCTCTAGCTCGAGCGCGGACATCGTTACTCTCCGTCCTTCGCCTTGAGAGCTTTCTGATAGACCTTCTTTGCCGCTTGCTTGCCAAATGCAGCCGAGCGGTCCTCGCCGACGACGAAGGCCTTGGCGGCTGCTCGCGCATAGGACTCGGCGTCGGCAGGTGAGAGAGTCGAGGGCTCTCGCTTGCCATTGCGATAGACGAGCTGCGCTACGGGCGGCTTCTCCTCGGACTGAACGAGCAGGCAGCCCTGCCGCAGAAACAGGTCGACGGGGGCGAGCGCTGCGATCAGGCCGAGCCCCAGAACGTAGCGGCGCAGAGAGAGCTGCTGCTTCGGCTCGGCCGCGCCCAGCGCCCGCACCGCAGCGAGGTTGAGAATCGTCGTTCGAACGATATCGCCGTGAACCGTGATCCCGCCGTGTGTGTGTCCGGAAGGTGCGTCGAGGAAGCCGGCGCCGCTGAGCTTCTTGCGGTCTTTGGCAACTTGGACATCCAGAGCCGCTTCGACCTCTTCGCCTTCGAGAGCTGCGAAGTATTGCGCGGCGCGGGAGTGCTTGCGAACGTCGTAGGCGCGGATCGTAGAGCTTGCCAGGCGCGGGATCTTGACGTAGGTGTCGCGCGAGTCCCACGAGCCGAAGACGATGCTGGTAGGGGCGAGCTTGGCCAAGGGCACGCCGTCGCCCGCGCCGTAGGCCTGGAAGGCGGCGCGAATTTCATCGGCGAGATCGGTGGAGCGGGCGACGGCGTCGGCCGCCCGGTGACCGAGTTCGAGCAGACTGACCGTGCGCCCGTCGACTTTAATCGAGACCTGCGGAACGAGGTCTTTGTACGGCGGCTGAGCGAACAAGGGCTCCAGTCGGTTGGACTGTGAGCCGACCGAGTCGACCAGGCAGACGTTCCCGAAGCCCTCGCCGTCAATGATGTAGCCAGCCGGGTCTTTCGAGCCCTCGGGCGGCGCGAAGGTCGGCGGGAAGATCACGTCTCTCTTGCCGGCTGCGGGCTCCAGATACTCCTTGAGAACGAAGGCGCTGGGGCCGCCGTCGGCGATCCAGCTATCGAGGTGTGCGAGATCCATCATGAGACTCCTTGGCGAACGCAAATGTCTTGTATCCCTGGCCGCGGCTCATTACTTCGAACCGAAACCGTCTTTCTCCAAGCCCGCTCCAGGGAGACGAGCAGGCGGCCCTCGCCGGCGCCAGCGGCAACGGGCAAGGCCAAGTCGCGTAGGTGCGGCTGCGGCGCCGACCGCCGGGGCGAAATCCTTCGAGGCCGACGACGGCCAGGAACTCAACCCAGGGATAGGTGAGAGCTTCCTTGCGCGTGATGTCGTTGGGGGAATAACCGAGGTCGATCGGCTCCCAGGCGGAGCGGCCGTCTACACCGAACCGCGTCGTCGTGTACTTGGCCTGAGTAAAAAGATCCTCGACGCGGTCAGCCGGCTCAAGCAGGTCGAGGATCTCGCTGAGCACGCGCCGGGCGGTCTGCTGACCGCCCCAGGTTTTGAGATCGCTCTTGCCCGTCTCGGTCTCGTTGAGCCACCAGTTCAGGCGAATTGGGCGATCGTCGAATCGCACCGTCAGGGGCTCGATCGTTTTCTCGTACCGGTTACTCGCATCGGGGGACGGATCGGCTAGCCCAGGACTGTTCGGCGGCAGAGCGGCCCCCGTCTGCAGGCGGAAGGTCCGCCCGTGGTCTTCAAACCACGCTTGACCTCCGGGAAGGAGCAACTCCGCGACCTCGAACAGGCCGCAACACGCAAAGAACAGGCCGGGGTTGTGCGGGTCGAGCGGGATGCGATGCCTATTCATGGGGCGGATTCTCCGGAGCGTTTTTCGAACCCAGAGCGTCGGCGGCGCAAAAGACGGCTTCCAGGTAAGCCAAGCCCCAAGCCCCCCAGCGTCGCTGCAGCCGAGCGAGGCGACGCGCCGACTCGACCGCCGCCGCCTGGCTCCGGCGGACGCGGTTGACATCCGCGGCGGTCTCCGGGAAGTGCGGACGAGCGTAGCCGTGGTGCGCCGCGATCAGATGTAGCGCCAAGTCGCGCTCCTCTTCGCTCAGATCGCCGGAGGGATCGTCGAGAGCGTCGAGCAGCGAGCCAAGCTCATGACGATAGCCACCCAGGGCGCGCGGACTCAGGAATTTGGGCGACTTCGCGATCGCATGCTCCCGCGGGATCACCGTTTGGACCTTCGTATCTTTCAAGTAGGGATTGCGCGCATATCGCTGCCAGGCGAGAGTCCGTTTGCCCATGTCATGGCGGGCGGCCGCCCAAGCAAAGACGGCGTTGAGACAACGATCCGGGCCGAAAAGGCCTTTCGTCAGCCTGTCGGTCGCTTCGACGACCTCGCGCGTATGGTCGTCGAGCAGCTGCTCGGCAGCCGTCTCCTTCTCGGGGACGCGGGTGTAGTAGCGCCAGCAGTCGCGCTGCTCCGCGTCGGGGTTGTCGCTAGGAATCAGGACCGACACGCGCTCGCGCATGCCGGCGGGCGGCTGGGGCTTCGCACCCGCTTCGACGAACCGCTTGGCCCGCCGCTCCGAAGGGCCTTCCGCGGTCTGGTCGGATACGTCGTATCGGTCGAGAGCGCCGGTTTCGGCCTTGCCCCACTCGACCGAGCCGTAGTTGTCGAGCTTGCCGACACCCGGCGGCAGGACCAGCGTCGCGTAGTGCAGGCTCGAACGCCGCCCTCTCGTGAGGAGGTCTTGCAGTTTGGCTGGTTCAACTTGGCCGTCGCGTTGGACGAGCAGGACACGCGTCTGGAGATGGGGCGACTTCTCGAACGCCTCGCATAGCCGGTCGGTCCTTTGCTTGAGGCGCTCGTGAGACAAAACCCGGAAGCAAACGAACGCCGCCTCTCGCTCCTCCGCCGACACACCATCCCGGGCTAAAGCCCCGGTCTCCTCCCGCCAACAGACATAGGTCTCCGGCGGTGCTGCGTCTTCCTCACCGCGCAGCCAGGGACCGACTTCGGGCCGCGACGGCCAGTCTTTCTCTGTCAGCGATGTCATCGACCAGACATCGATGTGCCACGGCAGCAGGGGGGCGCGCCGCGGTTCGGCGGAGAGGCAGTCGGTAGGAGGAGGGAGCTCGCGCAGGCTACGCGGCGAGGCATCGCCGCGTAGCGACTCCAGATACTTGCGTGTTGCAAGTTCTCTATCGCTCAGCTTTTTGGTTGCGCAGACCACGGTCGCGACGCCCTCGGTTTCGCCGAAACGATTGAGCCGGCCGAAGCGCTGCAGCAGATGGTCGGCTTCGGCGAGCTCTGTGATCAGATGATCGCAGGTGAGGTTGACGCCGACTTCCCCGGCCGAACTGGCGACCAGCCAATGATCGCCCTCCGGCCGTTGCGCACTCTGGAAGGCCTGGAATGCCCCACGCTCGATCATGCGGTCGCGTTCGTAGCCGCGCAGCTCGCCGGTGATCAGCGGGACTTCCTGTTTCTTCTGCTTGGCGATGGCGGCGGCGAGCTTGGTCGCTTTGTCCGGCGAGCGCACGAAGACAATCGTCCGGCCGGAGGAGCCGAGCGCAAGCTTCTCGATTTCCTTGGAATCGTCAGAATCGACGAGTTCCAGCCGCTTGATGGCACGATACCGCTTGCGAAAGACCTCGCTGGCGGCTTCGTCTTGGTCGAGCGAAGCCGGGAAGCGTTCGCCGCCGCCGTCTCCGCGCTGGGTTGCCGAGAGGCGCATGAGGCGAATTGGCGGACGGCCGGCGACCGCCTCGCCGATGGCTGCTTGAAGCTGCTCGACCAGTGCGGCGAAGACAGGCGTCAGATGCGCTTCGTCGTTCACCAGGAGCGTATCGTGGGCGAGCAGGCCGGCTTGGCGCGCGCGGGTGCGCCGCGAGAGACCGTAGCCGGAGAAGAGCAAGCGGCTTCCGATCATGTCGACCGTACCGACGATGATCGCCGGGCGGGAGGGATCGTCGCTCCACTGGCGGTTGTCCGTCCGCTCGCCGCGCAGAGTGCTGATGGCGAGCGGCTCATCTTTGTCGCAGGAGAGGGAGCCCAGGGCCTTGCGGATGTCGCCGAGACTGTCCTCGCAGAGAAGCTTCTCGCGGATCGACTCCGCCTCGTCGGTGGCTTGGTCGACGACAACCCGGCGATCAACGACCCATATCAGCCGGCGAGGGAGAGTGACATGACCCCGCCGAGCTTGCTCGGCAAGCGCCAGCAGCCAGATGTGCATGACGGACGTCTTACCCAGCCCGGTGGGGATGTCAACCAGCGCCGGAACGCGGTTGTCGAGGAGCGCAACGTAGAGTTGGCGCTGCCAATCGAAGGGGTCGTGGCCGAGCAGATTAATCATTCCGTTCTTGGCTATATTAGTCTTACCGGCACCAAGTTCAGCAGTTCTATTGACGAACTCCTCTCTTGCATCTTAGAATCATCGGTAGCCGCAACGCAATCCCTGTTCCTCGAAATCACGATTCGCCTTCCCGCAAGTCGGAGATCGTGCGGGGCTCCATTGAAGCTTGGCAAGATTGGTTTTGTCGGCTCGCGGCGGCGGCTTTTCCGCGGCCTCGACGGAGGCCGCGGCCCATCTTCGAGGCCGATGAGCGAGTTCCGACAGCGTGCCGAGAGGGAGGTAGGGAGCCGTGAGAACGATCATTGAGTCCGAAGCATTCGCGAATGATGCGAAGAACCTGCCGATTTCCGCGCATATCCTGGACGAGCTCTTGAATCCAGCAGTGTTGGAGATAGCGAGGATGTCCCACAGGGAGGACCGCCCGGTCCAGGTGATCGATGCGCCGTTTGGGCCAAGGTTGGTTGCGTGGATCAGCTTTCGATCGCGACCGGAAGTCGCCACACTCCTTGGCATCGCTGTGGTATTTGCCGCAAATAGGGCCGCCTAGATTGTGCCGCCAACCCCTGGGGGACCTGGATCTGATGCTTGCAGGCATGTCGAAACCCGAGTATTTCTTGCGGTGGCTGCTCAAAGAGCCAATTGCAGGCTGGATACGCGCAAAAATGCAGCGTCGGTGCCAGAAATTTGAAACAAACCGCTCTCCGGGTCGAAAGAAGTATCCGTCAAGTTGGCGGGATGCGCAAGAGGCAGCTTGCTAAAGGGCCGCCAGGATTGCCGAGGGCCCGAGGGCAGGAGAACTCCAATACCCTGTTCAGCATCGTTGAGACAGATGACGGCGTTTGAGGTCGAGCGGCACCGCCCTTCGATAGAAGGACCTTTGCAGCCGTTGCCAACGCCCACCACGGGTGCGGCAGTTCCGCTAGATCGTTGAAGGATGGTGGAGGTAGGGAGATCGAACGATCGAACCTTGGTCGCCCATGCTATTCGACAGCGGCTCCCGCCTCGTTTGAGAAATCGAATCGACTCCTTTTCGACTCCCAATATCGGTTCCCGATAGTTCCCCAGGGTACTTCGAGGTGCCACTCGTGCCCGTGGTTTATATAAGTTACGGATTGCCTGCGGGCTCATAACCCAAAGGGCCGAAGTGGTCTGGCCAGCAATGGACACGACGGGCCAGGATCGGAGGTGGGCGCGAAATCGTCCGTATCTTGGTGGAGGCCCTGGTGGGAGCATTGGGAAGGGAGAGAATCCGAGCGCCATCCTTCACTGATAACGTCCTTTATCAGTGAGGATAGTAGGACGGGGAAGAGGGAGTGTCAAGGTGCCACTTTCAGAATTAAGTGGTCGAGCCGCAATCCGCGCGACATGGCAGCTGAGGCGAGATTACCACAATTGCCTGCCTATCACTTATCTCGATCGATTCTATACCAACACAAAGTACTTTGCTAGAGTTTTTCGCTGCTTCAAGTCCCGGATCTGCCCATGATCTTGTCACGGTTCGCGGACGACCTTCGCTGTGGGGATGTCGAATCCAACGGAACTGCGCGGTCGTATGGAAACTGGCGAGTACTCTACTATAGAACCGTGGCCGCAGTCTGTACGAACGAGATATCGTCCCGGAGGTATCCCAACGAACTGATAGCGCCTAGTCGCGTGAGTCTCCCGCACGAACTCTCCGTCGACCGTTGCTATGCCGACGACACACTGCGTGTCTACGTCGGATCGAATCTTCCCAAAGATCATCGACCTGTTCGACGTATCGCTTTCGAACGCATCCTCTACCACGCGATCGGCGGAAATTGATCTCGCGAACGGAACAAGTCCCACTTCTATAGCTTGTTTGCTTTGCGTGGGATGATATAGAAGGGAAGCAGAATACTCCCCAGGTTCAAGCTCGGCCCAGTACTTGCCGAACGCATTTAGCTCTGTACACTGAGGCAGCGTTGCCAGATCAACCAAGCGAGAAAAGCATATGACTCCATTCTCTGGTGCTTTGCCGTCTAGCAATATATCACCAAAAACATATGCCGCACCGCTCTTGAACATGTAGGTCTTACCCCCCGGAAAACCCGGGTCAAACGAGACAGGAAGAGATACGCTGACAACCTCATCGGATGAGTGGACACTTAGGTGCAGGGTAGTAGACAAGAACGGAGCGAAATCGGAATCCTCGTATCGTTCTTGATCAGTCGAAATTGGGTTAGCCATCAATCGATAGGCTCCCGCATCGATATTCTCGAAGACAAACCGACCATCACGATCGACAACTGCAGAATGCGGATCCTGTTCGGGACGGTCTACAGGTATTAGCCTCAAGTTGAAACCGGCATCAATAGGCCGTGAATCGAAGATAAACTCCCCGAGTAGTCTTGCCGCACGCCCATTCCATGGTCCTATGATAAGCAGAGCAAACAAGAGCGATAGTGTCCTGATATTTAACATCACTAAAAGCACTTGTCCCACAGCTGAGCATTGGCTTGTCGAGCCAAATCTGGATTATTTGCATCGGGCCCAAGCCTGCCCGAAGCATGGAGCAATTCATGTAACACTATGAACTCCTGAAGTATTTCCAAGGTCGTGCCCATGGGTATATTTGCGCCCTGGAAATAGCTAGTCTCAGACAAAAAAGTTCCGCCCGATGTTGTACCCGTAAAGAAGGGCCCTCCTTCGAAAACCAGGATAATCGGATAGCTAGACGATCCCACCCGGGCTGCGGCGGTGTCCGGATTGATCCCATCACCGGGATCATGCACTCGGAACCTTCCGTTGTCAAACAACCGCTGCGCTTCTTGGGCGGGATTCTGCCAGCCTCGTCTTCTTCTGCCCCTGTGGATCGCAAAGCCGTAGCTCTTGCCACCCGAGAATAGGTCTGCACAATCGCCAACGAGTCTATTCACGGCACGGCCGAACGCATCGTTAGCAGCGATTTCATAGACGGTAGGCTCGTCTTCGCTTTCCTGGCCTCCGTCATCACCGCTTTCTGGCAGATCGCCGCTTTCTGCGAGGCATTGATTATAGCTAAAGAGTTCCGATTGATATAATAGGAAGTGGGGTATCCACTTGACTCAGGTAGCCCCAACATCTTGTGGTCGGCGTTAGTCCGGTTCGGCGTCCCAATCGGCCACGATCGAGCGGTACGGCGTGGGCTCGGCCGCGACGGCCTGCTGGACAAGG
>Ga0207422_1002601_pt1 | contig 22930 bp, 21 predicted proteins | sample MarCyaLeptolynsp_FD_187757 | JGI IMG/M metagenome (GOLD analysis project Ga0207422, IMG submission 187757) | Marine cyanobacterial communities from Panama - species 1 Leptolyngbya sp. (SPAdes) | ecosystem: Environmental > Aquatic > Marine > Unclassified | place: Panama: Panama City | collected... | reverse complement strand
CTCGTCGGTGAGCTGGTAGCTCGCCCGCAACCGATGGACGGCGCCCTCCAGTTCCCGCCCGCTCTCCGTCAGGCGCTCGGCAAGAAAAGCAAGGACCGTATCGGAGACGTCTAGGCCCGCGGTTTCGGAACAGGCCTCGTGGGCCCGCTTACTCAGGATCTGGTGGCGCAAGTCGTAGTCCATGCTCTTGATCTCAGCCACCAGGCCGCCGCCGAGCCGGGAGCGCATGCGCATGTCGAGCTTGTCGAGATGGGTCGGCGCGCGGTCCGCCGCGACCACCACCTGCCGCCCGCCATCGATCAGCGAGTTCAGCGTGTGACAGAACTCCTGTTGGATGGTCGGCCCTTGCAGGAACTCCATATCGTCGATCAACAGAATGTCGATGTTGCGGAGCTTCTCTTTGAAGGCCAGGGCGTCGCGAGCCCGAAGCGCCTGCACGAAACCGGACATGAAGCGTTCCGCCGTCAGGTAGAGCACCTCGGCCTCCGGCTTCTGCTGCGTCACCTCCCAGGCGATGGCATGCAGCAGATGGGTTTTGCCCAGTCCGACATTTCCGTGCAAAAACAACGGGTTGAATGGAGACTGCGGACTGGACGAGGCGTGCGCCACCTGCTTGGCCGCTGCGTGCGCCAGCTTGTTGGTGTTGCCCACCATGAAGCTGGTGAAGCTGAGGCGCGGGTCGAGCGGTGAGCCCTCGAAGCCCTCATAGCCGGTGCGCAGCGGCATCGGCAGCAGCGTCCGGTCCGTCGCCGCAGGCGTTGGCACGCGCCGCGCGCATGGCGTCTCCTTGACCGGCTCAACCGTGAAATGGGGTTGCCGGACGGAGAACTCGACGCGCTCGGCCGCTGGCCATTCGCCGCGCGAGAGCCTTAAGACGGATTCGTAGTAGTGCGTGCGCAACCAATTCCGCAAGAAGCGCGTCGCCACGGTGAGGTGGACAACGCCGCCGCCCACCTGTTCCACCTCGACGCCCTTAAACCAACTCGCATAAACGTCCTCGCCCAGTTCGCCACGTAGGCGGGCCTTTACTCTCGTCCAAGCTTCGCTTGGCGCGCACTGCTCCTCTCCGGTGGGCTCCTGGTGATGAGCCCGTGCCTGTGCCTCTGCCACGGTGTTGTTCTTTCCTGTTCATTTTTGTCGCGCCACTACGCACCGCACGCTTGATACTTGAGCAGGCCAACTTGATCGACGCGGACAGCCACAACCGTCCCATCTGATCGGTCCCTAGCTTTGCTGCCAGGGAAGTCCAATCGCCTTCCAACCGAGCAGGGCCCCGCGATGCCTCTCGTCGTCGAGGGGCCCTTCGAACCCCTCGGTCACGTTGTGGCACTTGCGGTACCCCGCCGACACCATCGCCCTGGCCGCGGCCAGGCTCCGACTACCCGAACGGCAAATGAAGAAGAGGTCGTCGTCCGTTTGGACACCGAGCGCCGCTAGTTCGTTGGCAAGGCGTTCGGCAAAGCGCGGATCGACGGACTGGTCCGGAAAGGTCTGCCATTCAACAAGAACAGCCCGCTTTCCGAGGGCCCCCAGATCGGGGATCCCCACATAGGTCCACTCCGCCCGGGTGCGCACATCGACGAGTTGCGATCGCGGGGTTGCCTTAAGGCCGTTCCAGGCCGTTGCCACATCAACCTCGTTGACCGTGTTTTCGTCCGACTGCGCGCCCAAGATCGAGCCTCCTCTCCCAAAAATATGAGCACGTCGTAAGAACAGTTTCGAAGCCGACCACAAAACGCGGTGACTTCACGAAATCTACACCCGCAATATTCACAGATTACGCATAAGCATTCCACAAGATTTTCATTCCCCCCTTCCAATAAGACAAAGAAAACCTGTCCCGGCAAACGCCAAGGCCAAGACACTCAATTGTAAGGAGGGGACTTCCCCGTTCGGTTAATCAGACTATACACACGCAAACCCCGGCTAGCAAGCGAACGGAAGGGGAGCGAAGGACAGTATTGATCAGTAAGCGCGGGGTGCGCCCGCCATCCTCAAGCCTCTGTGTCGAAAGCGTGAATCGACGGTGCACGGGATGAAGACGGGCGGGAAACGGCGCTTTCAGGAGGCCGGCGGCCTCAAAAATTTTTTTTCCGGGGGCAGTCGGTGGAAAACCGCCCTGTCACGGTGGGCGGTCGAGTGTCAAGCAATTGAAATATTCGTCAAATTGACATCAAGCACAAACATGCATGCCTCTTGGCGCACAAATCTGTGGCGCAAGGGCAACAGTTCGGTCTGTCAGGGGTGTGCGGGCGGTCAGGCCCGCTACGCGCCCATCGCGCTGACGCGCTTGGCAAGGCGAGACACTTTCCGCGACGCGGTCCGGCGGTGCAGCAGGCCCTTTTGGGCTGTCCGCGCCATGAGCGGCTCGGCTTCCTTCAAGGCGGCCTGGGCGGCCTCCTTGTTGCCCGTCGCGATGGCCTCTTCCACTTTGCGGATCGACGTCCGCATGTGGCTGCGACGCGCCTTGTTGACGTCGGTACGACGGGCAATCTGGCGAACGGCTCTCTTCGCCGACTTAGTATTGGCCATGTGTAGGGTCCTTGAAACGGCTTCGCGCCCGCAGCCTGCGGACGACGGCGCACGGCGAGCGCGCGATTTGGACTGCTCTATACAGAGCGCCCCCGGCAGCGTCAACCGGCCGAGGGACGCTCAGTCCTTGATCTCGCGCCGGAAAGTGGTGTTTGGCGGCTCAGGCCTCAAGCCCGGCCGCCAAGGCTGGTCTCACGCTATCACGCTGTCCGCCCTAGCGGTTCTTGAACGCGGGCTTCCGCTTCTCGATGAAGGCTGCCATGCCTTCCTTCTGATCTTCGGTTGCGAACAGCGAGTAGAACTGGCCGCGCTCGAAGCGGGTGCCTTCTGCAAGCGTCGTTGCGAAGCCGCGGTTGATCGCCTCCTTGATCATCATCACCGCGTGCTGGGACAGGGCGGCGATCTTGGTCGCGACCTTCATGGCCTCGGCTTGTAGCTCGTCGGCGGGCACGACGCGGCTCACCAGATTGGCGCGTTCCGCCTCTTCCGCCTTCATCTGCCGGCCGGTGAGGCAGAGCTCCATCGCCTTGGCCTTGCCCGCGGCGCGGGTCAGGCGTTGGGTGCCGCCGGCGCCCGGCATGATGCCGAGATTGATCTCCGGCTGCCCGAACACCGCGTTGTCCGCGGCGAGGATGATGTCGCAAGACATGGCAAGCTCGCAGCCGCCGCCGAGCGCGTAGCCGCCGACCGCGGCGATAATGGGCTTGCGGATATTGCTGATCTTGTCGAAGGGTGCCAGGAAGTCGCTGCCGTAGGCCTCCACGAACGACTTGGTATGCATCTCTTTGATGTCGACACCGGCGGCGAACGCTTTATCGCTGCCGGTGATGACGATGCAGCCAATTCCAGGGTCGGTGTCGAAGGCCTTCAGGGCCTTGTTCAGCTCGCCGATGAGCTGCGTGTTGAGCGCGTTCAGCGCTTTGGGCCGGTTGAGGACGATGAGCCCGACCTTGCCCTCGCGTGTGACGATCAACGTCTCATACGGGTTCTCGGCGGGAGCCGTTTCGCCGTGTGCAATGTCTTCCATGTACATGGGTGTCAGTCCCTTATCTTTGGCAGGTTGGACAGTAGAAGGTGGAACGGCCAGCTTGGACGGTGCGGCGGATCGTGCCCCCACATCCAGTCCGTCGGCAGGGTTTCCCCTCCCGGCCGTAGACCGCGAAGCGATGCTGGAAGCGTCCGAGCCGGCCGTCGGTGTGGCGATAGTCGCGCAACGACGACCCGCCGGCCTTAATGGCACTGTCCAGAACCGCGCGTATCCCCACAACGAGCGCGTCCGCCTTCCTTGTCGGCTTGCCGGTTCTTGTTGCCAGCGTGCCAGCGAGTTTGAGAGGTGAGATGCGGGCGCGGTGCAGCGCCTCGCAGGCATAGATGTTGCCAAGACCCGCGATCAGCCGTTGATCGAGCAGGGCGGCCTTGATCGAAGTCGCCTTGCCCTTGAGCTTTGCCGCAAGCCATTCGGGCGTGAGGGCACCCCCAAGGGGTTCCACGCCAAGTCCCTTGATGAGGCTGTGACTGTCGAGCGCGCTCGAAGGCACGAGATCCATGATCCCGAAACGGCGCACGTCGCTGTAGCGCACCACGGAGCCGTCACCGAGATGGAACACGACATGCTCGTGTTTCGGCGCAGATGCCGGCGTGTGCGCGAACCGTCCGGGCGCCGCCGCGGTACCGTTTGCCGCGCCGTTCGCCTTGTCGATGACGAAGCGGCCGGTCATGCCAAGATGCATGATCAGGACCTCGCCATCGTCGAGCCGCGCCAGCAGGTACTTGGCCCGCCTGTCCAGCGCCTCGATCGTGCGGCCTTGAAGCCGCTCGCCGAACCGCTTCGGGAGAGGAAACCGCAAATCGGGACGGCGCTGCTCCACGCGGGCAAAAGCGTTGCCCACCAAGATGGGCTCGAGCCCCCGGCGCACGGTCTCCACTTCAGGCAGTTCCGGCATGGTGTCCCAGCATACTGCAGTGCAGAATAAACCTCATTGCGGTGCAACAATAGCCTGAACCGGGGGCTTAGGCTATTGTCCGCTGCAATGTCGGAAGACCTGAAAAACAAGGAGGCCTCGGGCGCGGAGGCGAGCTTCGGCTTCGCCCGCGTGGCTGAAAACGCACGCCAAGGCCTTGTAAATTCAGTATTTTCCAAGGTCGCGCCGCGTTACGACCTGATGAACGACCTGATGTCGGGGGGTCTGCACCGGCTCTGGAAGGACGAACTCGTCCACACCCTGGCCCCGCCGAAGGGCCAGACACCCTTCGCGCTGCTGGATGTGGCCGGTGGCACCGGCGATGTGGCGTTCCGCTTTCTAGACGCTGGCGGCGAGGGGAGCCGCGCGGTGATCTGCGATATCAGCCCCGAGATGATGGAGGCGGGCAAAGCGCGCCTAAAGTCGCGTCTTGAGACGGATGGCCGGGCCACGAACCGGCTCGAATTCGTGCAAGGCAATGCCGAAGCGCTGCCGTTCGAGGACCGCAGCTTCGATGCGTACACGATCGCCTTCGGCATCCGCAACGTCACCCATATCGACCGGGCGCTTGGCGAGGCCTTCCGGGTGCTGAAGCCGGGCGGACGGTTTCTGTGTCTTGAATTCTCGAGCGTGGAGATACCGCTGCTCGACACGCTCTACGATGCTTACTCCTTCAATGCGATTCCGCGGCTCGGCCAGCTTGTTGCCGGTGACGCGGACGCGTATCGCTATTTGGTGGAGAGCATCCGGCGCTTCCCCAGCCAAGAACGCTTCGCGGCAATGATCGGCGAGGCCGGGTTCGAGCGCGTGCGCTACCGGAACCTGACCGGCGGCATCGCTGCGATCCACGCGGGCTGGCGGCTTTGAGATGAGGCAAGGACGGTGAACGCCATCGGCAACATGGCGCGGCTGACAAAGGCGGGCGCGACGCTGGCTTGGAGCGGCGCGCGCGTTCTGCCCGCCGACACCAAACTCTCCGGCCCGCTCGCGGTGTTCGGCCGCGTGACCGCGCCCCTGCGCAAGAACGGTGCGGCAACCGCCAACGAGGCGAAGCTCTCCTCGGCGCTGACTTCGCTTGGTCCCTCCTACATCAAGCTCGGCCAGTTCCTGGCGACGCGCGACGACCTCATCGGTCGCGAATTGGCGCGCGATCTTGCCACTCTGCAAGATCGCCTACCGCCTTTCTCCCAAGACCAGGCGATCAAGGCGGTCGAGGCTGAACTCGGGGCACCCATCACCGAGATCTTCGTCGAGTTCGGTCCGCCGGTCGCGGCCGCGTCCATCGCCCAGGTGCACAAGGCCAAAGTGAAGACGCCGGACGGCACGCTCAAAGACGTCGCCGTAAAGGTCCTGCGTCCTGGTATCGAGCAGCGCTTCCAGAAGGACCTGGACTCCTATTTCTTCGCCGCGCGGATGATCGAGCGCTTCCACGCGCCCTCGCGGCGTTTGCGGCCCATCGCCGTGGTGGACACGCTGGCGAAGTCCGTGGCCATCGAGATGGACCTGCGCATGGAAGCCGCCGCGATCTCGGAGATGGCGGACAACTCCAAGGACGACGAGGGCTTCCGGGTGCCGACCGTCGATTGGACGCGCAGCGCCCGCCGCGTCCTCACGCTGGAGTGGATCGACGGCATTCCCATCGCCGAGCATGACAAGCTCCGCGCCGCCGGGCACGATCTGAAAGCGCTGGCCGCGCGCCTCATGCAGACCTTCCTGCGTCACGCCATGCGCGACGGCTTCTTCCATGCGGACATGCATCCGGGCAATCTGTTCGTGGACGAGGAGGGCTGCATTGTTGCGGTTGACTTCGGCATCATGGGACGCCTGGGGCTGAAAGAACGGCGCTTCCTGGCCGAGATTCTGCACGGCTTCATCACGCGCAACTACACCCGCGTTGCCGAAGTGCATTTCGAGGCGGGTTACGTCCCGCGCAAACACTCCGTGGCGCAATTCGCGCAAGCACTGCGCGCGATCGGCGAGCCCATCATGGACCGTCCCGCCAGCGATATCTCCATGGCGCACCTCCTGGGCCAGCTCTTCCAGTACACCGAGGTCTTCGACATGCAGACGCGGCCGGAGCTGATCATGCTGCAGAAGACCATGGTCGTTGTGGAGGGCGTTGGCCGGGGCCTCGATCGGGAGCTCAACATGTGGGTGGTGTCGGAGCCGGTGGTGAAAGACTGGCTGGAGAGCCAGCTGGGGGCCGCCGCCCGTATCGAGCAAGCGGCGGAGGGCGCCGTCTCCGTGGGCCGCTTCGTCGGCGAGCTGCCGAAGCTCCTGACCCAGGCGGAGCGGACGGTCGATGCCTTCGGGGCCATGGTGGACGAAGGCGTGCGCCTGGACGATCAGAGCGTGGAACGCCTCGCGGAGGCGCAATATGCCCGCGACCGCTGGGGGCGCCTTGGCATTTGGATCGGCGCGGCCGCGCTCGTCGTCATCGCGCTGGCGCTGGTGTTTTGAGGCTCCGCTCTAACCCTGTCGCTGTGATAAATTCAGGCGGCTCGAACAGTGGATAATGACGTGCACGGAAAGCGCATTCTGTTGATCGTCGGTGGTGGCATCGCCGCCTATAAGAGCCTTGAGCTCGTGCGCCGCTTGACCGAGCGGGGCGCCGCCGTGCGCGTCATCTTGACGGAAGGCGGCGCGGAGTTCGTGACGCCGCTCTCGTTCGCCGTGCTTTCCGGCGAGCAGTGCTTCACGGATCTATTCGATCTCAAGGACGAAGCGGAGATCGGGCACATCCGTTTGTCGCGGGAGGCGGATCTTGTCGTCGTGGCGCCCGCCACCGCCGATCTTCTCGCCAAGATGGCGGCGGGCCTTGCGGGCGACCTGGCCTCGACCGTGCTGCTGGCGACCGACAAGCGTGTCTTGGTGGCGCCTGCCATGAATGTGCGCATGTGGCAGCACCCCGCGACCGTGCGCAATGTGGCGACCTTGCAATCCGATGGCATCGCATTCGTCGGCCCGGAGGAGGGCGACATGGCCTGCGGTGAGTATGGACCGGGCCGCATGGCGGAACCCTCTGCGATCCTTGCGGCGATCGAGGGGGCGTTCACGGCCGCGCCGACCGGTCCTCTTTCCGGGCGCCATGTGCTGATCACGTCTGGACCGACGCACGAGCCGCTCGATCCCGTGCGCTACCTTGCCAACCGTTCCTCCGGCAAGCAGGGCCACGCGCTCGCCCGCGCCGCTACCGCGCTTGGCGCGCGCGTCACGCTGGTGTCAGGGCCCGTGGAGTTGCCGGACCTTGAGGACATCCACACGATCAAGGTGGAGACGGCGCAGCAGATGCTGGATGCGGTGCTGGACGCGCTGCCCGCCGATATCGCGATCTGCGCCGCGGCGGTGGCCGATTGGCGCGCCAAAGCTGAGGCTCGGCAGAAGCTGAAGAAACATGGCGGGCCCGCCGACATATCCCTGGCGCTCGCCCAGAACCCGGACATCCTGGCGACCATCGCCGTGCCCGGGCCTCAACGGCCTGACCTGGTGATCGGCTTCGCGGCCGAGACCGAGGCCGTCGTGGACCAAGCGCGCCAGAAGCGCCGCGCCAAGGGAGCCGACTGGATCGTCGCCAACGACGTGTCGGAAGGCACGGGCATTATGGGCGGCGACCGCACGCACGTGCACCTCGTCACGGACGAAGGGCTGGAGGATTGGCCTCCCATGACCAAGGACGAGATGGCGGCCCGCCTCCTCACCCGCGCCGCCGAGGCCCTCACCAGTCTGCGCCCGGCCGCCGAATGAGCGTACGCCTGCGGATCCTGCGCCTCCCCCACGCGCAAGGGCTGCCACTTCCCGCTTATCAGTCGGCGCATGCCGCTGGGCTGGATTTGGTCGCCGCCGTGCCTGAGGACGGCGCCATCACCCTTGAGCCCGGCAGCCGCGCTTTGGTGCCGACTGGCCTCGTCTTCGAGCTCGCCGTGGGTTTCGAGGCGCAAATCCGCCCCCGGTCGGGCCTGGCGCTGAAACACGGCATCACCGTGCTGAACAGCCCCGGCACCGTCGATGCGGATTACCGGGGTGAAGTGAAGGTCCTGCTGGCCAATCTTGGCACTGAGAGCTTTTTGATCGAGCGCGGCGACCGTATCGCCCAGGCAGTCGTCGCGCCCGTGACCCAAGTGGAGATCGTGGAGACGGCGAGCCTCAACGAGACGGATCGCGGCGCGGGCGGGTTCGGGTCGACCGGTACCTAGCCGCCTCCCTGGCAGTGGTCGGGCCCAAGGCATAGAGTGCAGCCATGCTCACCGAAGACGAGATCGCGCGCTACCGGCGCCATTTGGTGTTGAAGGAGATCGGCGGCGAAGGCCAGCAGCGCCTCAAGACCGCGCGGGTGCTCATTGTTGGTGCCGGCGGCCTCGGCTCGCCGCTTCTGCTTTATCTCGCCGCCGCCGGGATCGGCCGGATCGGCCTCATCGACGACGACCGGGTCAGTCTCGACAACCTCCAGCGTCAGATCGCGCACGACACGCCGAGCGTTGGCCTCCGCAAGACCAAGAGCGCCGCCGCCACGGTGGAGCGGCTCAACCCGCATGTTGAGACCACCCTCTTCTCGACCCGGCTCGTCGCGGAGAACGCGCTCGAAATCGTGCGGGGGTTCGACATCGTCGCCGACGGGTCGGACAATTTCGCCACCCGCTATCTCGTGAACGACGCCTGCTACTTCGCCAAGACGCCGCTGGTGACGGCGGCCGTGGGCCCGTTCGACGGGCAGCTCACCACCTTCCGCGCCTTTGAGACGGACGAAGCAGGGACCCCGCGTCCCAGCTACCGCTGCCTGTTTCCCGAACCGCCGCCGGAAGGAACCGTACCGGCCTGCGCGGAAGCGGGCATCCTCGGTGGCGTTGCGGGCGTGGTCGGCTGCCTCCAAGCGGTCGAGGTGGTGAAGGAACTGCTCGGCATCGGCGAGGGGCTCCTTGGCAGGCTCCTTCTTTACGATGCGCTCCAGGCGCGGGTCTCGACGATTGCCTATGCATGGGACCCGGAGAACCCGTTGAATGGGCGAAATCCGAGATATCGCGATCTCAGTCACCATCTTGCGCCGTCCAAGGTTCCGGCGTCCGCGGGTCTGCAATAGAGATTTTCAATCTTTTCGGGCATGGTTGTCTGGCTGACAGCGATGACTGCGCATCCCGCATCGAGAGGGCGCCATGGCCACGGAGACCATTACCACCGATTGCGCCATCGCAGGCGGCGGTCCCGCTGGTGTCATGCTGGGGTATCTCTTGGCGCGTGCCGGTGTCGACGTCGTCGTCCTCGAAAAGCACGAGGACTTCTTCCGCGACTTCCGGGGCGACACCATCCACCCATCGACGCTTGAAGTCATGCACGAGCTTGGGATTCTCGATGCGTTTCTGAAGCGGCCCCATCAAGAGTTGAAGACGCTCGGTGCGGAGATCGGGGACGAGTTCGTCGAGATGGTCGACTTCACTCATCTGCCGACGGCCTGCAAGTTCATCGTCCTCATGCCTCAGTGGCACTTCCTCGATTTCCTCGCGGCAGAAGGCAAGCGCTATTCTGGCTTTCACTTGCGGATGCAGTCCGAGGTCGACGAGTTGATCAAGGAGGGCGGCCGCGTCACGGGACTTAAGGCGGCAACCCCCAAAGGCGATCTCGAAGTCCGCGCCCGTCTGGTGGTCGGCACGGATGGACGTCACTCCACGGTGCGCAAGCTCGCGGGGCTTGAGGTCGAGGATCGCGGCGCGCCCATGGATGTCCTTTGGCTAAGGCTCTCCAAGCACCCGAGCGACGGGAGCGAGAGCTTGGGACGCATCGAGCCGGGCCGCTTCTTCATCATGATCGACCGCAGCGACTACTGGCAGTGCGCCTTTGTCATCCCGAAGGGTGGGTTCAACGAGCTGCGCCGCAAAGGCCTGGAGGCGTTTCGGCTCGCCATCGTGGAGCTAAGGCCATTCTTGTCGGACCGCGTGCGCGAGATCGTGTCTTGGGACGACGTGAAGCTCCTCACCGTGCGGGTGGACCGCCTGAAGCGCTGGTACCGGCCGGGGCTCTTGTGCATAGGGGATGCGGCACATGCCATGTCGCCGGTAGGGGGTGTGGGGATCAATCTCGCCATTCAGGACGCGGTTGCCGCGGCCAACATTCTTGCGGGCCCGTTGCGCCAGGGCCACGTCACGGACGAAGATCTGCGCAAGGTCGAAAAGCGGCGGGAGTTGCCGACCGGTCTGACCCAGGCGCTGCAAATCTTTGTTCAGGACCGCGTCATCTCCAACGTGCTGGCCTTGCGGTCGCAGCCGAAGACGCCGTTCGTGATCAAGCTCTTCAACCGCTTTCCGTATCTTCGGCGGTTCCCTGCCCGCCTGATCGGCATGGGCTTCCGGCCCGAGCACGTGTTGACCGACGAAGCGACGGCGCCGGCCGATAAGCCAAGCAGCGCTTGAGGCGCACGCTTAGAACATCGCGGGGTGCACGCGGTCGGGCGGCGCATGGCCATCCAAGAAGGTCTTGATGTTGACGATGACCTTCTCGCCCATGTCGATGCGCCCTTCGAGAGTTGCCGAACCCATATGCGGGAGCACCACGACTTTATCGTTGCGCAGGAGCTTCGGGTTCACCGCAGGCTCGTGCTCGAAGACGTCAAGGCCAGCGCCCGCTAGCTCGTTGTTGTCGACCATGCGGGCCAGGGCGTTCTCGTCGATCACCTCGCCACGCGCGGTGTTGACGATGTAGGCGCTGGGCTTCAGCAACGACAGCCGCCGGGCCGATAAGAGATGATAGGTCGCCGGCGTGTGCGGGCAGTTGATGGAGATGATGTCCATGCGCGCCAGCATCTGGTCGAGGCTGTCCCAATAGGTGGCCTCGAGCGCCTGCTCGACATCAGGTTGGACGCGACGCCGGTTGTGATAGTGGATTTGCAGACCGAAGGCCCGCGCGCGCCGGGCCACGGCCTGGCCGATGCGGCCCATGCCGACAATGCCGAGCCGCTTGCCGAAGATGCGATGGCCGAGCATCCAGGTGGGCGACCAGCCCTGCCACTCGTCGCTTCCGGACTTGAGCAAGGCGGCGCCCTCCGTCAGACGCCGCGGCACGGCCAAGATGAGCGCCATGGTCATATCGGCGGTGTCCTCGGTCAGGACACCCGGCGTATTGGTGACGAGGATCGACCGGTTCCGCGCGGTATCGAGGTCGATATTGTCGACGCCGGTGCCGAACTGGGCGACCAGCTTGAGGTCCGGCCCGGCTTGGCTCAGGACGGCCCGGTCGATGCGGTCGGTCACGGTCGGCACAAGCACGTTGGCCGTCTTGACCGCCTCGATCAGATCATCTCTCGAGAACGGCTTGTCTTCGATATTGAGCCGCGCGTCGAACAGCTCTCGGAGCCGTGTCTCCACGACGTCGGGGAGCTTACGCGTGACGATAACGAGCGGTCGGTCAGAAGCCATAGTTTATCCCGTCAGGAGGCTAGCGGTGGGTGGCCGGACGCCGAAAGTGACTGCTAGGTGCCCGACTAGCGCGCCTTGTCTAACAGAAGGGGCTTCGCGAGATAAAGCGTCATATTGGCCTTGGGGGCGGAAATACGGCCGGGCCACGATCCGTTCACTTTTCTCGGCCATTCAAGGAGCTTCCTAGGTGCTTCGATTCGGTTATCCCGTGGTGGGGGGCTTCGTGCGTGCTGGCAAGGTAATCGCTATGGGGCTGGCGCTGACCCTCGCGGCGTGGGCGCAAGGTGCGGCTGCTCAAGAGGGCGCCCAGCAGGCCGCGGCCAACGGGTCCGAGACCGGCTTACGCGTCCCGCGGTTCGTGAGCCTTAAGTCCAACAAGGTGAATGTCCGCCGTGGGCCCAGCACCGATCAGGCGATCGTCTGGGTGTTCGCGCGGGCCGGCCTGCCGGTGGAGATCATCGCCGAAGCCGATAATTGGCGCCGGGTTCGCGACAGCGAGGGGGCCGACGGCTGGGTGTTCCATAGCCTATTGAGTGGCCGTCGGACGGTGCTCGTCAGCCCGTGGTCCAAGGGCCAGGAGGCGGTGCCGCTACGAAAGGGGCGCTCGTCGGGATCGCGCGCCGTGGCTCAGCTGCAATCGGGCGTCCTCGGCAATGTGGTCGCTTGCGACGGCGACTGGTGCGAGCTCACCGTGGAGGGCTATTCCGGTTATGTGGAACAGGAGAAGCTCTGGGGCGTCTATCGTGATGAGGAGATCGACTAGCCCGCGCCGCGCCGTCTCGGCGCACCGGCAGTCTTGAGCCCTTCGAAGACGGAAAACCGAGCCCTAGCGGCCCTTTTTGACCAGCCGGACGAGGACGTCGACGCGGGAAATCGCCATGCCCTCGGGAGCCTCTGGCAGGCCCTCGATATGGATGTCCGCTGTTTCGATATCCAAGAGTTGGCCGGATCGCTCGCAGAAGAAATGGTAGTGGTTCGACGTATTGGTGTCGAAATAGGTCTTAGCGCCTTCGACGGCGACCTCGCGCAGGAGTCCCACCCCGGTGAACTGATGAAGCGTGTTGTAGACGGTCGCCAGCGAGACCGGCACTTTCGATGCCAGTGCCTCCTCATGCAGCCGCTCCGCCGTGACGTGCCGATCTCCCTCCGAAAACAGGAGACGCGCGAGCGCGACCCGCTGGCGGGTGGGGCGTAGCCCCGCGCCGCGCAAGAGTTCTGCGACATTCGTTGTCACGGTCTGGTGGCCCCCTTCAGAGGCCTGGGAAGGATTTTCCATGCTTTTCGTATCGTGCGATGGTCAGCAGAAAGAATATAAGGGGAAGCGGGGGCGCCCGCAACGCCGTGGGATGGCTGACTTTTTGCCGCGCCTGGTGCCCCCTGCAAGGCTCAGATCGGACTTTTCACCGGGTCACCGACGGCGCGCCAAAGGCTCCTCGACCGGGCTTTTGGTGGCCCCTGGCATGTGTTAGGTAACCAGCCCATATTTCAGGCTTATAGCGAAGGACTGATGAGAGTGCAGAAATCCACGGGCGAACGGCAGGCGAGTTTCGACTATGAGGCTCTGCTCGCCTGTGCTCGGGGCGAGCTGTTTGGCCCCGGCAACGCACAGCTCCCCCTGCCACCAATGCTGATGTTCGACCGCATCTCCCATGTGGAGGAGCAGGGAGGCGAGCATGGCCATGGCCGCATTGTGGCGGAGCTCGATGTGAAGCCGGACCTCTGGTTCTTCGCCTGTCACTTCAAGGGCGACCCGGTCATGCCGGGATGCCTTGGGCTAGACGCCCTTTGGCAGATGTTGGGCTTCTTCCTCGGCTGGCTTGGCGCACCGGGCAAGGGGCGGGCGCTCGGCGTCGGCGAGGTCAAGTTCTCAGGCATGGTGCTGCCGACGATGAAGAAGCTTGAGTACATTGTTGAGTTAAGACGCGTGATTCGCCGCAAGTTCACGCTGGGCACGGGCGATGGTTGGCTAAAGGCCGACGGAGAGACGATCTACACGGCCAAAGATCTCAAGGTCGGATTGTTCCAGCCGGAAGAAGCCGCTCCCGCTGGTGCTTGATCTTTAGGCGGCACAGACTTCAAGGACGCTGACACGAATGAAACGCGTGGTCGTCACCGGCATGGGCATTGTGTCCTCCATCGGCAATAGTGCCCAGGAGGTCCTCGCCTCGCTGCGGGAGGCAAAATCCGGAATCGTCAAGGCCGAGACCTATGCGGAACTGGGCTTTCGCTGCCAGGTTCACGGTGCGCCGACGCTCGACTGGCAGGACATGATCGACCGCAAGGTGCGGCGCTTCATGGGCGCTGGCGCCGGCTGGAATTACATCGCCATGGAGCAGGCGATCCGCGATGCCGGGCTTGAGGAAAGCGACGTCTCCAACGAGCGGACCGGGTTGATTATGGGCTCCGGCGGCCCGTCGACCCGCGCCATCGTCCAAGCGGCGGACACGACCCGTGAGCGGGGCCCCAAGAAGGTCGGCCCCTTCGAGGTGCCGAAATCCATGTGCTCCACGAATTCCGCCACGCTCGCCACGCCTTACCACATCAAGGGCGTGAGCTACTCGATCTCCTCCGCCTGCTCGACCAGCGCCCATTGCATCGGCAACGCCGGCGAACTGATCCAGCTCGGCAAGCAGGATATCGTTTTCGCCGGCGGGGGCGAGGAGTTGGACTGGACCTTGTCGGTTCTCTTCGACGCCATGAACGCCATGTCGTCGGACTTCAACGATCAGCCCGAAAAGGCCAGCCGCGCCTATGACGCGGACCGCGACGGTTTCGTGATCGCCGGTGGTGCGGGCGTCTTGGTGTTGGAGGAGCTGGAGCACGCCAAGGCGCGTGGAGCCAAGATATACGGCGAGCTGATCGGCTATGGCGCGACCTCGGACGGCTTTGACATGGTCCTGCTGTCCGGAGAGGGCTCCGCGCGGTGCATGCGCATGGCAATGCAAGGCCTGAACGGCGACAAGATCGACTACATCAACCCCCATGCGACGTCCACACCGCAAGGGGATGTTCGGGAGATCGAGGCGATCCGTGAAGTGTTTGGCGATGATTGCCCGCCAATCAGCGCCACCAAATCCCTCACCGGGCATTCGCTCGGTGCGGCGGGCGTGCACGAGGCGATCTACTCGCTCCTGATGATGAACAACGGCTTCATTTGCGAGTCTGCGAATATTGAGACAATGGATCCGGAGGTGGCCGACATGCCGATCGTGCGCAAGCGCAAGGATGGCGCCTCCGTCAACACTGTGATGTCGAACAGTTTTGGTTTTGGCGGCACCAACGCCTCACTCGTCTTCCGCCGATTGGATAGCTGAGAGCCGGGGACCGGCGGAAATCAACCGAAGCAGAGTAAGTACCATGGCAACAACGAAAGATATTGCTGAGCCGGGACCGTTGATGGCAGGCAAGCGGGGGCTCGTTATGGGCGTCGCCAACGACCGTTCGATCGCGTGGGGCATCGCCCGCGTGCTCCACGGTCAAGGGGCGGAGCTGGCATTCAGTTATCAGGGCGGGGCATTTGGCCGCCGTGCCGTGCCGTTGGCGGAGTCCATCGGTGCCAAGATCATCGAAGAGGTCGACGTTGAGGATTTGGACAGCGTCGAGCGCATGCTGGGCGTGGTCCGAGATCAATGGGGGTCTTTGGACTTCGTCGTGCATGCGCTCGCCTTCTCCGACCGCAACGAGCTGAAGGGCCGCTATTGCGACACCACGCGCAAGAATTTCGAGCACACGATGGTGATCTCGTGCTTCTCCTTCACGGAGATCTGCAAGCGCGCAGCCGATATGATGACCGAAGGCGGCTCGCTCCTCACGCTCACCTATGGCGGTTCGACGCGCGTGGTCCCCAGCTATAATGTCATGGGTGTCGCCAAGGCGGCCCTGGAGGCGAGCGTCCGCTATCTTGCATCGGACTTCGGTCCCCAAGGCGTTCGCGTGAACGCGCTCTCCGCCGGTCCCATGCGCACCCTCGCTGGCGCCGGCATCTCGGACGCGCGGACCCTGTTCCACTATCAGCAGAAGCACGCGCCGATGCGCCGTTCGCCCACCCTCGACGAGGTCGGCGGTGCCGCGCTCTACCTTCTGTCCGATTTGTCAGGCGCCGTGACAGGCGAGGTGCATTTCGTGGATTGCGGCTACTCGACCACGCTCATGCCCGACATGGACTCTTTGAAGTCCATCGAGCATGCCGAAGAGATCGAACGCGCAATGAGCAAGACCACCCCCCGGGAGGCCGCGCAGTAGAACGGCTTGACCCCGCCCGCGCGGAAACCGGCGTCGGATCGACCATAGCGGCTTCAGAGACGGCTCCGCAGGCCGAGGCGGAGGCGATGTGAAGGAGGAGTAATGTTCCAAGTCATATTGATGGTGTGCCTCGCGGCATCAGGAGAAGACTGCCGTGAGTTTAAGCTCGTGAAGGAATACGACAGCGTCATCACGTGCATCAGAGACAGTCACGGCGTAGGGAGTGCTTGGCAAAGCGAGAACACCAAGTACACCCTCATCGGCACGCGCTGCACCAAGGACACCGGCAAGATTCCCAAAGCGCCGAACACCTAACGGCCTGCACAAAAAAGATCGGGGCGCCGAAGCGCCCCGCTCATTATTGTTCCGGTTGATAGATCCGGCTTGAAGGCCTTCGCCGCCTAGCTGGCGGCTTCGGCGGCTTCTTTTTCCTTGCCGGTCTCCTGGTCGACGATTTTCATCGACAAGCGGACCTTGCCGCGCTCGTCAAAGCCGAGAAGCTTGACCCAGACTTGGTCGCCCTCCTTGACCACGTCGGTGACTTGCTTCGGACGGCCTTCGGCGAGCTGCGAGATATGCACCAAGCCATCGCGCGGTCCGAAGAAGTTCACGAAGGCGCCGAACTCCATCACCTTCACGACCTTGCCTTGGTAGATCTCGCCGACCTCCGGCTCCGCGGCGATCGACTTGATGCGGGCGATGGCCGAGCGGATCGACTCCGCGTTGGACGAGGCGATCTTGATGGTGCCGTCGTCGGAGATGTCGATCTTGGCGCCGGACTCCGCCACGATCTCGCGGATCACGGAGCCGCCGGAACCGATGACCTCCCGGATCTTGTCGACCGGGATGTTGATCGTCTCGATGCGCGGCGCGTACTCACCCAGTTCCGGACGGGCGCCGGTGAGGGCCTTGTCCATCTCAGCGAGGATGTGCAGGCGCCCGCGCTTGGCTTGGTCGAGCGCGATCTTCATGATCTCCTCGGTGATGCCGGTGATCTTGATGTCCATCTGGAGCGACGTGACGCCTTCCGAGGACCCGGCCACTTTGAAGTCCATATCGCCGAGGTGGTCCTCGTCACCGAGGATGTCGGAGAGCACGGCGAACTGGTCGCCCTCCTTGATGAGACCCATGGCGATGCCGGCTACGGACCGCTTGAGCGGCACGCCGGCATCCATCATCGCCAGCGATGAGCCGCACACCGTCGCCATGGACGAGGAGCCGTTGGACTCCGTAATCTCCGAGACGATGCGGACCGTGTAGGGAAATTGCTCCCGGTCGGGCATGACCGGGTGGACGGCGCGCCACGCGAGCTTGCCGTGGCCGATCTCGCGGCGCCCGGGAGAGCCCATGCGGCCAACCTCGCCGACCGAGTAGGGCGGGAAGTTGTAATGCAGCATGAAGGTCTCTTTGTAGGTGCCCTGAAGCGCATCCACGAACTGCTCGTCCTCTCCGGTGCCAAGCGTGGTGACCACCAGAGCCTGCGTCTCGCCGCGGGTAAACAGCGCGCTACCATGGGTACGGGGCAGGATGCCCACCTCGCAAGAGATCGGCCGCACGGTCTCCAGGTCGCGGCCGTCGATGCGCTGTTTGGTCTCGAGGATACTGCCGCGCACGACGTCCTGTTCGGCCGCCTTGAAGGCGCCGGAGACTTTGCTGGCGATCGTGCCGTCGTCCTCCTCGGGCACCAACTCGCTGACGACCGTCTCCTTCACTTGCGCGATGCCGTCGCGGCGCTCTTGCTTAGAGGCGATGCTGTAGGCCTCACGCAAGCGGCCATCCGCCAGCGCGCGGACCTTGTCGAGCATCTCCGAGTTGTCCTCGATCTGCAGCTCCCACGGCTCCTTGGCGGCGCGTTCGGCGAGCTTGACGATGGCGTCGAGGACCGGCTGGAAATGCTCGTGCCCATACATGACGGCACCCAGCATGACGTCCTCGGGCAGCTCCTTGGCCTCCGACTCAACCATGAGCACGGCGTCGGCCGTACCGGCCACGACGAGATCGAGCTGCGTCTCAGGCATCTCGTCGACCATCGGGTTCAGGACGTACTTGCCGTCGATATAGCCCACGCGTGCCGCGCCGATGGGGCCGAGGAAGGGCACGCCCGATAGGGTGAGCGCCGCGGACGCGGCCACCATGGCCACGATGTCCGGGTCGTTCTCCATATCGTGCGACAAGACCGTGGTGACGACCTGGGTCTCGTTCTTGAAGCCTTTGGCGAACAATGGGCGGATCGGTCGATCGATTAGGCGCGACGTGAGCGTCTCCTTCTCGGTCGGGCGTCCTTCGCGCTTGAAGTAGCCGCCCGGGATCTTGCCGGCGGCGAAGGTCTTCTCTTGGTAGTTCACGGTGAGAGGAAAGAAGTCGATTCCGGCTCTTGCCTCCTTGGCCGCGACGACGGTGGCGAGAACGCTGGTCTCGCCGTAGGTGGCGAGCACCGCGCCGTCGGACTGCCGTGCAATCCGTCCGGTCTCAAGCTTAAGCGGGCGTCGGGCCCAATCTATTTCTACTGTGTGTTTATCGAACATGTGCGTGTCCCAATGAGTGGGGAAAGATAAGGCCATCACCATCGCCCGGTGGCGTGGGGATGAGCCCGTTCATATGCATGGAAGCTCGGGCCGCGGTGTCATGGCGGAAACTACCGGCGAATGCCGAGCCGATTGATGAGCTTCTGATACCTCTCGTGGTCGGACGACTTGACGTAGTCGAGCAGCCGCCGCCGTTGGCTCACGAGTTTCAGAAGCCCGCGGCGCGAGTGGTTATCCTTGGCATGTGTCTTAAAGTGATCAGTCAGATTGCTGATCCGCTCGGTGAGGATCGCGACCTGGACCTCTGGCGACCCGGTATCGTCTGCCTTGGTCGCGTACTCTTTGACAAGCTCCTGTTTGCGCTCAGCGCTAATCGACATCGGGAAATCCTTGTATTTGAGGGTTTGACAGGGCCGGGCCGGGATGTCGTCCAGCACGGTCGGTGTAAAGCGCGGGGTGGAGCGGGACGAGCAGTCCGGCCCTCCGCGACCGCTGCACTATAGGGATTATGGTGCCGGAGACCAGCGGAATTTGGGGCCCGTCTTTTAGAGGCTAAAGACCCGCCGGGGCCTGAATTCGCCCTGTTCGACCTCTCCCAGAGCCACCAAAGCCCCCTTGGACACCGCGTAGACGGGTCCGGTCACGATCGGCGCATCCCGGCCGCGAAGCAGCACGGCGCGGCCTTGCCGCAGCCGGGCGGCATCGGCAGCGCTCAAGGTCAGAGACGGAAGGTCCTGAAGCGCGGTCTCCACAGGCTTGAGCATGGCCATCAGCGCCTCCCGGCCCGTTGCGGCGGCTTGTTCCAGCGCGGTCAAGGTGACGGCGTCTTCCTCGGCGAAGTCCCCGACCCGGCTTCGCCGCAGGGCGGACACATGGCCAAAGCACTGAAGCGCTCGGCCGAGATCCCGCGCCAGAGCGCGCACATAGGTACCCTTGCCGCACGCCGCCTCCAGCACGCAATGGTCCGGATCCGGCCGGTCTACCAAGTCGAGCCGGTCGATGGTCACGGTCCGCGGTTCCAGCTCAAAGTCTTCGTCCTCGCGCGCCAAGTCGTAGGCTCGCGCACCCTCGACCTTGAGCGCAGAGTAGCGGGGCGGGACTTGCGAAATCTCGCCGGTGAAGCGCGGCAGTGCGTCTTCGATGTCAGCGGGCGTCGGCCGGCGTTCCGAAGTCTCCAGCACTTTGCCTTGGGCGTCGTCGGTGTCTGTCTCCGCCCCAAAGCACACCGTGAAGCGGTAGATCTTGTCGCCCTCGACCACGAACGGCACAGTCTTCGTCGCCTCGCCGAGAGCGATCGGCAGGATACCTGTGGCGAGCGGGTCGAGCGTTCCGGCATGACCCGCCTTGGCCGCATCGAACAGCCGCCGAACCCGGCCGACCGCTTGCGTCGAGGTGAGGCCTTCCGGCTTGTCGAGGATCAGCCAGCCGCTGATCGCCTGGCCCTTACGCCGCCGCGCCATACCGCTTGCTCCCGCCCGGACGTCTACTCGTCGAGATCGCGCGCGACTTGCGGCGAGGCGAGTAGCTCATCGATCCGCGCGGACGTTTGGAACGAAGTATCGACCTTGAACCGCAGCTCGGGCATGTATTTCAGCGAGACGCGGTGTGCCAGCTCGCCGCGCAAGAAGCGCTTGTGCTTCTCCAGATGCGCGACAACCTCTTCGGCCTCGCCGCCCCCGAGCGGCATGACGAAGCAGGTGGCAAGTTTGAGGTCCGGCGACATGCGGACCTCCGGCACGGTAAGGGAGTGCCGCGCGATGACATCGTCCATGACGTCGCCGCGCGAGAAGATCTCCGCCAAGGCGTGGCGGATCAGCTCTCCAACTTTCAATTGGCGTTGGCTCGGGCCGCGGCCCTTGTCTCGCGCGGTCATGGACTAGGTTCTTTCGAAAGCGCCGCGCGAGTGGCGTCGCGGCGCGCGCCTCAGAGCGTGCGCTGAACGTGCTCGACTTCGAAACACTCGATCACGTCGCCTTGGCGCATGTCTTGATAGTTCTCGAACGCCATGCCGCATTCCTGGCCGGCCACCACCTCTTTCACCTCATCCTTGAAGCGCTTGAGGGTGGAGAGCTTGCCTTCGTGGACCACGACGTTGTCACGGATCAGCCGGACATGGGCGCCCCGCTCAACCTTGCCATCGGTCACGCGGCAGCCCGCCACCTTGCCGACCTTGGAGATGTTGAAGACCTCCAGAATCTCGGCGTTGCCGAGGAACGTCTCGCGCACCGTGGGTGCCAGCAGGCCGGACATGGCCTGCTTGATATCGTCCACGAGATCGTAGATCACGGCGTATTGGCGAATCTCGATGCCGTCGCGTTCGGCGTGCTCCCGGGCTTGAGCGTTGGCGCGCACGTTGAAGGCGAGCAGCACCGCGCCCGATGTTGAGGCCAGCGACACATCCGACTCTGTGATGCCGCCGACGCCCGCATGCACCACGCGGGCACGGACCTCATCGGTGCCGAGTTTGGCAAGTGCGGCCGCAATGGCTTCCACCGAGCCCTGCACGTCGCCCTTGATGAGCAGCGGAAACTCTTGGACTCCGGTTTCCTTCAGCTGGCTCATCATCTGTTCGAGGCTGCCGCGCTGGCCGGCCACGGCCAGCCGCTTGCGCCGCTCGCGCTCGCGATAGTCGGTGATTTCGCGCGCCCGCGCCTCGTTCTCCACGACGGCGAACTGATCGCCGGCTTCCGGCGCGGAGTCGAAACCGAGAACCTCCACCGGGACCGAAGGACCAGCCTCTTTGACTTGGTCCCCGAGATCGTTGATCAGCGCGCGGACCCGGCCCCAGGCGGATCCCGCGACAACGATGTCGCCGAGCTTCAGCGTGCCGCGCTGGATGAGCGCGGTGCCCACCGGGCCACGGCCCCGCTCCAGCTTAGCCTCGACGATGACGCCCTCGGCCGGACGGTTGGGGTTCGCGGTAAGCTCAAGCACTTCCGCCTGCAGCAGGACCGCCTCGAGCAGCCTGTCGAGGTTGGTCTGCTTCAGCGCCGAAACCTCGATCTCCAGCGTATCGCCGCCCATGCTCTCCACGACGATCTCGTGGTTGAGCAACTCGGTGCGGACGCGGGCCGGATCGGCGCCTTGCTTGTCGATCTTGTTGATGGCCACGATCAGCGGCACCTCGGCGGCCTTTGCGTGGTTGATCGCCTCGATGGTCTGCGGCTTCACGCCGTCGTCAGCCGCCACGACCAGGATCACGATGTCGGTGACCTTGGCGCCGCGGGCACGCATGGCGGTGAAGGCCTCGTGGCCTGGTGTGTCGATGAAGGTGATCTTCTGCCCCGAGGGGACCGAGACCTGATAGGCGCCGATATGCTGCGTGATACCGCCCGCCTCTGAGGCCACGACGTTCGCGGCACGGACGGCGTCCAGCAGCGACGTCTTGCCGTGATCGACATGGCCCATGATCGTGACGATCGGCGCGCGGGGCTCGAGGTCCTCCGCCGTGTCTTCGGCGCCGATGAAGCCTTCTTCAACGTCGGCCTCCGACACCCGCCGGGCCGTGTGACCGAACTCCTCGGCGATGAGCTGCGCCGTGTCGCCGTCGATCGCGTCGTTGATCTTGTGCATGGCGCCGTCTTTCATCAGGTACTTGATGACGTCGACGCCGCGCTCCGCCATGCGGTTGGCGAGCTCCTGAATGGTGATGACTTCGGGGATCGTCACCTCGCGCGCAATCTTCTGCGCAGAGGGTTGCCCGGTGACTTGTTTCTTTTGACGTTCGCGGTGGCGCTTGAGGGAGGCAAGGCTCCGCTGGCGCTGCTCCTCATCGAGCGCGTTGGTGATGGTGAGACGGCCACGGACGCGCCGCTCCTCCCCGCGTCGCGGTGCGGCGGGGCCCTTCTTGTGGCGCGCATCGGGAGTGCGCGCCGGCTGTTTCTCGGGCTCCGGCTTGGCGTGCTTGGCGCGCGGGGCCTCCTCCGCCTTGGGTTTGGCCTTCGCCTCGGCGGCCTTCTTGGCAGCTTCCTCTTCTTTCTCTTTGCGTTCCCGCTCCTCAGCCTCCTCGGCTTCCTTCGCGCGCTGCTCGGCCTCAAGGGCCTCTTGGGCCGCGGTCTCCTTCGCGCGCTCCCGCTCCTGGGCATCGCGCTGGCGCGCCCCGGCCAGCGCCCGGGCGCGCGCGTCCTTCTCCTCGTCGGAAAGCTGCTTCAGGACGACGCCAGGCCGGCGCTGCTTTTCCTCGGCGGGTTTAGGCGCAGGCTCGGCCGCCTTCGGCTTGGCCTTGGGTTTGGCCTTCGGCTCTTCGGCCGGCTGCGCGGCGGCCGCGCCC
>Ga0207422_1002599_pt1 | contig 22969 bp, 17 predicted proteins | sample MarCyaLeptolynsp_FD_187757 | JGI IMG/M metagenome (GOLD analysis project Ga0207422, IMG submission 187757) | Marine cyanobacterial communities from Panama - species 1 Leptolyngbya sp. (SPAdes) | ecosystem: Environmental > Aquatic > Marine > Unclassified | place: Panama: Panama City | collected... | reverse complement strand
TGAATAATGACCTGACCGTGACCATTACCGGTGAATCCGGAACCGGTAAAGAACTGGTTGCACGTGCTTTGCATGATTTTGGTAGACGACGCAATTCGCCTTTCGTGGCCATTAATATGGCGGCTGTCCCACGGGAATTGATCGAAAGCGAGTTATTTGGTCATGAAAAGGGCGCCTTTACCGGCGCCGATAGTCGCAATGTTGGTCGTTTTGAACAGGCCCAGGGCGGTACGCTTTTCCTTGATGAAATTGGTGACATGCCGATGGAGGCGCAAACCCGACTTTTGCGGGTCATTCAGGAAGGTGAATATACCACTGTTGGCGGCCAAAAAGTCATTAAATCTGACGTGCGTATCATTGCAGCGACCCACCGTGATTTAAAACTAATGATTACCCAGGGGCTTTTCCGGGAAGATTTGTTTTACCGGCTGAATGTGGTGCCCCTCCGGTTGCCGGCGTTACGTCAACGAAAAGAAGATATCGCCGACTTGATCCGACATTTCCTGTTGGAATTTGCCAATGACCATAATCAGACACCCAAATTGGTCGATAACGATGCGCTTGATTATCTGAAACAATATGACTGGCCGGGTAATGTGCGGGAACTTGAAAATCTCTCACAACGCCTAGCGGCCCTTTATGTGGAAGATGTCATCAATCTGGATATCGTACGTTCTGAACTGGCAAGCCCATCGGTTGCGGCAGATATTGTTGATCTGGAAACGCAATATGCCGATGAAACGCTGCAGGACGCTATTTATCGCCATCTGAAGAAGTATTTTGATGCCCATCCGGCCCATGAATTACCACCTCCCGGGGTTTATGGCCGAGTATTACGGGAACTGGAAAAACCGTTAATTGAGTTAAGCTTATCGGTCACCAACGGCAATCAAATCAAGGCTGCAGAGATGTTAGGCTTGAACCGTAATACATTACGTAAGAAAATCCGCGAGCTGGATATTAATGTGGTTCGTGGAGGGTAAAACCTCTCATATTTTCCATAGTGCTTTAACTGTTGCATTTATGCAACATTGTGATAGTCTGAATATCGGTATTCAGATAAATCTTTGCGGGTTCAATGAACACATTGCCACAAGTTAAAAGTGAACGGCCTTATTTTCGATTTCTATTGTGGGCCAAACGTATCAAGCTGAGCAACAAAGCCGCCATTATCCTGGCAGTTGGTGCTTTTTTGTCCGGCGTGGCCACATATGCAACTTTCTCTAATCAGGGGCCTTTTGCGCCGACACCAACAACTTTATATGTGTTGTTGCTGTTTAATCTGGTGCTTCTATTGTGTTTAGGGGCTTTGGTATCGCGTCAACTGGTGCGGATATGGGCGGAACAAAAATCCAGGCCGGGCAGTGCGAAACTTCATAGTCGTATTGTAACCTTATTCAGCTTGGTGGCCATTACACCAACCGTGATTGTGTCGATCTTTTCGGCATTGTTTTTTGAATTCGGTCTGCAATCCTGGTTCAGCGACAAGGTGAGGACGGTTTTGGATAATTCCCAAAGTGTTTCCGAAGCCTATATCAATGAACACCGCAAAGTGATCAAAGCCGACATTCTTGGCATGGCCAAAGACTTGAACAGTCAGGCTTTGTTGTTTTCCACCCAACCGGAACTATTGGAGCAAACCCTTGGCCAGATGGCACAATTGTTGGGGCTATCCGAAGCGATTATCTTTGACCGTAATCGTCAGGTAACGGTACAGGCGCGGAATACCCTTTCATTATTGGATGATCGTTTTCCTGATGCGGCTTTGGAATCCGCCTCCAGCGGCAAAGTGGTTTTTCTGACCAGTGAAGACGATAATCGTATTCGAACCATCGTCAAACTGGATGCTTTTATCGATCAGTTCTTATATGTCAGCCGCTTTGTCGATGCGCGTGCTTTGGCACTGGTGAATCAGGCATCGGCGTCCAAGGCAGATTTTGAAAGGGTGCTGGGTGATTTATCGGCCTACAGGTTGTGGTTTAACCTGACCTTCATTGTGATTGCCCTCTTGATACTACTGGTAGCGGTATCGCTGGGTTTGGGGCTCGCGAATAAACTGATGCAGCCCATTGGTAATCTGGTGGATACATCAGAAAAAGTGGGGCAGGGGGATTTAACGGCCCGTGCGCCCATTGAAAAGGCCTACGATGACTTGGGTGGTTTGACCCGTGCTTTCAACAATATGACCCGGCAATTACAAAGCCAGCAAAAGGCCTTGATGGATGCCAATGCGAAACTGGATGAACGTCGTCGTTTTACCGAAACGATCCTGTCCGGGGTGTCGGCTGGGATTATTGGTTTGGACCCTGATGGGTTGATCACATTGCCAAACAGGGCGGCTTTGCAATTATTGCAAATGTCAGAAGAAGACCTGATCGGCCAGAATATTGTGAATGTTATGCCCGAGGCGGACAACATATTTACAAAAGTGCGTAAAAACCGTGGAGAAACGGCACAAGACCAGGTATCGCGCGAAAAAGGCGGTGTGAAATTAAATTTAATGGTGCGCATTACTGCAGAGATGAAAGATCAGGCCATTCAGGGTTTTGTGGTGACATTTGATGATATCACCGAACAGGTAGCGGCCCAAAGAACGGCGGCCTGGGCCGATGTGGCCCGGCGTATTGCCCATGAGATTAAAAATCCGCTTACGCCAATTCAACTGTCTGCGGAACGCTTGAAACGTAAATATGGTCAGGAAATTCAAACCGATCCGGCGATTTTTGATCAATGTACCAACACAATCATTCGACAGGTGGGAGACCTGCGGCAAATGGTTGATGAATTTTCATCCTTTTCCCGTTTGCCAACACCGGTGATTAAACCTGAAAAATTAAACGATCTGGTGAAACAGGCTGTCTTTATGATGGAAGTGGCCAATACATCGGTTGATTTTAAGATATCTGTGCCTGATGAAGATGTGATGGTCGATTGTGATGCGCGCCAGATCGGTCAGGCTTTTACCAACCTGATTAAAAATGCCACAGAAGCCATGGGTGATATGGATATTGATCAGGGTAAAATTGATCTTGAAATCACCCAGGATGACAAATCTGTTCAGGTCCATATCATTGATAATGGCAAAGGATTTCCGGAAGAATTGATGGAGCGCCTGACGGAACCATATGTGACCACCCGGGCCAAAGGCACAGGATTGGGATTGGCGATTGTTAAAAAAATCATGCGCGATCACGGTGGTGATTTGAAACTGGCGAATAATGAAGATCAAGGTGCACGGGCCATTATGATTTTTCCAAAGACAAATGCAAATGAAAGAGTATGAGGTTGATAAATGGCGCTTGATATTCTGGTTGTTGATGACGAAGCCGATATTCGGGATTTGATCTCGGGTATTCTGGATGATGAGGGTTTTGAAACCCGCACAGCCGGAGACAGCGATACCGCATTGGCTGAAATTGAAGCCCGTCGTCCGTCTTTGTTGATTTTGGATATCTGGCTTCAGGGTAGTCGTCTTGATGGCTTGGAATTATTGGAAGTTGTCAAAAAAATGCACAAGGACCTGCCGGTGATTATCATCAGTGGGCATGGCAATATCGAAACGGCTGTTTCGGCCATTAAACGCGGCGCATATGATTTCATCAGCAAACCTTTCGAGACTGATAAATTATTGATCCTTGTGGAACGGGCCACGGAAACAGACCGCTTGCGTCGTGAAAATACGGAACTCAAAGAACGTATTGGATATGAAATCAAGCTCACGGGCCAATCATCCGCCATTAATGTGGTCAAACATACCATTGAAAAAGTTGCCCCCAGTGGCAGCCGGGTATTGATTTCTGGCCCCGCGGGATCAGGCAAAGAACTGGTGGCCAGATTGCTTCATAAACAATCCAAACGGGCCAATGGCGCTTTTGTGGTGGTCAATGCAGCCACCATGTCGCCGGAAAATATGGAATTGGAACTGTTTGGCGTTGAAAAAGACGGGGTTGTGGAAAAGACCGGCGTGTTTGAACGTAGCCACGGCGGCACATTATTCATCGATGAAGTTGCTGATATGCCCCCAACAACACAGGCAAAAATCCTGCGTATTCTGACGGACCAGACGTTTGAGAGAGTCGGGGGCAATACCAGGGTGCATGTAAATGTAAGGGTGATCAGCGCCACCAGCCGTGATTTGCGCGAGCAGATTGCCCAACAACATTTTCGCGAAGATTTGTACCATAGGTTAAACGTCGTACCGATTACTGTACCGCCCTTAACTCAACGTCGGGATGATATTCCTGATTTGGTTCATCAGATCATGACACAATTGACCACGGCCACCGGGCGTAGCACACGGACTGTTACCAATGAAGCAATGGCGGCGTTACAGGCTTATGAATGGCCAGGTAATGTGCGTCAATTGCGTAATATCGTCGAACGGTTGTTGATTTTATCTTCTGATAATGAACCGATTGGCATTGAAATGTTGCCGCCTGAAATCATTGGCGAACAGGATATTGTGCGTGCCAATGTGAATGATGAAATTATGGCTATGCCGCTGAGGGATGCCCGAGAGAAGTTTGAGACTGAATATTTAAAAATTCAAATCAGCCGCTTTCAGGGTAATGTCTCTAAAACTGCTGAATTTGTGGGTATGGAGCGATCTGCTTTGCATCGAAAACTGAAAAGTCTTGGTTTAAGTGGAAAATAAGAACGAAAAGAGGGCAGGATGAAAGTCGTCGTATGTGGTGCAGGTCAGGTCGGATTTAATATTGCCCGGCATTTAGCCAATGAACAAAATGACGTAACGGTGATTGACCGTTCAGAGAAGCTAATTGCAAAAATCCGTAGTTCTCTGGATGTTCAGGCCGTGGTTGGATATGCGTCTCACCCGGATATTCTGGAACAAGCCGGTTGTGGTGATGCGGATATGATCATTGCGGTTACACTGCACGATGAAGTGAATATGGTGGCCTGTCAGGTGGCGCACTCACTGTTTAATGTACCAACAAAAATTGCCCGGGTGCGATCGCAAAAATATCTGAGTTCCCATTGGCGTGACCTGTTTAGCCGCGACAACATGCCCATTGATGTGATTATTTCACCTGAAATCGAAGTGGCCAGAGCAGCAATCAGACGTCTGGAGGTACCCGGGGCGTACGATATGGTGCCCTTTGTTGATGACCATATTCGGGTTGTGGGGGTGCGTCTGGAAGAAGACTGTCCGGTTGTCGATACACCCTTGCGACAATTAACAGAGCTTTTTCCCGATTTGAATATTGTCGTTTGCGGCATTATGCGTGACGGCAAGATGATTATACCCACCGGTGATGATCAAATGCTGGAAGGCGATCGGGTTTATTTTGTTGCGGAAAAGGATCATGTTCGTCGTGCCATGGTGGTATTTGGTCATGAAGAAGAGGCTGCCCGTAATGTGGTGATTATTGGTGGCGGGAATATTGGTGAGTTTATTGCCAAGGAAATTGTTGATTCCGGTTCTTCGATTCAGATCAAAATTATCGAAAATAATGAAAAACGCGCCACAGAAATTGCTGAAAATGTCCATAGCGCCGTTGTGATTAACGGTGATGCACTGGATCTGGAAATCCAGAAAGAAGCCAATGTGCGCGGTGCGGAAACCGTTATTGCCGTGACGAACGATGACAAGGTCAATGTTTTGTCATCATTATTGTCCAAGCAAATCGGTTGTCCACGTGCCATTACATTGGTTAATAACACAGACCTTGGCCAGTTAATCAATACCGTGGGGATTGATACTTTTATTGACCCACGCCTGACAACGGTATCCAGTATCTTGCAACATATCCGCAAAGGCCGGATCAGGAACCTTCAGGCGCTGGCCGCCGGGGCTGCCGAGGTTCTGGAAGCGATTGCATTGGAAACCTCGCCATTGGTGGGTAAACCGTTGCGCGATGTAAAATTACCTGCGGGCATATTAATCGGATCAGTGGTGCGTGGTGACGAGGTCATAGTACCGCGCGGCGGAACGGTTATTAAGGCGGATGATATTGTCATTATTTTTGCCCGATCCGATATGATCCGCAAAGTAGAAGAACTCTTTTCTGTCAGACTTGAATATTTTTAATGACGGCGCGCCTGGGTAACATATTTGGTTTCTTTTTGCTGGCATTAGGCATCAGCGAAATCTTCCCGATTATGATCGCGTTTTATTATGATGAAACGGCAATGATTGTGCCGTTCTTTATCTGTGCGCTGGTGACCTGTTTTATTGGGGGCGTTTTATATCTGGCTTTTCGGGACTTCAAAGTGGCCACATCCCGACATGAAATGATCATGTTGCTGGTACTGTTATGGTTTGTTCTGCCGTTGTTTGGATCATTGCCTTTTATGATTACAGGTGAATTGACCAAATTATCCGATGCCTATTTCGAAGCCACATCCGCCTTAACCACTACTGGTTCATCAGTGATCAGTAATCCGGAACTGGCTCCGAAAGCTATTTTATTCTGGCGCAGTTTATTACAATGGCTGGGGGGAATATTAATTTTTGTCCTGGCTATTGCGATTTTACCTCTAACAGCGGTCGGGGGGCTGGAACAAAGCCGAAGCGCCTTACCACACGGCGAAGGAGAGGGTATTATTGCCCAGATCCGCTATGCCTTTTTACCCTTGATCCGTCTTTATCTTTTGCTGACCATTATCTGCATTATATTTTTGAGAATATCAGGGCAGGGGTTATTTACGTCTGTGATGACAGCGATGGCTACGCTTTCTTCCGGTGGTTTTACAACAACGGCCATCGGGGCCGAGAATGGTTTTGGGGCCTGGACCGAAGTGGTGCTTATTCCCTTTATGTTGATAGCCGCCACAAATTATACCTATCACTGGGCATTATTCAGCAAAGCCCGCATATCAAATTACAAAAAAGACCCTGAAATATATTATATGTTTTTGCTCAGCAGTGCGGCCAGCATATTAATTTTCCTGTCTTTATGGCGCATGACGAATTTTGACATCACTGAAATGGCCGACAATATGGGATTGGCGATTTTTACAGCCGTTTCCAGCATATCGACTACTGGCTTTTATCCGGATGAAGCCGCCAACATGCCGTTATCAGTGGTGATTATTTGTTCCATTTTGCTATTTGTAGGCGGCACAACAGATTCAACAGCTGGCGGTTTTAAACAGCTCAGAATTGTTATTTTATTCCGTCATGCTTACGGGGAAATCAGGCGCCTGATCCATCCCAACGGGGTGGTGCCTTTGCGCATGAATGATATGGATATCCAGTTTCCCACATTGCAGTCGGTTTGGGCGTTGTTGTTTATTTTTATGGCCTCAGCTGGGCTGATTGCGGTTGTTTATGGCGCGATGGGATATGACTTTCAAACAAGTTTGGGCCTGATGACCGCCAATCTGTTTAGTACAGGTGGTATGATGCCTTTATTGGCGCCGGATTTTGTGGGCTATGACAGCCTGTCTCTGGCAACAAAATGGCTGACTTCTTTCGTCATGATCCTCGGCAGGCTGGAAATTATCATCTTTTTAGTATTTTTTACCGCTGCCTTCTGGAAAAAATAAAGATCAACCCAATATGTAATTTGTGCAGATGGCAATGATTTGCTCTGTCATGATTATTGTGCATGTGCTAAACTGCGTTTTCGACTGTTATTGGGGAACATATCTTTTGGGGTTACCTGATATTCTGTCGAAAACTGAACTGAATTGAACTGAACTAAACACGACTACTTAAAATAATAAATGGAAAAAAGATGTCAGAGAAAAATCATAATTTACAAGATGCCTTTCTAAACCATATTCGTAAGAATAAAACGCCTATCACTGTATTCCTTGTTAATGGTGTAAAACTGCAAGGAATTATCACATGGTTCGATAATTTTTGTATTCTTCTGCGCCGTGATGCCAATATTCAATTGGTCTATAAGCATGCCATCTCGACAGTCATGCCCGGTGCACCAATTCAACTGTTTGACCCGGTTGATGAAACTGATGATTAATGACCGCAGACCCTAATTCAACAGACCTGGTTTTTCGTAAGAAAAGTTTTGATACTGTATGGTCTGATGAGGGGACTTCGGAGGCTACTCAAACCGCAGGCGCAACAGTATTGTTGTTTCACCCTGTCCTGAAATCAAACAGGACAGGAAATGATCTCGTGCGCGATCCGGAAAATCGTCTGGCGGAAGCCATATCTTTGTGCGCTGCACTTGATTTAAATGTCATCAAGTCGCTTCATTTTCCTGTAAATCAAGTCCGACCTTCCACTTATGTTGGTAAAGGTAAACTGGACGAATTGGCTGATTATATTAAGGTCAACAAGGTTGAACTAGTCATCGCCGATTGTGAACTATCACCGGGGCAGCAGCGCAATCTGGAAAAAGAACTCGCCTGTAAGGTGATTGACCGTACTGGCTTGATTCTGGAAATCTTCGGTGAACGGGCCCAGACCCGCGAAGGTACGCTTCAGGTCGAACTGGCGCATTTATCATATCAAAAAAGCCGTCTGGTCCGTTCCTGGACCCACCTGGAACGCCAAAGAGGTGGTATGGGCTTTATGGGTGGTCCTGGTGAAACCCAGATTGAATCTGATCGGCGGATGCTGGATGATCGTATTGGCAAAATCAAACGCCAGTTAGGGACTGTAACCCGTACCCGTGAACTGCACCGTAAAAACCGCCGCAAGGTGCCTTATCCCATTGTCGCTTTGGTGGGTTATACCAATGCTGGCAAGTCAACGTTATTTAATCGTCTTACCAAATCCGATGTCATGGCAGAGGATTTATTATTTGCCACGCTGGACCCGACCATGCGGCAGCTGCAATTACCCTCATCGGGCCGTAATGTGATCTTGTCGGACACGGTGGGTTTTATTTCAGAATTGCCCACGGAACTGATCGCGGCCTTTCGGGCAACATTGGAAGAAGTCATCGAAGCGGATGTGATTTTGCATGTCCGGGATATTTCTCATCCCGACACAGAAATCCAGAAAAAGGATGTCATGAGCATTCTGACATCTTTAGGCATCGAAGACGATGATGATCATCAGATTATCGAAGTCTGGAATAAAGCCGATAAATTGGCCAATGAAGAATTTGCGTTTTATGAAAACCAGCTGACATTAAATGACAATGTACGCATGATTTCCGCCATCAGCGGGCAAGGTACAGGAAACCTTTTGTCCCATGTAAGTGAATGTCTGGCGACTAAGGAAACCCTCATAACGCTGGATATTCCTTCCCATCAGGGTAAAGAAATCGCCTGGATATATCAAAACGCTGAAGTCATTGAACGGATAGATCAGGAAACAGAAGTATCATTGACCATCAAGATCGATGATCGAAGTCGTGGTTTGCTAGAAAAGCAGGGTTTTCTGGAACCTCAAAAGAATGACGAAGACGACTGGTAATGTTCGATAGTCTTGCGATTTCAGAGATCATCCGGGATGTGGCGGCGGAGCATATTTTGCCGTTATTTCAAAACCTGCAAGATCATGAAATCGAACAAAAAAGTCCCGGCGATAATGTCACCATTGCCGATAAAAATGCCGAAAACGCCTTGATTTCACGATTAAAAGGTCTTTATCCAAATGCAGTAATTGCCGGCGAAGAGATTATCGCCAAAGATCCCAAAATGCTAACTGACGTCATGAAGGCAGCCTTTGCTTTTCTGATCGATCCCATTGATGGCACGAATAATTTTATTCGTGGTAGTGAATTATTTGCCGTGATGCTGGTGGCGCTTCATAAATCTGTTCCAGTTGGTTCCTGGATATATTTACCGGCCCAGAATATATTAGCCCAGGCAGAGCAGGGCAGTGGTTGTTGGATCAATGGCCAAAAAAACACCATGCCCGCTGCACCTTCGTTACAATCAGAATTAATTGGTGCGGCCCATACAAACCGATTTCCTGATCCGTTAAAACAACATGTGCGCCAAAAACTGGAAGGGTTTAAAGAAAACAAACCTGCCTTTTGCGCCGGATATGATTATATTGCCCTGGTCCGTGGCCAAAAGCATTTCTCTCTCTATTACCGGACATTACCCTGGGACCATCTGCCCGGTGCCTTGATGGTTTGTGAAGCAGGGGGATATGTTCAATTGTTAAATGGTGAAAACTATACAATCCATACCAAGGATACAGGGTTATTATCAGCGGCAAATGAAGATGACTGGAACCGGATATATCAGGCTTTATTTAAGTGACTTCTCTTCCGCTTTTGCTTGATTCCAATAGCGGTCTAATTCTTCCAGATCACAATCTTCAGCCTGCTTGCCTTGTTCGGATAAAATCTCTTCGATACGTTTAAAGCGGCGTTCAAATTTGGCGTTGGTGCGTCTGAGGGCTTTTTCCGGGTCGATTTTCAGATGTCTGGCCAGGTTGGCATAAACAAACATAATATCGCCGAATTCTTCTTCGATATGGTCGAGGTCTTGGTTGTCCTGACCGGCCACCAGTTCGGCGGATAGTTCTTGCATTTCTTCGTTGAGTTTGTCCAATACCTGGGACGTATCTGGCCAATCAAATCCGACCCGGGCAGCGCGTTTTTGTAATTTGACGGCGCGGCTTAATGCAGGCAGGCCGATGGTGACACCATCCAGGGCGCTAATAGCCTGGTTTTGTTTTTTATGTTTGCGTTCTTCAGCTTTTTGAGTTTCCCATGCGGCAGTTTGCTCTTCTGCCGAACGGAAGCTTTCCCCACCAAACACATGAGGATGACGGCGGATCATTTTGTCACTGATGGCCTGAACCACATCATCGAAAGAAAATTCACCATTCTCGTTGGCCATCTGGCTATGAAAGACCACCTGAAACAACAGATCTCCCAATTCATCCTTTAAGGCGTCCATATCTTTGTTTTCGATGGCCTCGGCCACCTCATAGGCTTCTTCAATGGTGTAAGGGGCAATCGTATCAAAATCTTGTTTCACATCCCAGGCACAGCCATTTTCTGGATCACGCAGTTTCTGCATGATCATTAACAGTTCATTTAAAGTATAGGAGGTATTTTGCATGAAGAGAGCCTTTTACATCAATCCGTGCTTTTGAGTGGTTGGTTTTTATATCCTATGAGGATTCCGATAACTGTAAACAACTTTTACAGTTATTCCCATTTTAGGACAATTTGTACATCTGTGAATTTTTAAAACGACCGTTTTATGCCGTTTTTCTTCTGGCACATATATTGCTCTTACGAAGACCAGATTGAGTATTTAATGTGAGGATATAATGTTTAAGAGTTCGATTAAAATAGTTTTAGGTGCAGTGGCCGGCGTCATAATGGCGACTTCTGCACATGCCGGTTTCATCACGTATAATTTTCCTGATTATGCCCAAGGTTCAAATCTGGGTGCTCCGGTTTTTAATGTCGATAGCCTGTTGACGATTACTGCCAAAGCAAGCGCACCATGTCGCAATAATCGTAGTATTATTGTTAGAAATAATAACTCCGGTGGTGGGCTTGGTAACAGTTGCATTGGTAATAGAGCAAAAATTGACGGTAATGAATCATTAGATTTTGATTTATCTTCTTTGGGCTGGTCATTGTACAATGTGGTGTTAACAAATAAAAATTCCGGAAATATCTTGCTTTCTGTTAATGACGGACCCTCCGTATTGACAACGGTTACTTCCGGTGCATTGGATTTTTCTGCAGCGCCGATCATTGGAAGCTCGTTTGAATTTTCAGCGATCAGTTCGTCTAATGCCAACGATTACCGTATTCAAAGCATTACATTTTCAAGAGTTTCTGAGCCCGGCATTTTAGGGTTGATGGGATTAGTATTTATGGGCTTTGTTATGATGCGTCGTCGCCAATCATAATCTGTGCGAATTAATGCATATAAATAAAAGAAAAGGCGGCTATATCTAGCCGCCTTTTTAAGTTCAGAAAGACAGAATGCCTGACTAATCTGTCAAATCTGAAAATTCTGTTTTCAAGGCGGCTGCCATATCTTCCAGTTTGTTGGCTGAATCGGATACCGCATTGACTTCATTAGCGGTCATTTCAGAAGAATGACGGACTTCTGCAATGTGGGATGACACTTCCTGAGTACCGGTGGCGGCTTCCTGAACATTGCGGGCGATTTCATTGGTGGCCATGCCTTGTTGTTCGGCGCTGGCGGCAATGCCGGAAGAAATTTCATTCACTTCACCAATGATGGTTTGAATTTCCTGAATGGCATTCACCACCTGCTTGGTTTCATTTTGAATGGCTTCGATTTGACGGGAAATTTTATCGGTCGCATCAGATGTTTGATTGGCTAGGGATTTTACTTCTGACGCCACGACGGCAAATCCTTTACCAGCTTCACCAGCCCGCGCGGCTTCAATAGTAGCGTTCAGGGCCAACAGATTGGTTTGCTCTGCAATATCATTAATCAGGTTGACGATGTCACCAACTTCCTCTGATGCCTTAGCCAGACTGTCAACTTTAGCATTGGCCTGATCAGCCTGTGTGGTGGCTTTGGTGGATATTTCCGAAGCACGGCCGACCTGGCTAACAATTTCATTAATGGAAGCCGCCAGTTCTTCGGTCGCAGAAGCAACCGTTTGAACATTGGCTGTGGCTTCTTCAGCCGCAGCAGCAACCGTAGTTGCAATGGAAATATTCTGTTGAGCGGCCGTAGCCATTTCCTGGGCACGGGTTCTTAGAACAGAAGTTTCATTTGCCACGTCTGAGGCCGAATTTTCCACAGCTTCCCGCATGGCAACACTTTTGGTAATCACCGACCAGGTGGCCAAAGGACCGAGATAATTATTATCATTGTCCAAAATAGCATTGATGTTCAGTTCCAGTGTTTCCGGTCCCAGTTTAATTTTGGCATTCCAGGGCAGGTTGTTCGGGTCGCGCAGGATTTGGCGTTGGTGTTCCGGGTTCTTATGGAACACATCAATGGATTGTCCCATCAGATTATCTGCATCGACTGGTAAATATTCCTGTAATTCTTTCAATGTCTCCCGGCTGGCGTTATTCATATAAGTCAATTCAAGGGTTTCCGGATCACACATCATGGCGTTGATCGGCATCTTATCGACCATTTCTTTCAAACGGTGAGAACTAACCCGGAAAATTTCACGGTCGGTGACTTTATTCCACACCAGCATGGCATGTTTATAATTGCCTGCATCGTCATATAAGGCACTGACGAGTAAATCCAGGTTTTCATTGCCCAATGTAATGGTGGCCTGGTGGGGCAGGTTAGCAGGGTCTGCCAGCAATTTACGCTGCATTTGCGGTACTTTGTGGAAGACGTCAATACATGAACCGACAATCTCTTCCGCCTTGATGGGGAGGAGATGTTCCAGTTCTTTTAATGTCTGGATACTCTGTTCATTGGCATATTCAACGATTGCCGTTTCCGGATCACAGGCCAAAACATTGATCGGTAAATGATCAAGCGCATTTTTGAAACTCATTACATCAGAAGAAGAATCTACTTGCTCTGAAGTGACCTGAACATCGAACTCTTCTTGCAGGTCACGTTTTAACATCTTCATTAACATTTATTTTTATCCCTTACTTTAAAACCCCACGTTATTTTGTATTCTGGATTTAAAATATTCTGCCTTGGTAAACTTGTTTCTTTTGTTATTACTTTGTTTACCGTGACCATCATGACGCAGGAATTCCTAACAAAAGATTACTGATAGATACGTTTCAATTTAGGCGGGAAATAAGGGCGAAAATATCTAATAAATACTATTTATTCGTGTTCAATAAATACCAAAGTATACCTAAGTTGTATCTGCAGTGAATCAAGCTAGCTTCTCCTTCAATTTTAAAGACAAGAGAACTATTACTATTTTCGGTTTTGCAGAAAACCTATCTATATAGGTAGGTTGTTTATCTTATTCGTCTTCATTACTCATAAGCTTGGTTCCAGGGTATAGGCTTACCGGCCTTTGGGGGGACCCTGGAGCTACATCCACATCGCCATATTTGATTTCACCGTAAAAGAGTGCTCTGACAACGGCCTGACTTCTGGATGATACGTTCAATTTGCGAAGTGTTTCCTGAATATGGAAATGAACCGTGCTTTGGCTGATGTTGAGAATAACGCTGATATCCCAATCGCTTTTGCCTTGGGCGACAAGTTCAAGACATTGTTTTTGCCTTTTGGTCAATGTCATCTGTGTATTATCCACTGACCGTTGAATTTTCATACGAAGGGCGGCTTCATGAAGATAAATCGACATCAACTGAATGGAAACCAAAGCATTTGGATCAATGCCTTCAGAGTCAAATGTCACGGAGCAAGATGCCGGAAAACCTTTGGTACATTTGATTGGTTGACTAAAACCATATTTTAAATCCAGTTCACAGGCTTCATTGAGAATATTGATTTGAGCTTCCGATAAAGTGGATCTCCATTCAGTATCTGACCAGTCGAAAGGTGTCATTCTCTCCTGAGCCGTCATCAAAACAGGATCAATCAGATAATATTGTTGTTCGCTAAATCGAATGGCCCATTGATCAGGGTAATTTGATAAGACAACCGCATGTGGAGGAGGATTTAAAGGGTCAACATGGGATACACAGGTGAAATAGATGCATCCCATGTCCTGGATCACTTTTTCGAAGATTCCCGCCAGGTCCAGAAGGCTTTCTGCAGCTTGTGATTTTTCGATGAAATCTTGAGTAATATCCAGATAATTCATATTTTTGCCCCCTTATTATGTTTTCCGAGAGCAATCATAAAAAAGTTCACGCCATAGGCGCAACATAAAAATGTAAGATCGAGGGATCTTGATTTTCAAGAAAAATAAGTGGCGGAGAGGGTGGGATTCGAACCCACGAAGGGCTTGCACCCTTGCCGGTTTTCAAGACCGGTGCATTCAACCGCTCTGCCACCTCTCCGTGCCCAAAATATATATGGGAATAATGCGCTGATTGATTGCGTGGGACAGGGTGTAAAGGATCACGGCAGCCAGGTCAAGCGAAGAATGATCATCCATTTGATTATAAAGAGCTGTTTGTCGAAAAAAGCTAAATTACTATGTTGGAATTATAGTCTAATAATCACTATCGGCTGTTTTGTTCAGAACAATTTGGTTATGTAATCCTGAAAGCTCAGAACCGTATTTCTTCCACTTGCCGATAGAACTGTTATATACTTTTTCCCTTACCTGACTTGAACTTGCCGTTCTGACGGCGGATTTGTTTTCATAAAAACTAAGGCATTTTTGATCCCAATTAAGCTCGCAATAATCAAGTAGTTTTCTGACTTCTTCTTCAGTATCGCTTATAAGCTTCTCATAAGAAATGGGATGAATGGTTCCGGGAAGCACTTTATCCCAATAAGTCATCAAAGATCTGTATGAATGATAGTAACCTGCCAGCTCATGAAAATCATATGAGAAGGGATAGGCGCGGCTGAAGAGGGTTTTATATATCGCAAAACACACATCCATAGGATCACGATGAACATGGATGATTTTTGCGTTTGGCAGGGCTTTGGCGATTAAGCCAATGTACAGAAAGTTAGAGGGCGTTTTGTCAATGAACTTTTTTGTTTTCGATGAGAAGAATTTCGTCGTTTCCTGATATTCTTCACCAATTTCCTTGGGTAGAATTTTAGCGCTTTCGCCAACAAGATCTATTTTACTGATAGGGGATATATGTCCGTTCTTTTTAAGCGCATAATGAATGGCCGCAGGCAAGTCATCAATCTCTCCAGCGGACCTTACATCATCATGGGATGATAAAATTCGATCCACCAATGTTGAACCGGTTCTGGGCAGACCAACAATAAAGATTGGCTTTGACGTTTCCGAATATGGGACATCCTGTGACAAATAGTCAGGGGAATATTTCTGTTTGATCTTTTGAATGATTTGCTGATCAGATTTAAGGTCATACTCAAAGGTTTTTCGCATCAATACTGATGCTTCCGATAAAACCTTAAAGGAAGCTGCGTAATCTTGAATATCTTCCAGTTCTTTGGCCAGTGCATATCGTGCATATATGTCAAAGAAAGAGGAATTATGTTTTTGAGCTATTTTGTCCTGTATTTCCTGAATGTTATTTTGCTCACGGGATACGGATTTAACATCAGAACGCAGCTTGATTGCTTCATGATCATTTGGCGAAAGTTTCAGGGCCTGATTAATAGATATGAGGGCAGCCTCTAAATTTCCCAAAGAGCGCTGAACGGTGGCTAAATTATAATGATGGGTGGTTTCCTTTGGATCAAACTCAATTGCCTTTTGAAAATTGCGTTCAGCCGCTTCATGTTTTTCTAATTTAATACAGAGAAGTCCATTTGAACTGGCTTCAAAAGCATCTTTTGCGGGCAGGCGGAGTAACTTTTCTAAAGTCTGTTCCGCCTGACATCTATCTCTTAACTGTAAATAAAATTCGGTGAGTGATCTGAGTGCAGCAGTGTTTTCAGGTTCAACAACAAGAGCCTTTTGTGTGGCTTTTACAGCAATGTCGATTTGCCCAATTTTAAATGCTAATTGGGATGTGGTAAGCCATCCTTTAGCATCATCGGGAAATTTTTTATTTATGTCATTACATACTGCAATTGCTTGTTGATATTTACCTTCTTTATGAAATCTCCAGACAAGATTAGTGAGTTTCTGAACAAGTTGCATTCTTCAAACTGACCTTTAAACTGACCGGGTAATCATAACCCGGTCAGTTTATTACATGTTCCCTAAAATCCATAGGCAACTTTGATTCCGACCGTACGGGGTTGTGTAATGATTTGACGGTTGCCATTTCCGTACCAACCTTCAAAGACACCCGTATCTGCTCCCCAGTACTCTTCAGGATAAGCCGCGGTCACACCTGCGTCATTAAACAGGTTTTTGACATATAGGCTTACAGACAAGTCTTCCTGATAGTATGTAACCGATCCACCAAATAACCAAAAGCTTTCCAGAGTTTGATTGATTGGAGAATTTTCATCAATGAAATTTTGTGATGATGATTGGAAATATCCGCTGATCCTTGCCACAAGAGAAGAGTTTTCACCCACGGCCCATGTGTTGTCAACGGTGAAGTTAATCGAATGAGATGGTGATGTTGGCAAAATCGACCCGGAAGGCGCAATAAGATTACCTGTCTGAGGGCTGATAAAATCCTCATCCAATTCACTTTGTGACCATGAATAACCAACTCTGTAATGGAGGGTGTCAGTAATATACCCTTCGATTTCCGCTTCAAAGCCCTGTGAAAATGCTGAACTTGCATTTGCCGCAATAAGGAAGCCATACAAGGCTGTTGCGGTATTTACCTGTGGTGTTGTCCAATCAATATAATAACCCGCCACGCTGTAGGAAAATACTTCAGTGGCTCCCTTGATGCCCACTTCATAGTTGACCACAGTATCGGACCCAAATGTACTGATGATATCGGAATTCGGTTCACCAAACGTATCACCATTTTCCAAACTTGGGACGGCATTTGCGCCACCACGACGATAACCTTCTGACCGGGTCGCATATATCATATGATTTTCGTTAATGTCAAAGGACAGGTTGATTTTTGTGAATAAATCGTCGGACTCATCAAATGTTGGTGCAACTGCTGGCGATACCCATCCAACAACCAGAGGGAAGCCCATAACACCATCTGTTGTGGTTTCATTATGGAACCACCGTAAGCCGGCATTTATTCTAAAACTATCGGAAATATGCCAGGTAACTTCCCCGTACAAGGCAATTTCTTCAAACATAACATTCCGTTTATATTCAAAGTCATTTTCTGTTAATTCAGGGAAGAATCTTGGCCAGAAATTAGCACAGATCGGATCTCCGGTATTACGACAGGCCTGATTAAAGCGGTTCATGCCCGGGTTGAAACTGTTTGAAAATGAATTGATCTTCTGATCCATATAAAAGGCACCAACCAACCAATCAATTGCGGCATCTTCGGATTGCGAAATTAAGCGGATTTCCTGAACAAAAGTCTCGTCCTTAAAGCCAGCTTGTGTACGTTGAGCAGGGCGTGCCCAACCAGTATATAACCAATTGATGAAATCACGGCCGCCGCTGACCCATAAACCACCGTTATCACGTTCGCCGACACCGTCATGATCATAGTAGGATGTATTGGACGTCAGTAATGCAAATCCCAAATCCCATTCGACATCCAATGCAAATAAATTAACATCCCGCTCAGAGGGTTCTAACAAGACCTGACCGCTGTCATATTGATCATATTCGAAATATAATTCTGAATCCGTAGGTTGACCATTATCGCCGAGTGTCACTGACCGGCGCGCACCGATTTCATCTCTTTGTCCCTGATAGGAAAATAAAAGACTGAAGCTGTCTGTCAGCTCCAGGCTTAAAGCTGCCCTGACATAATCAATATTAACCCAGTCAGCATCTTCCTGATTTTCAAAACAAGCGACATTATTTAAAACCTGTGCATCAGTCGCCAATCTTGGATCAACACAATTCCCGTCAACGTTGACCAGAGGTTCACGATTTTCGCTCAATTGATAGGCATTAATATAATCAATGATGCCATCATTATTGATATGACCAATGTTTGCCCGGAAAGCCACTCTTTCGGAAATTGGAATATTAATTGTCGCATCAAAATTCATGTTGATGCCGCCAGATCCTTCCGTGGTGCCTAAATCCGCTGTGATAAGGGCATCAAATTCTTCTGTATCAGGTTTGTTCATAATATAACGAACCGTACCACTCAGCGCCCCGGAACCATACAATGTACCTTGTGGGCCTCTCAGGACTTCTACTCTTTCGATGTCTTTTAAAACAAAGTTTCCGAAAATAGGGGTGCCGTCAACATATGTGGCCACCGCAGCAATCGCGTTGGGTGAATTGTCGCCCACAAGACCATTTTCAACGTTAATACCACGCATTACGATGCTGTTGACGGTTCCTGAGTTTCTATGGCCTCTGTCAACAACAGTAACGCCTGAAATTTCCCGTAACAGTTCATTCTGATCAGTAATTTGACGCGCTTCCAGCTCGCTTCCTGACAGGGCAGAAATATTGTACGGAATTTCTTGAACTGTTTGACGACGGGCTGTGGCAGTTACAACGACTTCATCAAGGCTAAGCTCGTCAACTTCATCTCCCTCTGCATCGATATCTTCATCATACAGATTGCTTTCGTAATGAGAGATATCTTCTGAATCCAGTGAATAGCTAATCGTTTTGAAATTTGAAACATTCTGGGTCTTGGGGCCACCGATAATCAATGTGCCGTCTTTTTGTTCTCTGACGTTAAAATTAGTGCCCTTTAACAGGTATGACAGAGCCTCTTTAGCTGTCATTTCACCATGTATTTTAGGAGATTTCTTTCCAGCCAAAAGATCAGAGCGAACGGTGATGACAGCCTTGGTCTGTTCTGAAAAGCGCATTAGTGCTTCTGATAAAGGTAATTCATTTAGCTCAAATTTATAAACATCTTCCGTTTGAGCATTTGCAAAAGCTGTACTTAGTGCAATGATCGATGTGGCACTGAAAATTTTAGCGCGGTTAAATGGATTAATTTTGGATTTTTTCTTATTCATCATGAAAAAATATCTCCCTCGATTTATGGCACACAGTTCCTCTCTGTGCTCTGCCTATAAGACGCGGGACTTTTAAAATCGACACCCTTGGTTCATATTTTTTCTTAAGCCTATCTTAAAGATGCCGATTGATGTATCGGCATGCTATTCTTTAATTCTCTGATGATGACATCACCTGAAGAAAGATAAACCACTTCTACATCAAACATCTCCGGTAAACTTTTCAGGAAGACATCAATCTGCTTAACATCAAAGCTGGTGGTCACATAAATATTCGCGAGATTATCGTCTTCTAATACGATATGCCTTGAATAATAGCGGTTCACATCTGCAATAACTTCGGCAAAAACCTCATCTTTGTAGGTAAGGCGTCCATTGCGCCAATCGCCAGGCTTGATCTGAGCCGTCCTAATGTTATTCATCACACCTGATGGGGATGCCGATACCATTTGTCCTGCGGTGAGTATTTTGGAAGATGATGGGTTTAATCTGTCCCGCTCAGGTGTAACTCTGACTTTGCCTTCCAATACACCAACAGTCATACTTTTTTGACCAAGGTGTACGTCAAACTGTGTACCTAACACACGAACCTCAGTCCCATTAGCAGACACATAAAACGGTCTTTGTGAATTTCTGGCTACATCAAAAAAGGCTTGGCCTTCGATCAATTGAACACTTCGTTTATTTGTCTCATACACAACTTCTACCCGCGACATGGCCCCCAAGGTAATGATGCTGTTATCAGCCAGGTGTATTTCTTTCACTTCAGAAGTTGTTGTCTGATAAATTTCTGCCTCATGCGACAGAGGCATTTGTAAATAATAAACCAGTCCGATTACAGCAATCGCAGAAGCAAAAGCATACTGAGGGGCTTTGAAAGATTGCCCAATCCAGGAAGAAAGACGTTTTAAAAAATGATCTTCTTCAGTCAGATTTGCGACAGACTGCCGCAAGCTTTCACCTTGTGGCGTACGTTCCAGAATGCCCAATTCATTCCAAATTTGGCTGGTTTTCACGTATGCTTGATGATGAAGAGGGTCTTGATTATACCATACATCAAAGGCTTCGATATCGCTGTCCGTCGCTTCACCAGAAGTAATCAGCATAAACCATTCATTGGCTTCATCTTCGATTTTCGTATTTGGTGTTTGGAAGTTGTTCATTTCCCAATCTCCGGTGCATCAGAGACAATTTCTGATTTTTGTATCATCATATTAAAGTCTCGCATTGCCATCATGATGTGTTTTTTGACGGCAGATTGCGACAGACCTGTGCGTCTTGATATCTCGGCATAGGTTAAGCCATCAAAACGGTTCATAATGAGCATTTTGCGGCGTTTTACAGGCATATCCCACATAACGCGCTCCAATAACGCCAGCCGTTCCCGGGTGATCAAAATTCGTTCGGGATGAATGTCATCGCGGGAATTTTCTTCAGGACCGTTTTTCTGATCCATCATATAACGTCTTCGTGTTACGGATTTCCGATGATAACTGACGACTTCGTTATGGGCTGATCTGTATAAAAATGCTCTGGGATTTAATACAGAAGACGGGTCTTCTAAGCTGGCGAATTTAGTAAATACTGTCTGGGCGATATCTTCAGGATCAGGTGGGCCGCTGCCAAATGTTGTATTTACATACTTGCATATGTCAGGCCAGTAACGATCATATAATTGCCGCAACATTTTTTTCTTATGGGGTTTGGATTGCAAAGGCAAATCAGTCTTTCCTGAAGAAATCTGGTTATTGGCGCGTTTTGAAACCATATTTTTTTGCCTTTGAAAATGCTGAAAAATCCAAGTTTCCAGCCCTATTTATACTATCCTATGTTATGAGACGCGCCAGCTATTCAAAATCGCACCTTTTTTTATTTTTTATTTAAAGAAAGTAACATTCTCTGGATTTCATTTGTATTCTTGCTAGCTGTATAAAAACCTCAAGCTTTATTTACCGATAAAAAAAGAATATGATCCCACAAAAATAAAATGGCCTGGATGTATCCTTAGTGAAAAATATCTATTTTTCTTTTCTCATAATAATATCTGCTTTCTTTTCTGTATTGGCCAATGCGGACACTATTCGTTGGACAGAAAAAAAATTAGGGAAAGTCATTTTACAAGCCAATTATGCTGCGAGTAAAAAAGAATGGGCGCGGGCAATTGAATATGGCGAGAAAATGCTTGCTGGAAGCAAAGCCCTGGACCATGCGAACCATCCCAGATATATCAATTTGCTAAAGAACCTTAATCGTTATTACGATAAGCAAAATCGTCTGAGAGAAATTTCTGAACGTGTTACGCAAGCTTATCAGCTTTCTAAAGAGAATTTTGGTTTAACCCATAAAACCACCACTCAGACCCGGTATATGTATTTTAAACTGCTTATATCTGAAAAAAAATATACTCAGGCTATTCCTTTAGTCAGGGAAGCGATGAGTGCACTTGGTAATTCACAGGAAGATAAATTTAAATTACATGGCTATTTAAAACAGCTTTACTCACTACATGGATTGGCTGGCCAATTTGAAGAAGAAGAAAAAATATTACACCAATATCTCGAACTGAATAATGAATTATTGGGCCCTGAAGAAGACGATGAAACCAAAACGGTATTTGTAGTTTTGGCAAAAAATTATTGTCGACAGAATAAAATTGAGGAATTTCATAATTTAGTTCGAAAACATCAATTAAATTATAAATGTGAAAATCTTCAGTCCCCATAAAACGGTCCTTAAACAGTCATGTCCGAAAAAAGATAAAATATGCCTTGATCAGGACATGATTTCTGCACATGATCGGGGCAGTTTTGATGTCTTTATTTGGAGCAAAAGTCTGTGATCCGTGCTGGTTTGATTGTTGTTGTTTTGTTTTTATGGGGCACATGGCATGTTCAGGCCGCAAAAGAGGTGCCGCCGAACCCTCTCAGTTTTGCTGAATGGGTCGCTGCTTTAAAAATTGATGCCCTGAAAGCCGGTATTTCAGAAGATGTGTTTGATAAGGCCTTTGATCAACTGGAACCGAACAGCAGAGTGATTGAACTGGACCGCAGGCAGCCAGAATTCACACAAACTTATCAGCAATATATCTCCCGCCGCGTCAGCGAAACCCGCATTCAAAAAGGACGCGAAAAACGCACAGAATATGCTGACGTTTTAAAACCCGTAGCCAAGGATATTGGTGTTCAGGGACGTTTTATTGCGGCCATTTGGGGGATGGAGACGAATTATGGTGGTTATACCGGTGGCCATAGCGTCATCCGTTCTCTGGCAACCTTGGCATATGATATGCGCCGGCCAACATTTTTCCGCAAAGAATTACTCAAAGCCTTGCAAATTATTCAGGAAGGCCACATCGCGCCGGAAAATATGAAAGGATCATGGGCCGGAGCCATGGGACAGGGACAATTTATGCCCTCAAGCTTCTTTGGTTTTGCTTATGATTATGATGGCGATGGAAAAAAAGATATCTGGCAAAACGAAGCGGATGTTTTTGCCTCAATTGGCAATTACCTCAAGAAACATG
>Ga0207422_1002598_pt1 | contig 22972 bp, 13 predicted proteins | sample MarCyaLeptolynsp_FD_187757 | JGI IMG/M metagenome (GOLD analysis project Ga0207422, IMG submission 187757) | Marine cyanobacterial communities from Panama - species 1 Leptolyngbya sp. (SPAdes) | ecosystem: Environmental > Aquatic > Marine > Unclassified | place: Panama: Panama City | collected... | reverse complement strand
AAGAGAATGCCCTGAACAGTCGCGAAATCGGTTTCGATTGTTGCTGATGTTCGAGACATTGTGACATTGCGATCGTGCTAAGCGGCTTCTTGCGATTGCGTGAGACCTCAAAGGTCAAATCGGCTACGACCGTACTTACTCATAGTGGTTACGAGCCGCTCGCGTGATAACGACCTTATTTGTCGGGACTGAACCGTCGCCTCCTGCCGATGTGCTTCTAAAGGTGTTCCAAGACCGATAAGTTGCGAGCATGAAAGGGTGTCTTCGGTAGCAAACACGAAGCCCAGTCGCCAGGATATGGAGGATTGAGTGGCAATGAGAACCAGAGCAGCGTCTTCCCTCGGCGCAACCGCATTGCTCGGAGCGGCTTTGTCTGTCAGCGCGGCGGCCGCCGACTGGACCTACATGGACGACCGGTCGAGCCCGCAGAAGCTGGTTGAAAGCTACTACTATGCGATCAGCAACCGCTACTACGTTCAGGCATACAGCTATTTCCGGCAAAGCACGGCACCGCAGGACTTTGAAAGCTGGGCCAAAGGCTACGCGGACACAAAGTCCGTGTCCGTCAAATTCGGTTCGACCGCGCCGGATCCGGGAGCAGGACAAATCTACTGGGCACTGCCGGTTGTTATCGAGGCCATTCAGGCCGACGGCACATCCAAGGTCTATACCGGCTGCTACAAGATCCACATGACCAATCTCGGCATGCAGACCGACCCGCCCTACGAGCCCATGGGAATCGATTCGGCATCACTCAACGAAACGACGCAGTCGTTCAAGGACGCCCAGCCCGGGAGTTGCTAATTTAGGTGACCGGAAAAACGAGCCCTCGCCCAGCGCATTCGCGCCTTTTGCCTCGATACGCCTCATACTGAAGAACCGCGCCAACGGCGTTTCGAAGGATAGGCCGCTTGCGCTGCTGTCTGCCGCCTATCCTTCGAGACAGCGCTGTGCGCTTCCTCAGGATGAAGTTGAGGAGGCTTCCAAATCGTGGCCACTCATCTTTATCCGTGATTCCAGACAAGCGCTGCAATGCTGCGCGTTGATCCGGAATGATTGATAAAGTCCGGGGGGTCACGCCTGCTGAAACAAAATCCTCATCCTGAGGAGCCGTGCCAGCGGCGTCTCGAAGGATAGGCTGCTTGCGCCTGAGACAACCGCGCACCATGCAAGAGAGACCTGCCGGTCCTCCTAAGGATGAAGTTGAGTAATTTCTGTATTGTCCGCAATTTCCAGCGTCGGCACTCCGCTCAGCCTCGGCGGCGACCTCGGCGGCGGCCGGACCCGGCAGAGGCTTCGCTCTCGGCGCGGGCAGCATCGGCTGCCTTGTTGGGAGGCGAAACAAGCGGACCGATTTCGTTCACGACTTCGTCGAGTGTCGGTCGTTGTCCAGCCGTGTGGCTGTCGAGCGCATGCCGCATGGCTTCCAAATGGACCGATGACGTACCGCAACAGCCACCGATAATGCGTGCACCAGCGTCGAGCGCCAAATGCGTGTATTTGGCCATCAGCTCCGGCGTGCCGGTGTAGACGACTTCGTCGCCGCGGATCTGCGGAATGCCACAATTGGCTTTCGCCACCACGATGGCATCCGGGTACGCCTCGGTGATTTCCATGATCGATGCCAGCAGATCCGATGCGCCAACACCGCAATTGGAACCGAATGCGACTGGCGTGCAGGCAAATTCCGACTGCAGGTCGCCTAAACCTTTTGGAGGAACGCCCATCATGGTTTTTCCGGCGGTATCGAAACTTGCCGTGATCACCAGCGGCAGATCGAATTCCTGAGCCGCTTCGGCGACCGCCTTCATCTCTTCCACAGCGGACATCGTCTCTGCCCACAGAAGATCGGCGCCGCCTTCGACGAGGCCCTCGATCTGCTCGCGAAAAGCTGCGACACCGTCCTCGTAGCTTAGAGCACCGAGCGGTTGAAACAATTCGCCGGTCGGTCCGATCGAGCCGGCGATCAGAACCTCTCGCTCAACGGTCGCGGCAATTTCCGTTGCCAGTTTCACACCGGCGATGTTGAGCTCTTTCACCCTGCCTTCTGCATTGTGCAGTTTCAAACGGTGACGGTTGCATCCGAAGGTATTGGTCAAGAGGATGTCTGCACCTGCGTCGACAAAGGATTGGTGCAGTGCCCGGATCTTGTCCGGCTCATCCGTGTTCCAGAGCTCCGGTGCATCACCGGAAAGGAGACCCATTTCGAAGAGATTTGTCCCCGTTGCTCCGTCAGCAAGCAGTGCCCCCTTGCGGGCAAGGAGCTCTTCCAGTTTGGACATTTGGCAGTCTTTCAGATTTGACGTTCTTTGGAGCCTGCAATAGCAGAACCCGCGTGGAAGTCCACGCGGGTTTTCACTGTTTCCATCGAGATTTTCCACCAGTCACAGGTACGCGACAACCGCTTACCCGAACTCCCCCAACGGCATCAACTTCTTGGCTTCAGGTTCTCCGGATCGTAGAGCGGTTGGTATCCGACACCGGCGACTTCCACCGGGTAGGTCTCCGACATGTATTCGACTGTCAGCATGCGGCCGACCTGGCAGTAATCCTGCGGCAGATAGGCAAGCGCGATGTTCTTGCCAATCGTCGGCCCAAAGGCGACCGAAGTCGTGTAGGAAATACGCCCAAGGCTGTCGACCAGCGTCTTGCCGGTTTCCGGATCCATGACGGGCATGGCCCCGACCGGATAGCGCTTGACCCCATTTGAGTCCGTGTTCTCCGTCATGACCAGGGTGCACAGCATGGCAGGCTGTTGCTCTCGCGCACGATATTCGAGATGCTTTGCTTTGCCGCGGAAGTCGGCTTCCTTCACTTTCGGACGGGCAAGATCCGCCTCGTAAAGATTGTACTGGGTCAGGAGGTCTGCATTCTGCAGGCGCAAGCTCTTTTCCATGCGCCGCGAATTGGCATATGTCTCAACACCGACAGCCATGATGCCGGCAACGCGCAAAGCATCCCAGACCGCGAGGCCGTCCTCAAACTTCATGTGCAGTTCCCAACCCTGTTCGCCGACATAGGACAGACGAAGCGCCGAAACGGGTTTGCCGGCAATTTCGATCTGGCGGATTGCGGCAAAGGGGAAGTTCTCCGGATCAAGCGCGGCAGGATCAGACACGACCTTTTTCAGGTTTTCACGAGCATTGGGGCCCCAGATACCGATCGTCGTGAACTGTTCGCTCACGTCAGTCACCTTAACATCCATGCCCTTGTCCTCAGCGACGCGCTTTACGTACCTGTAGTCGCGAGGTCCGGCGTCAGCGCCATCGACGATACGGCAGCGGTCTTCCATCCGGAACACGGTAAGGTCCGCACGGACATTGCCTTCGTCATCAAGAAAATGGGTGTAGATGCCTTTGCCGATATTGTTGTCGCCGCCTATCTTCGCGGCGCAAAGCCACTCCAGCAACTCGACATGATCGGGACCTTCAACGTCGAACATATAAAAATGCGACAGGTTGATGATGCCGCAGTCGTCGCTCAGCGCGAGCTGTTCGGCATTGGAAACACGCCAGAAGTGGCGGTTGTCCCATTCCGCCTCGCGGACAGGCACCTTGTTACCGTATTTCTCCAGAAGGTGTTCGTTGGCCGCATAACCATGCGCGCGCTCCCAGCCGCCGAGTTCCATGAAATGGCCGCCGAGTTCGACTTCCCGTTCATAGAACGGTGAACGCTTGACACCCCGACCACTTGCATAGGGTTCACGCGGGTGAATCGCCGGGAAGTAGATCTTCTGGGCGGCTTCGTAGCACCGGCCCTCGATGAACTCTTCAGTGAGCTGGTGGGAATAAAAACGCGAATAGTCGATCGTTGCGTGGTCGATTTCCGTACGGCCGTCCGTAATCCAGTCCGCGATCAGTTTGCCGTAGCCCGGACCGTCCTTGACCCAGATGGCAATGCAGTACCAAAGACCGCGCACTTTCTGGCTTTCACCGCAAGAAGGACCACCGGCGGCCGAAACCTGCAATAAACCATTGTAGGAGTGACTTTCGTTGTATCCGATTTCGCCCAGGATCGGCGTCAGCTCCATGGCCCGCTCAAGCGGCTCCATGACCTGTTCCATCTCAAGGTCGCGCTGCGAGGGCGACAAGCGTGCCTGATCCTTTTCCAGAATGTCGCGTGGATGACAGAGACGCGGATGAGTCGGTTCGTAATAACCCCACTCGATCTGACCGCCTTCGGACGTCTTCGGATCTCCGGTGTCTCGCATATAGGCAGAGTTGCCCTGGTCGCGCAGCAGCGGATACCCGATGTCTTTGCCCGATCCCTCGAACTCGTTATAGGGACCGAAGAATGTGAGCGGGTGGTCGACCGGCATGACCGGGAGGTCTTCGCCGACCATGTTGGCGATCAAGCGGCCCCACAGACCGGCGCAGACAATGACATGATCCGCCAGGATCGTGCCGCGATGTGTCACTACCCCCTTGATGCGTCCGTCTTCAACGAGAAGAGACTGAGCGGGCGTATTGGCGAATGCCTTCAGCTTGCCGCTTTTTTCCGCCTGATCGACAAGTTTTCCGGCAACCGTCTGGGACCGGGGGATAACCAGACCCGCGTCGGGATCCCACATACCGCCCTGGACCATGTCTTCTTCGATGAGCGGAAATTTTTCCTTGATCTCAGCCGGAGTGACCAGACGCACATTGGTTCCGAAAGCCTTGCCGGAAGTCACCTTCCGCTTGATTTCCTCCATCCAGGTGTCGTCGCCCGCGCGAGCGACCTCAAGGCCACCGACGCGCGCGTAGTGGCCCATCTTTTCGAAGAAGTCGATGGAATACTGAGTTGTCCAGACCGACAGGTAATCGTGGCTTGTCGTGTAACAGAAATCGGATGCGTGCGCCGTTGATCCGATATCTGTCGGGATGCCGGACTTGTCGATGCCAACGATATCGTTCCAGCCGCGCTCGATCAGGTGATGCGCAACGGATGCGCCAACGATGCCGCCCAGACCGACGATGACGATTTGTGCCCTGTCAGGAAATGCTGACATCTTCCATTCCTTTTCCATAAAGCGGGAGCGTGTGCCAATATCACGCTTCCTGCAGCTTAAGACATCCACGACGGAATTCCCGGAACAAATTCCGGTCCATCTGACGGCGAGCCCGCACCGGGTCTCGATCTTTGGCGCGCAGTATCGCGACAGATCAAGTGAGGAAATAGCGCGAATGCGTCATGGCGGCATTATCACCACGACACGCGCCGGCAAAAACCGGATGCTGATTATCAGCACCGCCTTCCGCGCCGCCAACGCGATCCTTGCTCCTCTTTCCCATTTCCAGCATTTCGAGATGCGAAACGAAGGCCCGGATACGGCTTTGGCCGGCATTTCTGTCTTTTGAGACAAGGAATATCTGCGAAAAGCGATTCAAAGTGGCGACGAACGGACTTGCGGGATAAAATCAATCAAGTAAGTGACATGACGCATTTATGGCAATGTGCGACGCATCTAGAGCCGGGTCGCACAAGCACCTGAACAAGACTACGCCAAACCAAAAAAACACCTTTGGAGCTGAATAATGTCAGACGCCGCACCGTCAGGCCGCCGAGGACGATCCGCACGCCGTGAACGCCGGCAGTCGGGTCCCACCGGTCAGGCCGTACCCTATATTTCCAGAAACATTCCGGTCTATGACGTTCTCAGCGAAGAAGGCGTTGAAAAGATCGAAGCCAATGCGGATCGCATACTTGCGGAAATCGGCCTTGAGTTCCGTGAAGATCCAGAGGTCCTGGCAATCTGGAAAAATGCAGGTGCGGATGTTGACGGCGAGCGTGTGCGGTTTCCGACGGGAATGCTCCGCGAGATCCTGAAAACGGCTCCTTCGCAATTCACGCAACATGCGCGCAACCCGGCTCGCAACGTCGAGATCGGCGGCAACAATCTGGTCTTCGCACCGGTCTATGGCCCTCCCTTCGTTACCGACCTGGATCAGGGCCGACGCTACGGGACGATCGAGGACTTCCGCAATTTCGTGAAACTGGCCTACATGTCGCCCTGGCTCCATCATTCGGGAGGTACCGTGTGCGAGCCGGTCGATTTGCCGGTGAACAAACGCCACTTCGATATGGTGTATTCCCATATCAAGTATTCCGACAAACCGTTCATGGGCTCTGTAACGGCGCCGGAACGTGCGGAGGATTCGGTCAAAATGGCGCAGATCACGTTCGGCGAGGACTTCGTCGATCAGAACTGCGTGATGATCCAGCTGATCAACGCGAATTCGCCGCTCGTATTCGATGCGACCATGCTGGGTGCCCTGAAGGTTTATTCCCGCAGCAATCAGGCCTGCATCGTGTCTCCCTTTATTCTGGCAGGCGCGATGAGCCCGGTCACTGTTGCCGGTACGCTGTCGCAGGTTCTGGCGGAAGCCATGGCTGGCTGTGCACTGACCCAGCTTGTCCGTCCGGGCGCGCCGGTTGTCTTTGGTGCTTTTGTCAGTTCCATCTCCATGCAGTCTGGCGCACCGACCTTCGGCAGCCCCGAAGGCTCGTTGCTGCTCAATGGTGCCGCGAAACTCGCCAGGCGTCTCAATCTGCCCTTCCGTTCCGGCGGATCCTTCACGGCGTCAAAACTGCCGGATGCGCAGTCGGCGCAGGAATCGGCCCAAACGATCCTTGCCACGACCCAATCGGGTGTGAACTTTGCACTGCACTCCGCCGGTTGGCTGGAGGGCGGCCTGTGTTCGTCCTACGAGAAATTCGTTATGGACGCCGATCAGCTCGGCATGATGCATGTTCTGGCAAAGGGCATTGAGATCTCGGACGAGGCGCTTGCAATGGATGCATTGCAGGAAGTCGGTCCCGGCGGGCACTTCCTCGGCGCAGCGCATACGCAGCGCAACTTCGAGGCGGCCTTCTTCCGCTCAGCCATCGCCGACAACAACTCCTTCGAACAGTGGCTCGCCGATGGTGAACTCGATGCGGCACGCAGAGCCAATTCCAAGTGGAAGGAAATGCTCCGGTCATATCAGGGGCCGGAACTTGATCCGGCCATCGACGATGCTCTTCTAGCCTATATGGCGGAACGCAAGGCGTCCTTCCCGGACAGCAACGTCTGACCGATCGTCATGAGGTGCCCCACACGGAGCGGGGCACCTCATTCTGCCGCCGTCTATCCATAAACCTTCGCATCCTGCCGGCGTTTACGCATGGTCATGTTCTCTGATCAGTCCTGACACAAAGTGTGCCTGCGCTGCGCAATCGTCTTTTGAACACCAAGGATTTCTGTTACCGGTTCCCTCTCACGTATTCGAGGAACCCGATGGCACATCCGAACCAGACTTCCGGCACAGAGCCACTGCGTCCGTTCTCGGCGGAATTGACCCGTTGGCTTACGCAAAAGGCACTTCCCATCTGGCTTGACCGCGGTGTTGACCTGTCCAGGGGCGAGTGCTTTGAGGCGATCGACCTCATCGACCGGACCCCGACCAAGGATCCGCGGCGCGCTCGCGTCGTTCCGCGTCAGATCTATTCGTTCCTTGAAGGCGCGCGCCTTGGGTGGGATGGCCCTGCGGAAAAGGTGGCGAGTGCCCTGTTCGACTGGTTTCTCGAAAGGTATCTGACGAAGGCCGGTTATATCGCGTCAGCGGTCGACCTTGAAAACAGCATCTGTGACGACACTTTCGATCTTTACAATCAGTCCTTCGCGCTGTTTGGGTTTTCTCAGATCGCTGCTTGCATCCCTGAGAAGAAACAGGAGGCGGTCGATCAAGCGGCCAACCTGGTGAACTTCCTATTCGAGAACTACAAACACAAGGAAGCCGGTTTCCGGGAAGCCAATCCGGACCGCGCCCCGCTCTGCTCCAATCCGCACATGCACATGTTTGAAGCCTGTCTTGCCTGGGAGGAGACCTCGGACGATCCCGTCTGGACCGAACTTGCCGACGAAATCGCGGAACTGGCGCTGAACCGCTTCATTGACCCGGTCAGCGGCGGCCTCAGGGAATTTTTCGACCTGGACTGGACTCCGCTTCCCGGGGACAAGGGCCGGACGACAGAGCCCGGGCACCAGTTCGAATGGGCGTGGCTGCTCGCGCAGTGGGGCCGATCACGAAGCGATGCCGGCGCGCTGATCGCCGCCCGCCGCCTTTATGACATCGGCTGGACCTATGGCATTGACGAAAGCCGCGGTGTCACTTTCATGGCGCTGAACGATGATTTTTCGGTGAAGGACCCGATAGCCCGCCTGTGGGGGCAAACCGAATGGATCAAGGCCGCAATCGCGCTGACAGAAATGTCGAGCGGCGCGGAAAGAGACGCATATCTGACAGATATCCCGGCCGCCGTCAGTGCGCTGCGCGTCTATCTCGACAAGGCGCCTGACGGTTTGTATCTGGACAAGATGGGGCCGGATGGAACGTTTGCCGACGAACCGGCACCGGCCAGTTCGCTCTACCACATCGTTTGTGCTGTTTCGGAACTGGACCGGTTTACCGGCGGTTCCTGAGGTTCACCCCTCGGTGAACCTGTCACAATGGCGAAACCAGAGTAGGAAACGACGCAATCTGCCTTTTTCATTTGCAACTTGCATCTTATAGCTTGTCGCCGAATTCGATCGAAATACCCCTACCAGCGACAAGGAGGCTGAATGCCCCAGGCCCAAATCATCGATGGCAAGGCCATTGCAGAATCTGTTCGGGATGAAATCACGCGACGCGCGGCCAAACTGCTCGAAACCAGTGGCAAACGCCCCGGCCTGGCTGTTGTCCTGGTGGGTGAAGACCCCGCTAGCCAGGTCTATGTCCGCAACAAGGACCGTGCTGCGGAGGCATGCGGCTTTCACTCCGTAAAGCACACGCTTTCAGCAGATGCGAGCGAAGCAGAAGTCCTCGCGCTTGTCGAACAGCTCAACAATGATCCCGACATTCACGGCATCCTTGTGCAGCTGCCACTTCCCGATCATATCGACGAAAGCAAGGTCCTGCGCCTGATCCGCCCGGAAAAGGACGTCGACGGTTTCCATCCGGTCAATGTTGGCCTCCTGACTGCCGGTGAACGCGACAGTGCGCTCGTGCCTTGCACGCCTGCCGGTAGCCTTGTCCTGCTGAAACGCACGCTCGGCGACAGTCTTTCCGGAAAGACCGCCGTCGTTGTCGGGCGGTCGAACATTGTCGGCAAGCCAATGACCAGCCTGTTGTTGCAGGAGAGCTGCACGGTCACGATCGCACACAGCCGGACCAGGGATCTTCCCGACGTTGTCCGTGCCGCGGATATTGTGGTGGCAGCTGTCGGGCGTCCGGAAATGGTCAAGGGTGACTGGATCAAGGACGGCGCGACGGTGATTGACGTCGGCATCAACCGGATCCCCGCGCCAGAGCGCGGCGAAGGCAAATCGCGGCTTGTTGGTGACGTTGCCTTCGACGAAGCGGTCGGCCATGCCGGTGCCATTACTCCGGTTCCCGGCGGTGTCGGCCCCATGACGATCGCAATGCTTATGGTCAACACGCTGACGGCCGCTCAACGGCTCCTGGGCCTTCCGGAAGACGAGCCGCTTTTTTAGCCTTCGCAGGCACGTCTTGCATCTGCGCGCCGGCCGGTCCGGCGCGTTTGCTTTTGCTCGACAGAAGCGTGACCTGGGCGCATCACCGCTGCAGTATCAAGAGTTTCCGGCAAGCCCTTGACCCACCTTGGCTCTTGCTTTCAGCCCGGTGTCATGGTCTATCGAGATTCAGCAAGATTTAACCATGGCAGCCTAGTTTGGCTTACGTAGGGGCTGCGTAGCACTCTGACTGGCGCGCAAACACGATAAATGTGCACCAGTTGGACCAACCCGTCAGGCGGCAGTGAGTGAAGGGTCTACCGTCTTGCAAATCCGGCTTGCGCCGGAAACCGCGCTTGCGCGTGAGGAGGAAGCTGGCTGGCCTTTTGGCGACCGGCCTTTTTGCTGGTTTTGCTTTTCCCTTTGCCATCGGTTTCACAATCCTGTCGGTCACGACACTCACTTCACCCGCGAACGCGTTCGAAATTTTTGGCTGGCGTCCGTTCGGCGGGGAAGAAGAAGAAGGCGAAGCTGTTCCCGATCCCCTTCCCTATGAGGCGGACCTTGCGGTTTCCACCGGCAACGAAGAACTGACCGGCGACATGAAGAGCGCGTCTCTTCTGATCCAGCAGCAAGACAAGCCACCGTCGGGTGAAGCGGGCCTGATCGCGCGTGCACTTTCCGACCGGGAACGCCTTGTGGCCAAGCTTTACGCGGACGGGCGCTATGGCGGCACCGTCTCGATCACCCTGGCAGGACTGCCCCTTGAAACGGCACTCGAACAAAGCGACCTTCCGGATGCCAGGCCCGTCAAGGTATCCATCCTGATCAATCCGGGACCTTTGTTCACGTTCGGCAACGTTTCGGTTTCCTCTAGTGGTGGCGACCTGTCAACGGATCCATCCTTCTGGGGCCTTGCCCCGGGTGAAGCTGCAGAGTCAGGCAAGATCCTGTCTGCTGAAGGCAGGATGGTGTCGGTTTTGCGCGGCCGGGGTTATCCGAAGGCGAGGATCGCCGAACGCCGCATCACCGCCGATCACAGCACAAAAACGCTAGACGTTGCCCTGATTGCGGATGCCGGGCCGCAGGCGCGGTTCGGAACGGTCGCCGTCAGCGGCACAGAGGTCACCGATCCGGAATTCGTCAAGCGGCAGGCCATGCTGCCGCAAGGTGGCATCTATTCTCCGGAAGACATTGCACGCGCCCGCAAGCGTCTCAACGACCTCGGGATCTTCTCATCCATTCGCTTCGTGGAAGGTGACATTGCCGGTCCCGACGGCTCCTTGCCGATCACGATCGAGGTCAGCGAGCGTAAGCGTCATGTCATCGGCGCCGGCGCATCCTGGTCCAGCACTGAAGGATTCGGGGTCGAGGCTTATTGGCGGCGGCGAAACCTGTTCGGCCGCGGAGAGCTTTTGTCCGTCGAGGGTTCCATCGGGCGCATTGGCACCGAGAGCTTCGAGAACCAGGAATACTCCGCGAGGATCGCCTTTGAGAAGCCGGGCGTCTTTGGTCCATTGACGAGTTTTTCAACCAGCCTTGAAGCCCGTCAGGAAAACCCTGACGCTTATAAGAGCAGAACCATCACTTACAACGCGTTTTTGAACCGCGAATTCTCCGACACACTCAAAGGCCGTGCCGGTGCCGAGGTGTTTTTCGCGGACGAGGAAGACGCTTTCGGCGACGACCAGTATTTGCTGGTCGGGTTGCCAGCGGACCTCACATTCGACAACCGTGATGACAAGCTTGACCCGTCCAAGGGTGTGTTTGCAGCCCTGTTCGCCGAACCGGCCTACGACACGCTTAATTCGAACGCCATGGGTTTCGTGAAGGGAACGGTCTCCAGCTACTACGCTCTCGATGAGGCGAAGCGCTTCATTCTCGCTGGCAGGGTTTCCGCCGGCTCGATCTTTGCTCCCTCGGTTGAATCTGTCCCGGCCAGCAGACGCTTTATCGCCGGCGGAGGCGGATCGATCCGTGGCTACGCCTATCGCAATGTCGGGCCGCGTGTGAACGGGGAAGTTGTCGGCGGGCGCTCGCTTGTCGAGTTGTCGGGCGAAGTTCGCGTCCGGGTGACGGAGTCGATCGGAATTGTCGGTTTCGTGGATGCAGGCAATGCCTACGAGGACAGCATCCCGGACTTTTCCGAGGAGCTCAAAATCGGTGTTGGAGCAGGTCTCAGGTATTTCACTCCGATTGGACCGCTACGTGTCGATGCTGCGATCCCGCTCGATCCGGGCCAGGATGATCCGGACTTTGCGCTTTACGTTGGCTTGAGCCAGGCATTTTGACGAAACCTGCGGTTTGTATCAGCATGCAAACGGCCCGAGCCTGCGGGTTGGTCGACAAAAAGACGTCCAACTGAGGTCAAAATACGCTGTTAAGAACAAGCAATCACACGCGTTTCGAGTTGCCCTTATACCGGAATCTTGCACACGTAATTAGATGCGCTTTTTAAGTCTCGCCCTTCGGATCTTTGGATTCCTGATCGTAATAGCGATCGCAATTCCAGTGCTGATCATCGCAGCCCTGCAGGTTCCGTCCGGGCGAAACCTTGTTTCCAGCGTCGCCAGTTCGTTTGCGTCAAGCGATGCCCAGACGATCAAGATTGAAGGCCTTTACCTCAGTTTCGGTCTGAACGCAGCTGTTGAAAGCGTCACTTTGTCCGACAAGGAAGGCGAATGGTTCGAAGCCGAACAGATCGCTCTGGATTGGCACCCGCTGCATTTATTGTCCGGCGATCTAGACCTCTCGTCCTTTACCGTAGAACGCATAGACCTCAACCGGCTGCCGGCGCAGGACACGACAACAGACGCCACTGCTGAAGCGGAAGTGGAGACAACAGAAAGCTCCGGTGGGTTGTCGCTGCCGTTGAACGTTTCACTGCAAAGCCTGAAGCTGGACGAAATCAATCTCGGCGAGGCCCTTCTCGGCGAGCCGGTGTCGGTCACGGTCTCCGGTTCCGGCGCATTTGCGCTTGATCCAGCGCTTGTGACCGCTGCGCTGGATGTCCGGCGCGTTGACGGCATTGACGCACAACTTGCGGCGAACGCTGAATTTGAACCTGCGGCAGAAACGCTCGCCTTTGATCTTGCCTTGAACGAACCGCGCGGGGGACTGGCGGCGCGTTTGCTCGATGTTCCCGATCTGCCCGCGGTCAATCTGGACCTGAAAGGCAGCGGTCCGTTGACGGACTGGGCGGCCAACTTAAGTCTCGCCATTGATGGCCGCACCACCGTGACTGGCTCCGCGAAACTCAAGGAAGAAGCTGCAGAACGTCAGCTTACCTTCGACCTCGACGGCGACCTGGAACCCCTTGCCCCACCTGAAGCGAAAGCCTTCCTGCTGGGCACCACGAACTCCTCGGGCACTGCAAGGTTTTCAACCGACTTTGCGCCACGGTCCGCCGACATCGTGCTGAACACGCAGACCGTATCGCTCAACGCAAATGCAAGCCTTGCGGACGGCCCGATCAACGCTGCCGGTTCGCTGTCGGTCAGCGCGGGCGAAAATTCGCTCATCGCCGTCGATCTGACGGACCGGCGGATCGCCTTCGGACCGTTGAAGGCAGACTTTTCGGTCAGTGGCGACCGAAGTTCAGCCAACTGGTCGACAAAGCTCGACTTGGCGAGTTTGCAGACAACGGAGGCCAGGACCGGACAGATCGCGCTAGAGGCGTCCGGACAAGGTGCGGACCTGACACCCGATGTTCTTACAACTCCCTTCAATCTGTCGCTTTCCGTTGCCGCGCTAGACGGCTTGACACCGCAGACCAAGCCGCTCTCCGGAGCTCTTTCACTGAAAGCGACAGGAAGCGCCGACGGAACAAGCAAGTCCGCAACAATCAATGACCTAGCGTTCAATTCGACTGCAGCAGCGCTGACATTGACGGATACGCTCGTCGCCGCGGACAAGGTTTCCGGGCAAGGCCGACTCTCGCTTTCAGATCTCAGCCAGTTTTCCGAACTGGCCCAACGGGACCTCGGCGGCAGCCTGTCGACGTCCTTTTCGACTGATCTCGATCCCTCCAGTCTCAACGGCACGGCAACGGCGGCGGTGTCGCTCCGCGATGTAAAGTCAGGCGTGGCGCAGGCCGACGCAATGCTGGCGGGAGAGACGCAAATTGACACCGTTGTGGAACTGGACGGTGCCGACGACATCACTTTGAAGAGCCTTTCCGTCAAAAGTGCCGCGCTCGAGGTAACCGGCAACGCGCATTATCAATCTGCGTCGCTGCAATCCGACATCTCGGCAAGCCTTGCTGACCTCAGCAATCTGGACCCGCAGCTCGCCGGCGCACTGACCCTGACCGCCAAGACGGCGGGTCCGGTCGACGCGCTGGAAGTCGAAGCCGATGCCTCCTCCAAACAGATCCTGCTTGCCGGTACGCCACTTGATGATCTTTCCTTTTCGGCCAAGGCGACAGCGGATGTTGAAGCGCCGAGTGCAATGATCAAGACCGCGGCGACGCTGAACGGCCAGCCGATTGCGGTTGACGTTGAACTGAAAAGCAAGGACGGCGGCGCCGACATCGATCCGCTGTCGGTGAAGCTCGCCGGAAACACGGTCACCGGCGCCCTTTCCCTTGCGGATCTGAACAACCCGGTCGAGACGCTGAAAGGCGATCTGAAGATCGACGCGCCTGATCTTGCTTCGCTCTCGCCACTGCTGCTGACTGAAATCGGCGGGCAGCTCCAGGGAACCATTCTGGCTGATCCGGACGCCAAGAAACTGGCCGTTGACGTGACCGGATCGAACATCGATGTGCCGTCTCTCAGCATAGGCAGCGTCAAATTGAAAGCCGATGTTGCGGCCCCTTTCACCCCCCAGACCGCGTCGGCTGACATCGAGCTCTCTGATCTCATTACCGACGCGACGCCGGTTCATGCCGTAAAGGTTCTGGCGAAACCAGACAATGGCGGCACAGCCGTTTCCGCGGACGTCAAGATTGATCAGGGCAGTGAAGACGGATTGTCACTTGCAGCGCGAATTTCGCAGCCTGCCGCAGATGCTTACGACATCGATCTGTCTGCGCTTTCGATGCGTTACCAGGGGCTGTCAAGCCAGTTGCTCCAGCCGACAACCGTCTCGTATGCCGGTGGCGACGCAAGGATTGAGCCGCTTGAGCTCAAGCTCGGCAACGGATCGCTCGCGCTTTCCGGAACGGCCGGGCAGACTCTCGACCTTTCCGCGGATCTGAAATCCGTCCCGCTAAATCTTGCGAATGCCTTTGTGCCCTCGCTTGGCCTTGGAGGCACCCTGTCGGGGTCCATCAAGGCGCAGGGAAGTTCGTCGGCGCCTGAAGCAAGCTGGTCGATTACGGGATCAGGGCTCACGGCGACCGAACTCAAGAACAACGGTCTTTCGTCGCTCAGCTTACAGAGTTCGGGCACTTTGAAAGACAATCAGATAACGCAGACAACGTCGGCGAGCGATCCCAACGGCTTGAAGCTGACGGCCTCGGGCAACGTTGGTCTTGCCCAGCCTAATCCGCTGTCGATCACGCTCGACGGTACCGTGCCGATTGCTGCCTTGAAACGCCCCCTGCTGGAGGCCGGCATTCGCGGCGAAGGCGCAATAGGCCTGAAAGGCAATGTCAGCGGTTCGGCGGCATCACCCGCTTACCAGATCACGGCCACACCGGCGGGGCTGAAAATCACTAGCCTCTCAACCGGCTTGACCATCCAGAATATCGCAGGTTCTGCTGCGGTGACCCAGGAACGCGCATCGCTCAATGCGATAACAGGCGAATTGGCGACCGGTGGCTCCTTGTCGGCAGCGGGAAGCGTCGGCATGAACGACGGCTTTCCTGCTGACCTTTCCCTGAAACTGAACCGGGGCCGCTATGTCGACCCCGGGCTGGTGACTGCCGAGGTGGACGCCGATATCAAGATCACCGGGCCGCTGGCTTCGACCTCCAGTTCCGCGCTGATTGGCGGTACGATCACGATCAACAAGGCGGACATTTCCATTCCGGAATATCTGCCGGGCGCAATTCCTCCTGTCGAAGTCCAGCATGTCAATGCCTCTCAAGCAATCCGTCAGCAGATCGCGGAACTCGGCGGTGAACCCAAGCAGTCGCAGGCCGAGCAAAAGTCGGTGCCTCCTCGGCTCGATATCCTGTTATCCGCCCCTGGCCGCATATTCATTCGCGGTCGCGGCCTTGATGCTGAACTTCAGGGAAATCTGAAAGTCGTCGGCACCACCGCCGATCCGCAGGCCATCGGCGCCTTTTCCCTCAAACGGGGCCAGTTGGACATCCTGACCCGGCGGCTGGTGTTTTCGCGGGGCAGCGCGACGTTCGACGGTTCGCTCACGCCGCTGATCGATTTTGCCGCCAATACGACGGTAAACGATACCACGATCACCGTGACCGTGAGCGGCTCAGCTGACGATCCGGAAATCGCCTTCAGCTCCTCCCCTGATTTGCCTCAGGACGAGGTTCTGGCCCTGCTTCTGTTCGGAAAAAGCGTCGGCAATCTATCTGCAACACAGATCGCCAGCCTGGCCGCGGCAATCGCGACGCTGACCGGCGGCAGCGACAGCGGACCGCTGGCAACACTCCGCAAGTCGCTCGGACTGGATGCAATCGATATCAATACCGACGGTGAAGACGGTCCCTCCGTCGCCGTCGGAAAGTACATCAACGACAATATCTATCTCGGTGTCGAGCAAGGGACCGGTTCAGGCTCAAGCCGTGTCAAGGTTGACATTGATCTGGACCGGGGTTTGAAGGTCCGTGGCGAGGTCGGTGCCGACGGCTCTTCGAAAGCCGGTATCTTCTTTGAACGGGAATACTGAGCCGTCAAACAACGGCGTCATTTTTACCGAACGATTGGCTCATTTCCGCCGCGGTACACTCTCAATGCGACAAATTGCCCGGCGGCTGTTGCACTGCACAGGCGGATCATGCAAGTGTGCGCGCCATGACCCACTCATTCAGAAGATATGCACCGTCGCTACCGGCAGAAACCGTTCATTTGGTGACGGAAAGAGCCGGTCGAGACGGGAGTTCAATCATGTCGACGCGCAGCAGCGAATACACCCTTGGTGAGCGTATCTGCAAGGCGCGCGACGCGTCCGGCTTGTCGACTGCGCAGCTTGCGCGCCGGCTCGGAATCAAGACCGCGACCCTGCAAAGCTGGGAGAGCGACCGTTCGGAACCGCGTTCCAACAAGCTGGTTCTGCTTGCCGGTGTCCTGAATGTAAGCCCGACCTGGTTGCTTGTCGGACGCGGAACCCCGCCTGTTGCCGAAGAGAACCTCTCGGCCGATCTCGACAGCATGAAGGTCGCACTTGACCGTATCCAACGGCAGGCTCAGGCCTTGGCCGACGAAATCGAACAGCTTCAGGAACGGCTCAGCTAACAGCCAAGAGCTATCAACGAAGAGGCCATCGAACACAGCATTGTTCGATGGCCTCTTTCGTTTCTCTGTGCCCTCACCGCCTTTCCTGCAACTTCCGAATTGCGGTCAGCCAGCGACACCTTGGATCCCAGATGTGTCGGTGCGCGCTTCTTGTGCAAAAGCGCTTGCCAGACCCTTTAGAGGCACTCTATCTCTTGTGGCAACGGTCCAGTTGTTTCTTCGGCCGCCTCTTTCACCCGACACTTCAGGGAGTGCTCCATGTCATTGAACACAGCGCTTATCAAGCAACAGGTTTATATCAACGGCGCCTGGGCTGACGCAGACAACGGCCAGACAATCGCAGTGGTCAATCCGGCAACCGGCGAGAGCGTGGGAACCGTCCCCTATTGCGGACGTCCTGAAACCGCGCGGGCGATTGCCGCCGCCGAAGCGGCCTTTCCGGCATGGAAGGCGCTGACCGCCGATGCCCGCGCCGACTACATGCACAAGCTTTGCGATGCCATCATGGACCAGGTGGACGATCTGGCCGTGTTGCTGACAACCGAAATGGGCAAGCCGCTTGCCGAGGCCAAGGGTGAAATCACGCTTGGCGTCAAGTACATCAGATTCTTTGCCGAAGAAGGCAAACGGATCTATGGCGACACAATACCCTCCCCCTGGGCCGACCGCCGCCTGCTCGTGACGAAGGAGCCGGTTGGCGTCGTTGCCTCCATCACGCCCTGGAACTTTCCAAATTCCATGATCGCGCGAAAGCTTGGTGCCGCTCTTGCGACCGGCTGCACGATGGTGATGAAACCGGCCGAGTTCACACCTTACTCTGCCCTGATCTTCGGCATCATGGCGGACAAGGTTGGTCTTCCGGCTGGCGTGATCAACATCCTCACGGGTGATGCGCCGGCAATTGGTGAGGAGATGTGCGAAAACCCGACCGTGCGCAAGATCACCTTCACGGGCTCGACGCGTGTCGGTAAGCTGCTGGCCGCAAATGCCGGCAAGAACATGAAGAAAGTCTCGATGGAACTGGGCGGCAACGCCCCCTTCATCGTCTTCGACGACGCCGATCTCGACCGCGCTGTTACCGGCGCCATCGCCAGCAAGTTCCGGAACTCCGGCCAGACCTGTGTCTGCGCCAACAGGATATATGTCCAGGCCGGTGTCTACGACGCGTTTGCCGAAAAGCTGAAGGCCGCTATGGCGGAGCAGCTCAACGTCGGCAACGGGCTGGAGTCCGGCGTCACGCAGGGCCCGCTGATCAACGAGGCGGCGGTGGAGAAAGTCGCAGCGCACGTGCAGGATGCCCTTTCCAAGGGAGGTGCTCTTGTGACAGGCGGCAGCCGGCCGGACGGCGCCGGGACCTTTTACGAGCCGACACTCATCACGGGAGCCAGCCCTGAAATGAAGGTCGCGCACGAGGAAACCTTTGGACCGCTCGCTGCTCTCTTCAGGTTCGAGACCGAAGACGAGGCAATCCAGCTCGCAAATGACACCGAATATGGTCTTGCCTGTTATTTCTATGCGCAGGATCTTGGCCGTTGTTTCCGGGTCATGGAAGCACTTCAATATGGCCTTGTCGGTGTCAACGAAGGTGTCATCACCACCGAAGTCGCGCCTTTCGGCGGCTTCAAGGAAAGCGGCATCGGCAACGAGGGCTCCAAATACGGCCTCGATGACTATCTGAACATCAAATACAGCTGCCTGGGCGGTCTGGGCATGTAAATCAATCACTGGAAGTGGGCGGTCGGCGAAAGAGCCGCCCGCTATTCCGGATGATTTTTAGGCTGCCTTGGCAAGCATGGCCGCAATCCCGGCCGCGCTGGTCGGGCGGCCGAAGTAGTATCCCTGGCCGTGGCGGCAACCAAGCGCCTGCAGCCTTTGTGATTGCTCGAAGGTTTCGATGCCTTCCACAATTACCGACATGCCATAGCCTTCCGCCAAAAGAAGCACTGCCTCAACCACGGCGGTATCCTCTTCCCGTTCCAAGCTCTCCCGGACGAAAGACTTGTCCAGCTTGATCTTCGAAAACGGATACTTGGTGATGTATCCAAGCGAGGAATAGCCCGTGCCGAAATCGTCCATGGAGAAGCTGCAGCCGAGCGCTCTGAGTTCCTCCATCCGGAATTTCAGATCCTGGTTTTCGTCAATGAAGAGGGACTCGGTCACTTCCAGATCCAGCCTGTCGGCGGGGAACTTTGACCGCTCCAAAGCTTCCGACACCGTTTGGACCAGATTTCCCCGGTAGAACTGAACTGCGGAGACGTTGACGGAAAGCCTGAGCGTGGCGTCCAAAGCCAGCACTTCCTTCATGCCGCGGTTCAGCGCCCATGCCCCAAGCTCAAGAATGTAGCCGGTTTCTTCCGCGATCGGGATGAATTCGACCGGCGAGATGGCGCCGAATTCCCGGCTGTCCCATCTCAGCAGGGCTTCGACACCGAAGACCGAGCCATCCATGAGGTTGACCAGAGGCTGATAATCCAGCCGCAACTCGTCGCGCACGATCGCTTTCAGAAGTTCGGTTTCAAGTCTCCTACGCCGCTGCAACGCAGTATCCATTTCGGACTGAAAGCGCACGACCGGGTTCTGGTTGTCCCGGCGGGCCGTGGACAAGGCATTGCCGGCTTTTTTCAAGAGTGTGTCCGGAGAGCTCTCGCCCTCCGACAGCACATAGCCGAAGGTCAATTGCACAGAAATCCGGGCACCGTCGATTGCGTAGTCCTCACCGATGATGCGCTGGATTTCCTCAATGATGCCAAGTTCAGCGTCATCTCCGGAGTTCAAAACGCAAACCCCGGCAAAAACATCCGCCGTGATCGCCGACCAGGATATATTCTCCGACAGATGGCTCTTCAGCCGCGAGGCGATCGATTGGCGTACCCGATCTCCGTAGGAAAATCCGAGCGTCGCGACGATCTGATCGAGATTCGTCACCGCAAACTGAAAAACGCAAACCGTTTCGCTTTTCGAGCATGCCTTCTTGGTCTGGTTCTTGAGTTGGCGCTCGAAACCGCTGCGATTCATAAGATCCGTGATCGGGTCGAAACGCGCCAGATACTCCAACCTTGCCGCCGATTCCCGTTCGTCCGTGACGTCCCGGCACGTCAGACAGGCCAATGCGCGGGTCTCATCCCTGTTCTGATTGTGAGTGCCCGTCAGCGTCTTTTCCGCTTTCGTGACGACATATTCGATGAAGCGGCGCTTCGTCCCTTCCTGTGCCAAGACCAGTATCTGCGGCACGGGCATCCGGCTTTCCGGGGACTGCAGCACGGCGATGGATTCCTCAACGAGGGCGCTTGGCAAAACGGTGCGCGCAGAGCTGCCGGTCAGTTTCTCGCTTGAAAACAGTGATCTGGCAGTCCGATTTGCCGCTGTTATCACGCAGTCGGTATCGAGCACGATGATTGCGTCGAAGCTGTCGTCAAAGACCTGTCCGAGCATACGCTCACTGTTGCGCTGCTTGATGTCTGCGATATGCGCAAGCAGTTTGTGAAGGCCCAGCTCGCGCAACACAATGATAGCGGCGGCCATGGCAAACAGAATGTAGGCGCTAGCAGTCGGCACAAGAACGGGAAAAGACTTTTGGAAGCTGACGGCAACGACTTCAGTCGCCAGTGCGGAGAGGACAAGAATGCCGAGCTTGATCGGCCAGCCCTGCACCTTTGTCAGCAACAACAGCACGAGAACGAAGATAGCCGCCGCCAGAGCATAAAATTCGCCCTGCGGTATGAGCGCCCGATCCTGGAGCAGTGTTTCCGCACCAAGTGCCTGCACCATCGCACCCGGTAGGATCCCGTAGACCGGGACCGCGAACAGATCCCGAAGTTCCAGCGCACTCGCGCCGATGATGACTTTCTTGCCCGAAAACTCGGTCAGGTCCGCAGTGCCGTTCAGAACATCGGCGAGTGGCACACGCTTGATGTCGTCGATGGATATCCCATAGTCGAGAAAGAACGAGCCGGCCGTATCCCCCGTGTGCTCGCCAAGCAGCGCGGCTGCCGAGACTTCGGTGATCCCGTCGATTTCGTAGCCATAGAGATTGCGCCAGATGCGGCTGTCGGCTTCCATCGGGACCATCACGACAACCGGCCAGGCATTTTCCAAGAAAGCCTGCTGAGGCAGATTGATGATCTCGGCTTCCCCGGAGCCGGCAGAGGCTGCTTGCCGGAATGCCGCAAGGCTGACGTTTCCGGCGCGTTCGATCGCGTCCGCAAAGAGTGCGTCATCTTCCGGATTGGATGCGGCGCTGAAGTCCACGTCGAACACAATGTCCTGCGCACCTGCACGCGCGAGCTTGTCCGTCAGGTCTGCATAGATACGGCGCGGAAACGGCCAGACCCCGATTTCATCCAGGCTCTTCGCATCGACATCGACGAAGACGATTTGGTCTGAGACGGGTTTCTTGTCGAGACTGAACCTTTGTTCCCAAAGAAACCGGTCGATTGTTGCTGGAAACTCTGACAGGCGCAGGATGAGAACGGTCGCGGCCACTAGTGCCGCGACCAGGATTGCGTTTAGAAAACGCCCCCCGAGTTTCTCAGTCAGATCCTTCACCGCGGTCACCCGGTTAAGTCAGCAATTGCAGCAGTTTATACGCGCATCTATTTACCGATGCTTACTTGCCGCTGTTGCCATTCGAATTGCCGTTGCCGTTACCATTCGAATTGCCGTTGCTGTTGCCGTTCGAATTGCCGTTGCTATTGCCGTTCGAATTGCCGTTGCTATTGCCATTCGAATTGCCATTGCTGTTGCCATTCGAATTGCCGTTGCTGTTACCGTTCGAGTTGCCGTTGCTGTTACCATTCGAGTTGCCGTTGCTATTGCCACTCGAACTGCTTCCGCTGCTGCTACTTGAACTGCTGCTGTTCGAACTTGTGCCGCTGCCGTTGTTCGAGTTGCCGTTGCCGCCGAAAAGTGCGCCGAACAAACCGCCACGGCTTTCAGGCACTTGAGCAACGCTTCCGGGCAGTTTCACCTTGGGTGCACGTTTCCGGCCCTGTCGAATTTCCGGCTTCGTGCGACCGCCGACTTGCAAGCCCGACGCGCCCGAGCGATCGCTTGCTGCGTTCTGGCCAGACGTCAGGTCTGCACGTTCGCCTGATGCAAAGTCCTGGACTTCGACGACGCCTCGAGAAACGGAAACGCGTGTCCTCCTGTTATTGACCGAGACATCAAACTTGGTTCCCTTGACAACTGCGGCAAGGAACGGCGTTTCAACGTAGAAATGCGGCCGCGACCGCTTTGCGACATCGACCGTGACCTTGCCTTTGCGCTGCAACAGCGTCGTCTTGGTCCGATTGCTTTGATATTTTGAAATCGCGAAGGTCGTGTTGGGCCCGACTGTGATGGTTTCCTCACCTCGGGCGATCAACGCCCTTGCCCCGGCCCTTGTGCCGAGCGTGTAGCCCTTTTTGAAGACCATACCTTTTTTCGCGCGGAACGCTTCCGTCCCCGGCGCAACAAAATAGACAATCCCCGACACGCGTTTGACGACCCATTCGGAAGCCAAGGCGCCGCTAACGGAACTTACGAGAACCAAGGGTATTAGAAAAAAGGCAGCAAAAAACTGGGCCCGTGACTTTTTATGATTGCCCGACAATCGTGAAACCCTGTTGAGTTTCGCCGATCTCAAGTTGTATTTAAATATTTCAGCAATCATGACTAAGTCACCCCGCAGATATAACTTAGCCGTAGTCTTATATACCGCTGATTAACTCAAGGTGAAGCGGTCTAGTTTTTGTAAATTTTAACTAATCAGGGTTTCCGAGATGTAAATACGCTTAAAGAATTATTGTATCAGCGTAAAACTCGGACTGGGACCTACGTGATCGAGCTGCCGATTTCGTCCGCAGCGACACGTTCCGTCTGCAGACTGCACTCTTCATTTTCTTAGGAAACGGCACCCAGCTCAGCCAAGCTGCAACTTACAGTGTGTGCCGCCTGTAACCAATGGTAAAGGCGGTTCTCTGGGCGAAGTGTGGCAACCCACCTTCGTGGTCCACTTGCCGTCTCTCCAGGGCGCGCCAAATTGTTCAGTCATGCCGAACAGTCAGTCAAATTGCACTGCCGGACTTCTTACCTATTTTCGCAGTGCAGCGTTCATGAGCGAACGCTCTCCGATATCACCAAACGAGGTTTG
>Ga0207422_1002594_pt1 | contig 23008 bp, 19 predicted proteins | sample MarCyaLeptolynsp_FD_187757 | JGI IMG/M metagenome (GOLD analysis project Ga0207422, IMG submission 187757) | Marine cyanobacterial communities from Panama - species 1 Leptolyngbya sp. (SPAdes) | ecosystem: Environmental > Aquatic > Marine > Unclassified | place: Panama: Panama City | collected... | reverse complement strand
CCCTCGTACTGGGCGATGACCCGCGCCGCCATCGAGTCGAAGTCGAGCCAGCCGAGGCGATACTGCCCGGTCCACCACAGCGCCCGCATGAGCTCGATGGGGCCCATGCGTCCGGTTTTCCATTGGTAACCGACCCACTTGGTTCCCGAGTTGATCTCGAGCACCGTGTGGTCGATGTCGAAGAACGCGGCGATTCGGCCGTCCGCCATCTGGGCCGCGACCTTAGCAGACCCCGGTCAGGGAAACGTGCTCGCCAACAGCACGGCCATCAGCAGGTTGGAGGCGGCGTGGAACAGCGCCGGTGCCCACAGGCTGCCCGAGCCGCGCCACAACCACGAAAACAGCAGCGACGGGAAGAACGTCGCGAGCCGGGCGACCTCCGCCATGCCGACCAGATGCCCCACCGCGAACATGAAGCTCGCCAGTACCGCCGCGAGGCCGAACGGAACCCCGAGCAGATTGCGCTTGGGCGGCCAGCGCTCCTCGAGCGCGCTCATCAAATACCCGCGGTGAAAGACCTCCTCGGGCAACGCGATCGCGAACACTTCGATCGCGACGGCGAGCAGGATGCCCAGGCCCCCGTACTTCATCCAGTCCGCCGGCAAGCGGATGGCTTCGGGGAAGAACCCCTCGCCGTAGCCCCGGCACAGCTTGCCCAAGAACCGCTCGAGCCCGCCTGCCCAAGGGGTCAGGGACTCGAGCCACAGCACCGGCTGGAGGATCCCCGTCTCGCCGTGGCAAACCCGCGAGTAAAACCACAGAAAGCCGAGCACGAAGATGGGAAAGACCACCGCGATCGCGATCGCGGCCCACTTCGCCCCGCGCCATGAGAACTCCGGCACCACCCCCCGTGGCCCGACCTGATAGCGAGCCTGCCGCTCGGGATCCTTCTTGAGGACCAGCGACGGCAGGAAGTAGAAGGCCGCGACCAGAAACAGGTAGCGCAGGTCCCCCGAGATCGGCACGAACGCCAGCAACCCGTACGCGACGTACAGGCCGATCGTCACCCCGATGGCGACGAGGGCGATCCGACGGCCCTCGGGGGTCGGCTGGTCCGGCACGCAGGCGTTGCTTACCGCAGGTCGCGGCCCCGGTGCACGCTCAGAGCACGCTCAGCGCATCCGCGACGCGAGGCGGGTCAGGCGGCGACGCAGGCTCTCGACGGTCTCGTTGAGCATGTCGAGGTGGTCGAGCACCGACGTGTCGCCGGCGAGCTCGGTGACGTCCGAGCGCCGCACGTCGGGGCGCTCGAGGGTCTTCAGCGTTCGCACCAGGTAGGTCTCGATCCGACCGAGAGACAGCGCGGTCTCCCGTAGATCATCGTCGACGAAGAGCATCATCGTCTCGACGTCCCGCACCCGCTCGAGCGCGGCGTTGCGGGAGTAGTCGCGTGTGGCCCGGTCGTACAGGCGATCGCTCGCCCGTCGTCGCTGACCACTGCGCCGTCGCTCGCGACCCGGCTCGATCGCCGATCCCGATGGCGATCCCGGCGATGGTGGGGGCTGCGCGTGGATCTCCACGACCTCCACGTCCCCCGTCGCAGCGGCCTCACCCGGCGATTCGACCGAGTCAGCGGCAATGGCGGGGTAGTGCACGAGCGGCCCTTGCGACGCGTTCATCAGTTTCGCCGATGACACGCGGCCGCCCGGTTCGGCAAGTTTTCTGCGAACTTGCCTTGCACCGGCGGCGATTGTAGGGATCCTTACAGCGTGGGAAGGGCGATCTGTGGGGGCGCCCGTGATTCCCCAGCTGTCCCTCATGGCGGGTATCCCTGACGAGAAAGTCCAGGAGGTTCGCGATCGCGTGGACATCGTGGACCTCATCGGCCGTTACGTCGAGCTGAGGCGGCAGGGCCGCAACTTCAAGGGGCTCTGCCCTTTTCACAACGAGCGGTCGCCGAGCTTCAACGTCAACCCGGCGCGCAAGGGCTACAAGTGCTTCGGCTGCGGGGTCTCGGGCGATGCGATCCGCTTCGTCATGGAGATCGAGGGCAAGAGCTTCCCCGAGACCGTCACCAAGCTCGCCGACATGTACGGGGTCCACCTCCCCGCCAGCTCGGTGCGACGAGGTCCAGATCGGACCGCCAAGGACGACGCCTACGCCCTGATGCGGGCGGCGACCGACCTGTACCGAGAGGTCCTGAAATCGGATGCCGAGGAATCGGCGGCGGGTCGGGCCTACCTCGAGGCACGGGGGATCGATGCCGAGGTGTCGGAGTCCTTCGAGCTGGGCTACGCACCGGCGCCGTCCGAGGCCGGCTGGGATCGCCTGACCCGCGCGCTGCAGGATGCCGAGCTCGACCTGCACCTGGCCGACAAGCTCGGGCTGGTCGCCAAGAGTGATCGCAGCAGCTCCTTCTATGATCGTTTTCGCGGCCGCCTGATGTTCCCCGTCGTCCAGCCGGGGGGCGAGGTCATCGCGTTCTCCGGACGCATCGTCCCCCCGCACGACGAGGCCGGTGAGGACGACCGACCGATCCCGAAGTACACCAACAGCCCCGAAACGCTGCTCTACAGCAAAGGAAAGGTGCTCTTCGGGCTGGCGCAGGCGCGCCGGGCCATTCACGGTGCGGAGCGCGCCATCTTGGTGGAGGGCAACGTCGACGTGCTCAAGCTTCATCAGTGGGAGCTCGCCGAGACGATCGCTCCGCTGGGTACGGCACTGACCGAGGACCAGGCCAAGCTCGTCGCGCGCTTCACCAAGAAGGTCGTGCTGTGCTTCGACGGCGACTCGGCGGGCAAGAAGGCGGCGTGGAAGGCATTGCCGCTGCTGATGGCCCAGGACCTCGACGTTCGGATGGTGCTCCTACCCGAAGGGCAGGATCCCGACAGTCTCGGACGCGAGAAGTTGGTGGCGCTTCTCGAAAACCCGCGCTCTGCTTTGGAAGAGATGATGACGCGGATTGCAGCGAAGGCCGGACGGGGCCTCGACGCACGAGCCCAGGGACTCGACCGCCTCATTCCTCTCATCGCCTCCGCGCCGCGCCCCGGCGCGAGGGAGATGTACGCCAACGTCGCCGCGGAGCTCTTCGATCTTCCGCTCGCTCAGATCGCGGCTCGGATTCGGACCTACATGAACCGACCCCGCAACGATCGTTCGCGCGGGGATTCGCGATCGGATCGACGTTCTGATCCACGTCGTGATCGCGGCGGCGATCCGCGAATGGATCGGCGCATGGATCCACGCATGGATCCACGCATGGATCCGCGAATGGATCCGCCACCGCCGGACGGATCGGATCGCCGCTTTCATGGGGAATCGTCGCCAGGTGTGCCAGTATCCGCGACCGTGGTCTCCGCGGCGGCGCTGCCCGAGGGCCAAGCCCAACTCACAACGTTGCTCGTCGACCTCCCTCATCTGGCCGGCGTCGCGCGACGCATCGGTGCAATTGCCTGTATCGACGACCCGCGCCTGCGCCCGATCGTCGATGCCGTGCTCGACGGTGCCGACAATGGCCGCGCCCCCTCGATGCCCGAGCTGCTCGCGCTGGTCCCCGAGTCCGAGCAACGGCGGATCCACGACAGCGTGCTGTCCGGGAGCTACCGCGGAGATGGCGAGCCCGACGACCCCAAAGGCGTGCTGGACGAGCTCGTTCACCGCTGCCGCGAAGAGGCGCTCGACCACGACATCAAAAAGCTCGACCGCGAATGCGCTCAGGCCACCCGAGAGGGAGACCTCGACCGCGTTCGCCGGCTCCAGATGGAAAAGCTCGCGCTGCGCCGACAGCAGCAGGGCCTTCGCCTGGGCCAGCCGCTGCCCCCCACCCCCTCCGCTCCGCTTCCCGACCTCTCCTCCGACCCCCAGCCGCCGGCTGCCGATCCCGGCGATGCTTAGCCGTAACTCGACGAACCCCAAGAGGTTGCCATGACCAAGCCCAGTACCGTCCGAAACGTTGACCGAGACAAGCTCGAGCAGCAGCTCGTCGACTTCGGCAAAAAGAAGGGGCGCATCACCTACGACGAGCTGACGCGTCTGCTTCCTCCCGACCTCGTCGACCCCTCCAAGATCGGCGAGTGGGAAAAGCTGCTCGTCGCCGAGGGCGTCGAAGTTGTCGCCGCCACACCGAACGCCAAGGGTGGCGCGGGCGGCAAGGGCAAAGGCAAGGGCAAGGGCAGCCGTCGCTCGATGCCCAAGCGGTACGAGGGCGACGAGGACGAGGCGAGCCGCACCAACGATCCGGTTCGCATGTACCTCCGCAAGATGGGCAGCGTCTCGCTGCTCACGCGCGAGGGCGAGGTCGAGATCGCCAAGCGCATCGAGGACGGCGAGCGCAAGCTGCTTCAGATCGCGCTGCGAAGCCCGGTCGCCGTGCCCTACGTCCTCGAGATGCAGGATCGGATCAAGCGAGGCCAGCTTCGGGTCAAGGACGTCATTCAGATCCAGGCGCCCAACGACAACCCCACCGCACCCAATCAGCCCGAGAACACCGCGCCCCCCAACCAAGAGGCGGCGCTGGAAAACCTCGCCAAGCAGATCGACAAGATTCGGCGACACTCCAAGGAGATCGAGCGACTGCGTGAACAGGTCGCGGAGGCCAGCGGCAACGAGTCCCAGCAGGAGGCTCACCTGCGCTCGATCGCCGACCACGAGCGCGCCAACTTCGACGCGGTGAACGACGTCAGCCTCTCGCGCCGCCCCATCGACGGCATCGTCGAGGAGCTCAACCAGCTCGTCGGGCGCGTCGACCGAGCGCACCGTGACCTGCACGAGTGCGAGCGCCGAGCGGGCATGGATCTCGGGGAGATGCGCAAGCTGTTCAAGGACGTGCGCCTGTCCGAGGAAGAGGAGTTCAAGCTGTGCCGTCGGCTCGGCCTGCACCCCTCGGAGCTGCACGAGATCGAGGCCCGCATGCGGCTGGCGACCAAGCGCATTCGCCAGGTCGAGCAGGAGACACACCTGACCGCGGAGTCGCTGCTCGAGCTGCACCGCGCCCTGATGAAGGCACGTCGTCAGGCGGAGAAGGCCAAGGCCGAGCTGGTCGAGGCCAACCTGCGGCTGGTCGTCTCGATCGCCAAGAAGTACACCAACCGCGGCCTGCAGTTCCTGGACCTGATCCAGGAGGGCAACATCGGCCTGATGAAGGCCGTGGACAAGTTCGAGTACAAGCGCGGCTACAAGTTCTCGACCTACGCCACGTGGTGGATTCGGCAGGCGATCACCCGCGCCATCGCGGACCAGGCTCGCACGATCCGGATCCCGGTCCACATGATCGAGACGATCAACAAGTTGATCCGGACGTCGCGTCACCTCGTGCAGGAGCTCGGCCGCGAGCCCACGCCGGAGGAGATCGCCGAGAAGATGGAGCTGCCGCTGGACAAGGTCCGCAAGGTGCTCAAGATCGCCAAGGAGCCCATCTCGCTCGAGACCCCGATCGGCGAGGAAGAAGACAGCCATCTCGGCGACTTCATCGAGGACAAGAACATGACCTCGCCCTCGGACGCGGTCATCAACATCAACCTCGCCGACCAGACCCGACGGGTGCTCGCCACGCTGACGCCGCGCGAGGAGAAGGTGCTGCGGATGCGCTTCGGCATCGGCGAGGCGTCCGACCACACGCTCGAAGAGGTGGGCCAGGACTTCTCGGTCACCCGCGAGCGCATCCGACAGATCGAGGCCAAAGCACTGCGAAAGCTGCGGCACCCCAGCCGCAGCAAGCGGCTCAAGGCCTTCGTCGAGAGCTAGGCCAGGCCAGCCCTGTAACTGTCGCCCTCGCCGCGACGACATGAAGTCGATGGGCGAGACGTTGGAGGATGCGCGCCGCCGGTTCTTCGCGGAGAGCGGCTTTCCGCCCGACGGCGGCTACGACGACGCGTGGGCCCACGCCCAGTTCGGTCCGGTCCCCTACAGCGTCCCCAACCCACCCATGCGGGCAGAGGCGCTCCGGGTTCACGACCTGCATCATCCGCTGACGGGCTATCGCGCCGACTGGCGCGGCGAGGCCGAGATCAGCGCGTGGGAGCTGGGCTCGGGCGGCGGTGGTCGCTACGTCTACGCGTGGTTCATCGCGCTGTTCGGCCTGTTCACCGGGCTGCTCGGAGCGCCGCGGGCGACGTGGCGAGCGTTCGTCGCCGGTCGTTCCGCCGACAACCTCTATCGTGATTCGGCCCCGCGGCGTCGGCTGCCCCACTCCGTCGACGCGATGCGGCGCGAGCTCGGGATCGGTCGGAGCGGGCGCGCTCGCCCCCGCGATGGGCTCGCATTCCTGGGCTGGTCGGCCCTCGCGTGCTCGCTGGCCATCGTGTTCGGACTCGGCGTGCCCCTGCTGCTGCTCGCGGCGCTGACCCGACGGGTCGGACGCGGCGTCCGCTGCCTCGCGCGATGCCCCCTGCACGCGGCGGGCATGTCCTGAGGCCCCCGTACTCGAAGAGGCGTGAGCCGTTTTCGGCCCCGCGACAACACTCGTGTTGGCGGAGGCAGAATCGATGCTCACCATCACCGTACAGGCCGTCGGACTCGTGCTGCTCACCGGGACGCCACCCGAGCTTGTGACGGACTACGACGGCGCGGCCCCCAAGACCTGTCGAGCGGCGCACGCCAGTTGTCCCCCGGCGTCGCTGACCGCCCGCGCCGAGCATCCGTTGAGCGACAACCCGCAGGTCCTCTACCTCAACTTCGACGGCGGCGAGCTGACGCTGGGCGACGACGACGCGCCCAACAACACGACGATCTGGGACTTCATGACCGGCACGTTCGTCCCGTTCCCCGCCTGGACGCCCGACAAGCGCGAGATGGCCCGGGCCCGCGTGGCCGAGGTCCTCGCGCCCTTCGACGTCGTCGTGACCCTCACCCGCCCTGACGCGGGGCCATACACCATGGTCATGATCGCCGCGCACGGCGATGACAGCGGCGGCTTTTCAACCGCCGACTGCGGCAATGAAAACCCCAACACGATCGCGTTCGTGGCCGAGGGCGACGCGTCGTTGACCGATGCGAACCTCATCGTGCACGAGGCGGGTCATTCCTTCGGCCTGGGCCACACGCAGACCGACACCGACGAGATCATGAACCCCGTGGTCTGGGAAGAGTCGGAGCTCGGGATCGAGTGCGTCACGCGAACGTCGGAGTCGTGCGTCGAGGTTCATGACCTCTACTGCTCGCCGGGGCGGCAGAACTCGCACGCCGAGCTGTGTGGCTCGCTCGGTCCCCAGCAAGAAGGCGATGACTGCTCGCTGGACGCCACGCCAGTCCCCGATCCCAACCCGACCCCCGATCCCGATCCCGATCCCGATCCCGATCCCGACTCCGGTGGCGACGGGATGACCGGTGGTGTTCCCGACCCCGGCTCCGGTGGCACGGGGGGCGACCCAGCGGATGACGACGCCGACGAGGCGTGGGGCACCGAGGGCGAGTCGGGCGGCGATGGTGGTGCCGACGACGGCGGTGGGTGCAGCTGCACCAGCGGGCCGGGGTCGACCCCTTCGAACGCATCGCTGGCGCTGCTGTTGTGCGGCTGGGCGTTCGGTCAGCGGCGTCGCTCGGCCTCGGCGTGACCCGCATCGCCGGCGCGAATGCCGGGATGCCGACGGGCCCGGGTGCGCCCAACCTGCTAGGCTGTGCGCTGCCGTGCCCACCGGTGACCATGCGGACTGGGCCAGCGCCCGCACGCTGACATCCGAGGACCTGCAAAGGAGCGGATCGGCGGACAACGACCCCGAAGCGACCCAGGAAGCGGGTCCACCGGGCGAGTTGCCGTCCTCGCTGGGGCAACGCATCGGTCAGCGCCTCCTGGAGCCGGGCCGCCCGCCCCCGCAGGTCGGTCGCTTTTTCATCCAGAAGCGCCTCGGCGCAGGGGGCATGGGCAGCGTGTTCGCGGGCCTGGACCCCGAGCTTGCGCGCAAGGTCGCCGTGAAGGTTCTCAACCACGACGCGACGTCGGATCGCGCTCGGTTGCGCCTTCGCCGAGAGGCACAGGCCCTCGCCCAGCTGTCGCATCCCAACGTCGTCCCGGTCTACGAGGTCGGCGAGCACGAGGGGCACACGTTCGTCGCCATGGAGCTCGTCGAAGGCGAGGACCTTCGCGCGTGGCTCGATGGCACCCAGCGCTCGTGGACCGAGATCGTGGCGGTGTTTCGGCAGGCAGGCGAAGGACTCGCGGCCGCGCACGAAGCCGGTCTCGTGCATCGCGACTTCAAGCCGCACAACGTGCTGGTGGGCGAAGATGGTCGCGTGCGCGTCGTCGATTTCGGGCTGGCAACCGACGGCTCGATCGAGTCGTCCCCCGAATCGAGCGAGGAAGAGGCGCTATCGCGTGACAGCTCGCTGACGCACACCGGCGAGCTGCTCGGCACACCGGCGTTCATGTCGCCCGAGCAGTTCGGCGGCGGCACGGTGGGTCCGGCATCCGATCAGTTCTCGTATTGCGTGGCGCTGTTTCAGGCGCTGACCGGGTTTCGTCCGTTTGCCGGCGACTCGCTCACCCGCATCGCCCACAGCGTGCTGGAGGAGCAACCCGTCGCTCTGCCGGCGGGGCCCTACCCCGACGCGCTGCGGCCGATTCTCGAGCGCGGTTTGTCGCGCGAGCCGGAGCAGCGACACGCCAGCATGCGGCACCTGCTCGATGCGCTCGCGCGGGTCACCGGCGACCGGCCACCGCGACGCGGCAAGACAACCATGCTGCTCGGGGTCGCGACGGTGGGGCTGGCGGCAGCGCTGGCATGGGTCGTCGTCGATCCGAACGCCGACACCGAGCCGCAGCCCGGCACCCAAGCCGTCGCTTCGTCCGCCACGACGCCGGCTGCCGAGTCCAGCGCTCCGGCGGCCCGACCACCGGCGCCCCCGCCCGACGGCGATGCACCCGACTTCGACGCGCTCGCCGGAAGTCGAGCGGCAGATGCCCGCAAGCACTACCAAGCCGGCTGCGACGCATTCGCCGACGAGACCTTCATCGTCGCCGCCCGGGCGTTCGGCTTGGCCGCAGATGCGTACGACCGTGCGCAGGGCCCCGCGCTGGGACGGGCGCGGGTGCGCTATGCCCAAGCCCTGGCCCATCTGCGTGCGTGGGAGCGCCACCAGCTCCCCAACGACCTGCGCGTCGCCTACGAGCTGCTTCGCCGCCTCGCCGAGGCTGGTCCCGCCGATCCCACCGACACCACGTATCCCAAGATCGTCGCCGCTCACACGTCGGTGCGGGACCGCGTGGACCTGGGCGACGCCGGCATCGATCCGACGATCAACCCCGAGACGAACGCGCCGAGTCGCTTCGCGCTGTTTCTGCTCGACGACTACGAGCCCGGGACCGAGATCTCGGTCGACGGGACCGTCATCGGGCACGAACCGCTGATGGTCGCGGTCGACGTCGATCGTGGAGGGGCGATGATCATCTCGCGGCATCCGGCGTTCTTCGACACGCTCTCGATGGTCAACCCGCCCGACCCGAACTATCGATTCGAGCGCACGCACCAAAACCCGCTGCCCCCAGGAGGCAACCGGGACATTCGTACGCAGGTTCCGTTCCCCGACGACATGCTCCCGCCCAAGGAGCTCACGCGCCCCGAAGACTGGCCGCGCTGACGATGCACCTCGTCGCCTTCAATCCCCCGGCCACGCCCGACGCCATGCTGGCCGAGTCACTGGCGGAGCGCACCGGGATGAGTTTGTACGACGCGCGAAGTCGGCTGCGGGTGCTCGCGGGCTGGCCGGGTATCCTGGGACACTACGGCGAGGAAGGGCTCGCCGAGGCCATCGCCGCCGCCGTTCGCGGGCTGGGGCTGTCGGCGTGGGTCATGCCCGGCAGTCCGCACGAGCTTCGCAGCACGGTGCGACGGTTCTCGCTCGCGGGCGGCATCATGTCCGCGATCGCCGACGGGGGCGTGCGTCACGAAATCGAGCTGTCCTCGATCCATCTCGGCCTGGCGGGACAGCGCTACTCGGTACGCCACGAGGCCACGGTCGATCGCGGCAACCCCAAAGCCACGATGATCGGCGCCGCGTTCGGCTTTCCGACCGCCAGCAGCCCCACCGTGTCTCAGCGCCGCACCGAGACGCGCGAAGCCTTCGTACATCTGTACGCGGTCGGTCACCCCACGCTCGTCTTTGCCGAGCCTTCGGTGCAGTACGCGGCGGTACAGGCCGGCGTCGTCGAGCCCACGCGCCGGGCGAACTTCACCCGGGTCATGCGACAGCTGCAGTCGGTGTGCAACCGCGCCACGTGGGACGAGCGGCTGTGGCAGCGGCGGGTGCAGGCGCGTCTGCTCGGTCCCGTGCTGCCTCCCGAGCGCCACCTCGACGTCGCGATCGCCCTGCTCACGCGTCAGCTCGGCGCCGCCGACGATCCATACCGCTGATGAACGGTCGTCAGCGAGTCCGCGCCACGTCGCGCAGCCGCTCGCGCAGCCAGCGATGCCCTGGGTCGAGCTCGTGGCGTCGGTGCCAAGCCGCCACCAGGTCGAAGGTCGGCAGCTCGATCGGCGGCCGCCGTATGACCAGGCCCAAGGACGTGGCGTGCGTCTTGGCGACCCGCTCTGCGACGGTGAGCACCAGGTCGGAGCCCACGAGCAGATAGGGTGCCACGGCGAAGGTGGCCACCGTGCGTGCGACCCGTCGGTGCAACCCGCCCTCGGCCAGAATCCGGTCGACGATTCCCGAGGGGCCACCACGCGGCGAGACCAGCAGGTGATCGAGCGCCGCGAACCGAGCCGGGGTGAGTCGGCCTCGGCTCGCGGGGTGTCCTCGTCGCATCAGGAGGACGAAGCGTTCGGTCACGAGCCGCTCGACGAACACGTCCTCGGGAAGCGAACCAAGCACCCCGACGGCGAGGTCGGCCCCGCCCGATCGCAGCGCGGTGACGGCATCATCGAGGTGTTCGTGAAAGAGATCGACACCCGGCGCCGCGGCGGCGACCTCGGCCGACAGCGCCGGCGCCACGATCAGCTCCACGTAGTCGGTGGCGACGATCCGAAAGGCGCGACGCAGCGTCGCCGGGTCGATGGCCTCCTCGAATGCGAGCGCAGCCTCGAGCCCCTCGAAGAGCTGACGCAGCCGCGGCTGCAGGCCCTCCGCCCGCGGCGTCAGGGTCAGCGCCCGCCCCGCGCGGACGAGCAGCGGATCTCCGAGGGCGTCGCGCAGGCGGGCCAACGCGTGGCTGGTCGCCGAAGCCGAGAGGTTCACCCGGGCGGCGGCGAGCTTGACGCTGCGGGTCTCGAGCAGCGCGTGCAGGACCGGGAGCAGGTTGAGGTCGATTCCTGATAGCTGCACTTCATGCATCTTATATCTGACAACAATGCACTTGGAACACTCTCGGCTCCGGGCCATACCTGCAGTGGAGGCCACGAGCCATGAGCGACATCCAACCCACCCAATCCCCCGTCATTCTCGTCACCGGCGCCACAGGCACCGTTGGGCGCCAGGTTGCCGCCGCCCTCGCCCATGCCGGAGCTCGGGTCCGTGCCGCGGTTCGCAACCCCGCCGACGCCGACGACCTGCGCCAGGCCGGGGCCGAGGTCGTAGCCTTCGACTTCAGCGACACCGCCTCGGTCCGCGCCGCCGTCGACGGCGTCGGGCGCATCTTCCTGCTCACGCCGTTCGTGCAGGACAGCCGCCCCCTCGTCGCCGCCGTGGTCAGCGCGGCCAAGGAGGCCGGCGTGAAGACGATCGTGCGAATGTCTGCGCTGGGCGCCGACCCCAACTCCGATTTTGCGCTCGCCGCCGACCATGGTCAGGCGGAGACCCTGGTCAAGGACAGCGGCCTGGGCTGGACGGTGCTGCAACCCACCTTCTTCATGGATAACGTGGTCACCTACGGCGGTGCCACGATTGCGGCGGAGGGAGCCCTGTACGGAGCGGCGGGCGAGGGACGCGCCGCGTACGTGAGCACGGCGGACATCGCCGAAGTCGCGGCCGCGATCCTGCAGTCGCCGGGCGAACACCGCGGGCAGACCTACGTCATCACGGGCGCCAAGGCGTTCGCGGACGACGAGGTCGCGACGGCGGTCAGCGACGCGCTCGGCAAACCGGTGCGATCGATCGCGCTCACGCCGGAGCAGCAGCGCGAGGGTCTGCTCGGCATGGGCACACCGGGGTGGATGGTGGATGCGCTGGTCGGCCTCGAGGGGGTCAAGCGCAACGGGTGGGCCGCCGCGACGACGTCGGTGATCGCCGACGTGCTCGGACGCGCGCCAGAGTCGCTGCCGGCCTTCCTACAGCGCAACCGCGCCCGTCTCGCCCCTTGAGGGACCCGTCGACGTCGCGGCGCCCGCACGCGCAGCGCGGCGGTACAGTCGCTTGGTGAGCCCCCGAACGACCTCGCTGCTGGTCACCGCGTGCGTCTCGATGCTGGCCGCGTGGGCGGTGCTGATGTTCCCGCCGCGGGAGCCTTCAGCCCCCGTGCTCGCCGAGGGCCCGCTGCCCGCGGTCGCCATCGACCGCGCCGTCGTTGCGACGCACGCCGACGGATCGACGGACTACGAAGAGCTCCGGACGCGCATCGACGCCATCCTGCAGCGCGAGGGGGTGCCGGGCGTCGGCGTGGCCCTGGTCGACCGCCACGGGATGCGCTGGGCGGCCGGGATCGGGGTGACCGATCGACAAACGCAGCGCGCGGTCGACGTCGACTCGGTCTTTCGCGTCGCGTCGATTACCAAGAGCGTCGTTGGCCTGGGCGTGATGCGGCTGCACGAGCAGGGCGCCCTCGATTTGGACCAACCCCTCCATGCCTCGCTGCCCGAGCTGTCGCTGGACAATCCCTGGCGCGACGTCGCCCCGGTCACGCTGGCGCACGCGCTGGAGCACACCGCCGGCTTCGACGACATGCACTTCAACGAGTACTACGCCGAGCACGACACGATGGGGCCGGCGGAGGCGTTGACGATCAACCCGCGGTCGCGCGCGATTCGTTGGCGCCCCGGAAGCCGCACGTCGTACAGCAACGTCGGCTACTCGGTGGCGGCGCTGGCGATCGAGCGCGCCACCGGTGCGCGCTTCGACGCTTGGTTGACCGATGAGGTGCTGCGTCCGATCGGCATGAAGACCGCGGCGATGGTTCGCACCCCGGACCTGTCGCGACGCTTGGTGACCGGTTACCTCGATCCGGAGACACCCGCCCTGTTCTCGCCGCTGGCCCACCGCGGTGCGGGAGCGCTGCTCGCAAGCCCCGTCGAGATGGCGGCGCTGGTGCACTACCAGCTGGTGCGTGGAGAGGGCTACCCACCGATCGTCACCCCTGCGGGCCAGGCCCGGATCGAGCGCGGCACCACGACGCAGCTCGAGGCCACGGATTCCACCTACGGCCTGGGCAACTACGGCGACGTGGCGCACCCGGTCGTCGGCCACGGTCACGACGGCGGGCTTCCGGGCTTCTTGTCGTGTTACCGCTACTTTCCCGAGCTCGGCGTCGGCTACGTCATGTTGCTCAACGCCACCCACTCGCCACGCGCCTACGTGGAGATCCGAGGGTTGCTGTTCGCCGCCCTCACCGCCGGCCGCGAGCTACCCCGGCCGCCTTCGGTCCGCCCCGACCCTGCCCGCGATCGTCACGCGGCCTTTTACCGCTTCGGCAATCCTCGCCACAGCCTGCTCGGCTTCGTCGAGCGCGCGGTGATCGGCTGGGACGTCACGTCCAGCGACGCCGGCGTCCGGATCAGTGGCACCGTTGCTCCTGCGGTGGAGGTCGTCCCCACGCCCGACGGCGCTTACCGCATCCCCGGCCAGGGCGGCTCGTCGATCCGCTTCGGGCACGATGCCGACGGAGAACCGGTGATGGTCGCCGGTTGGGCCTACGGTGAGCAAGCCTCGCGACAGGCCGCCACCTGGCGGGTACGCGTGCTGACGGCCGCGTCGTTGCTGCTGCAGATCGCCCCGGTTTGGTGCGTGGCCTTCGTGCTGCTCGGCGTCGTGCGGCGACGCTCGCTCGCGGGGTGCTCGATCGTGATCTGGCCGGCGGTCGCGGGCCTGTGCCTGCTCGCGATGCCCGTCCTGCTGCAGGCCGCCTTCGGCCGTGACGCGCTCGGCCGGGTCGACTGGACGACGCTCGCCCTGTTTGCCGCGACGCTGCTGTTTGCGCTGGCGTCGGCGGCGGGGTTGGCAGCGGCCCTCCGCGCCCGGACCACGCTGTCGCTGTGGGTGCGCCTGGTGCCGACGCTGACTTCCGTGGCGGCCTTCGGTCTCACCCTTTGGCTGGGCGCCCACGGCATCATCGGTCTGCGCACCTGGGCCTGGTGAGCCCCCGGGGCCGCGAACGCCTCAGTGCTCGGCGGCGTAGGTTTCGACCGCCGCCCACACCCGCAGCACGTTGCCGCTGGCGATCTTGGCGAGCGCTTCCCGGTCGTAGCCACGGTCCCGCAGCTCGCCGATGAGGTTGGGATACCCCGACACGTCTCGCAGTCCTTCGGGGAGCGAGTCACCGACCCCGTCGAAGTCGGACCCCAGTCCGACGTGGTCGACGCCGACCAGCTTCACGACGTGGTCGATGTGGTCCGCCACCGTCTTGACCGTCGCCCGGGGTGCCGGGTGGTCCTTGCCGTAGGCCTCGGCCGCCGCCTTGCCCTCGTCGCTGTCCGGATCGAGCTTCAGGCCCGTCAGATGCTCATCCACCGCGGCCTCGTGCTTGTCTCGAGCGGCTTTGATCTCCCCCGACAGGAAGGTCGAGCCGAAGTTGATCTGGATGACTCCGCCGTTGTCGGCGAGCGTCTTGATCATCTCGTCGCTCATGTTGCGCTCCCACCCGGGGGTGAAGTGCCGACACGAGCTGTGCGAGGCAATGACCGGCGCTTTGCTGACGCGCATGACGTCCTCGAACGCGTCATCCGACAGATGGGAGACATCCACCATGATGCCGACGCGGTTCATCTCGGTCACCACGTCCTCGCCGAACTTCGACAGGCCGCCGTGGGTATGGCGCTTGTCGTAGCTGCTGTCGCTGATGTGGTTGTCTTTGCTGTGCGCCAGCGTGATGTAGCGAATGCCGCGCCCGTGAAAGTAGGCGACGTTGGCCAGGTCGCCCTCGATCGGGGCCCCGTTCTCCATGCCCATCGGTAGGCTGATCTTGCCCGCGGCGAAGTTGGCCCGAACGCTTGCGACGGTCGGCGCCAGCGCGAACTTGTCCGGCGCCTTGGCGACGATGCCCTCGACCAGATCGATGAGCCCGTCGGCGACCTTCTTGGCCCCCTTGCCCTCGAACTTGGGCGAGACGTAGATCGACATGAAGGGCGCGTCGAGACCACCCGCCTTCGCCCTCGGGTGGTCGAAGTCACCGCCCGCGGCGGGGCCCGTGACGTCCTCGGTGAGCGCGCCGTCCTTGGCACTCGACTTCTCGAGCCGCCACGGCACGTCGATGTGACCGTCGAGGATCAGCAGCTGCTGGGCGAGCGCTTCTTGGGTGAGCGGCTCGGGCGTTGCGTCGGGCTTTGCGTCGGGCGTTGCGTCGGGCGTTGCGTCGGGCTGTGCGCCCTTGGGCGGGTCGGTCTTCGAGTCCGCCTTCGCCGCCACGGAGGACGGCGGCGCGGTCTTGTCCGGACCGCAGGCAAGCGTGAGTGCAGCGACGATGAGCCACCGTTTCATAGCGAAAAGAACTCCCGGATTCGAACGAGCAGCTGTCCCGAACGATCCCCCGTGACGCTCGGCAGCGACGGGACCGCCGCACTGGGTTTTGAGCTCGCGCTCGACAGCTGCTCCTGTCGGGTCGCGAGTACGTTGCTGATCCGCTCGGCAAGCTGCGGATCGTCGTCGAGCAGCTCGGCGAAGGCCTGCTTGCCGACCACCAGCAACCAGGTGTCGGTGGCCGCCCGCACCGTCGCCGAGCGTGGCTCGCCGGTCATCAGCGACATCTCTCCGAAGAACGACCCGTCCGACAGTCGCGCCACTTCGACGCCGCCGTGCTTCTCGTCGATGCTCACCGTGACCTCGCCGCGTTCCACGATGAACAGCTCTGAGCCAGGATCGCCCTCGCGCACGATGACTTCGCCCGGGGCGTACGGCCGCTCCTGCGACAGCAGCGCGACCCGCTCCAGGTGCTTGGGCGCCATCGCCCGACAGAAGTCCACCCCGCGCAGCGCCCGAAGGCGGCGGCCCTTGGCCTCGTCCTGCGCCCGATCGCGCTCGTCCTGGTTGTCGTGGCGCACGTCCACGTCGTGCACCGGCACCGCGATCTCGATGCCCTCTCGCTTGAGCGCATACCAAATGCGATTACGAACACGCCCGTCGATTCCTTCCCGCGCCTCGAAGTCGTCGATGTAGTAGCGCACCCAGTACATCACACCGCGATCGGTGAACTCGTAGGTCACCGTGGACGTCGACGGCTCGTCGAGCACGCCCGGCAGCTCCCCGACCCCGCGCTCGATCACCGACTGCACGACGTGGGGCGGGTGTTTGCGCGGGACCTGCACATAGACCGACCTTCGGCTGACCGGCGTGGGCTTGGTGAAGTTTCGAATTGCCGCCCGGGCCAGCGGTCCGTTGGGGATCACGACCTCGATGTCGTCGAGCGTCAGCACCCGGGTCGCCCGCCAGTTGATCTCGACGACCCGCCCGATCTTGTCCTCGTGGTCGTCGAACTGAATCCAGTCTCCGACCTCGAACGGCCGCTGCGCCTGGATCGAAAGCCCGGCGAACAGGTTGCCGAGCGTGTCCTGCAGCGAAAGACCGATGACCGCGGTCAGCAGCGCAGACGTGGTCAGCAGCGCATCGAGCTCGGCCCCTGCCCCGCGCAAGGTGATGAGCACCGCGCCCGTGTAGACCAGCCCCTGCAGGATGTCGCGAAAGATCTTCGGAATCGGCCGCGTGATCCGGCGCGCGACGAAGGTGTCGACGAACAGCAAGAAGCCGCCGCGCCCGAGGCTGATCAGAATCGCGAGCAGCGCTGCGAGCGAACAAAACCGATGCACGCCGGTGCCGACCGGCAGCACCATCGTCAGCGCCACGAAGCCCAGGTGGGCCACGAGTAGAACGAAGGGCAGCTGGATCAGTCGCAGGTCGCGACGCGGAAGCACGAACCGCAGGGCGAGGATCGTCAGGATGGCAATGACCGAGCCCGCCCCGCCGAACGGGAGCGCTCCGGCGTTGACCATCGAGTCGAGGCGGTCGCCCAATCCGTCCAACGTGCCGTCTCCTGCCCCGACTCGCCGGCGACAATCAGCTCGGAGCGCCGGGGTGTACGACCGCGAGGTAGGCCCCGACCCCGACGAGCGCGGGAATCAGCCACAGCGCGTGCCACCCCAGCGCCTTGCGCTTGATGAACGCCGGCACGGCGCCAAACGCGAGCCAGACCCCGATCTTGCCGAAGATCCAGCCGGGCCAGCCGCTGTTGGCGGCACCGATCCCGATGCCCTTGCGGGCCATCAGCCCAAAGCCCGCAACGAAGATCAGGACCAGCGCAACCCCGTGCGCGATCACGAGACGCTTGCGCACGCTGGCGTGGGCCCCCTCGGGGTCACCGACCATTCGCAGCACGCCCAAGCCCGCCAGCGAGCACGCCAAGACGAGGATGCACACCAGGTGGAGGACTTTGTAAAACTCGTAGCTCATGGATCTGCCCGCAGGGCCGGCCGACCCTAGCACGGTCCGCCGGAACGAGACGCTGGGCCCGGCGTGGGCGGCAGGGCCCGGCCGGCGTCGGCGCCTGTCGTTGTTCGACGCGCTCGGACTGCTCGCCCTGCTCACGTTTGCCGCCACGCTGTGGGTTTCGCGGGTCGGGCTGTCGCAACCCAATGATGAGGTTGGCCTGACCCTCGATCCCGCCGCGCTGGCCGAGGGATTTCGCGAGGGCGTGTCCTGGCACGGGCTGTACCGAGACGGCGAGAAGGTCGGCTTTTCCAAGACCGCCCGGCGCCGCCTCTCCGACGGCTACGCGACCGAGAGCACCGTCGTGCTGCCGGTACCGGGACTCGCGGGGCGCCAGACGATTGCGATGCTGACCGAGCTCGACGAGACGTTCACCCTGCGCTCCTTCGCCGCCTCGCTGTCGGGAGGCCCCATGCCCGTCTCGGCCGAGGGCGCGTGGACCGGCACCGGGCTGAAGGTCTCGCTGACCGGGCTGCCCGGCGGTCCACAACAAACCGAGCTGCCGATGCCCGAGCCGCCCCAGATGGATCAGAGCTACCTGCCGATCGTCACGCGCGAGGACGTCGCTCCCGGCGACCGATTCCGCTTCACGCACTTCGATCCGCTGACCGCGTCGCCGACCACGGCGGTGGTGGTCGTGGTCGGCCGCGAGACCCTCGACGTGCTCGGCGATCAGACCGACGCGCTGCACCTGCGCCAGGAGCTCGCCGGCGAGGTGCTCGATGTATGGGTCAACGATCTGGGCGAGGTCCTCCGGCAGACGCTGCCGGGCGGACTGGTGTCGATCCGCGAGTCGGAGGCCGAAGCGACGTGGGGGATGACGCGATGAGTCTGGTCGTGGTCGAGGACCTCAAAAAGCAGTACGGCGATTTCGCCGCCGTGCAGGGCATCTCTTTTCGCGTGCAGCCCGGGGAGGTGTTCGGATTCCTCGGCCCCAACGGCGCGGGCAAGACCACCACGATGCGCATCATCGCCGGGCTCATTCGGGCCACGTCGGGCCGGGTCGAAGTCGGCGGGCACGACGTGGAGACGGCCGCGCTCGCGGCCAAAGCGATCACCGCGTACATCCCCGACCGCCCGTTCTTGTACGAAAAGCTCACCGCCTTCGAGCTGCTCGAGTTCGTGGGCGGGCTGCACCGCATCGGCAGTCGCGAGCTGGCCAAGCGTGCCGAGGCTCTGCTGACCCGGTTCGAGCTGGCCCGCTGGGCCGATGCCCTGGTCGAGGGCTTTTCCCACGGCATGAAGCAGCGGCTGGTCTTTTGTGCCGCGCTGCTCACCGAACCGCGCCTGCTGGTCGTCGACGAGCCTATGGTCGGCCTCGACCCGCGCGGGGCCCGGCTGGTCAAGAGCGTGCTGTCCGAGCGCGGCACCGAGGGCGCGGTGCTGCTGTCGACGCACACGATGGAGGTCGCCGAGGAGGTCTGCGACCGGATCGCGATCGTCAGCCGGGGCCGCATTGCCGCTCTGGGCACGATGGAAGAGCTACGCGAACGCGCGGACCGCCCGGGCAGCAACCTCGAGCAGATCTTCTTGCGACTCACCGAAGAGGCCCAAGCCGAGGCAGCCGAGGAACGCGCGCAGCGCCAGCAGGAGCCCTCGTGAGCGAAGGCCGGCTGTCGCAGGCGGGGGGCGACCTCCGCGTCTTCGGTCACCTGATCCGCGCCAAGCTTCGCGCACTGACCAACTATCGCCGCTCGGGCCGAGGTGGATGGCGTCGACTGGTCGCCCTGCTCGTGCTGGGGGTGCTCGTATGGATCGGGATTCTCGCGTCCTCGCACTGGTTTCTCGCGCGCGTCGTGGCGATCGAGCCGATCGGCGTGGTGATGCTGCGCAAGCTCCTGTCGCTCGTGCTCGTCTTCGTGCTGTCGATCCTGACGGTCTCGAACCTGATCGCTGCGCTGTCGACCCTGTTCCTCGCCGACGACCTGCCCGCTCTGGTCGCGCGCCCCGTGCCGACGTACGTGCTGTTCGCGGCACGCTGGGCGGAAAACCTCGCGTACGCGTCGTGGATGACGGTGATCTTCGCCGCACCGTTCTTCGTCGCGGCCGGCTTGGTCATGCATGCGCCCCTGGCGTTTTTCACGACCCTGGCCTTCGTGCTGCCGGTGATGGCCACGATTCCCACGAGTCTCGCGGTCGCGATCGCGCTGCTGCTCGGGCGGCTGATGTCGGCCCGCCGCACGCGGCAGGTCTTGATCGTCCTCGCGACGCTGGTCTTCACGGTGCTCTTCGTGCTGTTTCGGCGACTCGAGCCCGAGCGCTTCGTCGACCCCGACCAGCGCGCGCCCCTGCTCGAGGTGCTGCAGCAGGTCCAGGGCGGGGACCTGTCGTGGCTGCCGAGCACCTGGGCCTCGGAGGCACTGTGGAGACACGTCGGCCTGGTCCCCAACGACGGCTGGCCGCTGGTGCTGCTCGCCAGCGCCGCCGCGGCGCTGTTCTTCGCGACGGGATGGTTGTTTCGTGCGCTGCACCCGATCGCCTTCTCGCAGGCGCAGCAAGCATCGGGCGCGGGCAAGAGCACGGAGAACCGCGAGCCCGTCACTCGACACACGCTCGCTCAGCTGGTCGAGCGGCTCTCGGCCCGCCGCGATGCATCGACCCGAGCGACCATCGCCCGCAAGGACCTCCGCGTATTCGTTCGCGACACCGCGCAGTGGACCCAGATGCTCCTGCTCGGGGCGCTCGTTGCGATCTACGTGGTGAACTTCTCGTACATTCGCACCGCGGGGCAGAGCGGGATCATCTCGGCGAACGGCCTACACTTCATCAACCTCGCGCTGGGCGGCTTCGTGGCGGTCGCCGTGTGCGTGCGGTTCGCCTTCCCGGCCATCTCGCTCGAGGGGCGCGCCTTTTGGATCGTGCTGACCTCGCCCAACCGGTCGATTGATCTGCTGCGCGGCAAGTGGCGCTCACTGGCCACCCCCCTGTGCGGGGTGATTGCGTTCCTCGTCGGGGTCACCAGCGTGTGGCTCGGATCGGGGGTCGTGCTGACCACCGCCGCCATCGGAACCGTGGTCCCGTTGGTCACCGGACTGGTCGGGCTCGCACTGGGGCTCGGCGCACGCTTTCCGCGGTTCGAGGTCGACAACGCAGCCAAGATCGCGACCGGCTTGGGTGGCGTCCTGTACATGTTCATCGGGCTCACCCTCTTGGTCGTCGTCGTGATGCTTGCGGTCGCACCCACGCTCGTACTCGGGCAGTGGCTGCAACACGGCTACCTACCGAGCCTGGCGCGGATGGCGGGCTCGGGCGTGCTCGGGGTGCTCGCCCTCGTCGTCCCGCTCGCCACCGGCACCGTCGCGGTGCGAATCGGAGCGCGCCATCTCCAGCGCGAAGGCATCGGCGCCTGATCGTCACGGCGGATCTCGACCCACCACCGCGTCCACCATCGATCCGCTGCGCTTGCGTCGGCGTTGTATTGTCCTCGAGGAGTCACAAATGCCCACCATTGCAATCGTCGTGTTCGAAGGCGTCGAGGAGCTGGACTTCGTCGGTCCCTGGGAGGTGCTCTCGGCGTGGGCCTCCCAGCATCCGGACGATGGCGTCGAGGTGTTTACCGTCGGCTGGACGAGCGAAGCCGGAGAAACCCGTGCCACCGGAGATGACGGCATGCAGATCATCCACTGCGCCAAGCGCATGCGCGTCGTCCCCGACCGCCCCCGCGCAGCGTTGGCGACCGCGGACGTCGTCCTGATCCCCGGGGGCAAGGGCACCCGACCGCTCATGAACGACGAAGCGCTGCGCGCGGCGCTGCTGGCGGCCGACGCACGGCAGGCCACGATCACGTCGGTTTGCACCGGATCGCTGCTGCTCGCGGCCGCCGGTTTGCTCGACGGGCGGCCGGCCACCACCCACTGGAGTGCGCTCGATCGCCTCGCCGCAGCGGGCAAGGACATCGAGGTTCGCCCCGACGACCGCTTCGTCGTCAGCGACCGCATCATCACCGCGGCGGGGGTCTCGGCGGGCATCGACATGGCCCTGCACCTGGTCGCGCAGCTCGCCTCGGTCGAGCGCGCCCGTGACGTGCGGCGCTACATCCAATACGACCCCGCGCCTCCGGTCTAACCGACCATCGGAACAGCCCGATGACCTGCTTGCTGTCTTCACGGCCATGCGAACAAGCGCTGTTCCGATGGCCTGCTGGACCGCGCGTCGCCGTGTACCATCCGCGGCATGGCGAAGGTCACCGCACGCACGGCATTCATCACCGGAGCATCCTCGGGCATCGGGGCCGGCCTCGCCCGCCAGCTTGCGGCCCAGGGCGTGCACGTCGTGCTCGCGGCACGGCGCGTCGAGGCACTCGACGAGGTGGCGTCATCGATCCGGGCCGAGGGTGGTCAGGCCGACGTGGCCCCGCTCGACGTCACCGATCCCGCGAACGTCACCGAGACCATGCTGCGCTTGGACGACGAGCTGTCGGGCATCGACCTGGTGATCGCCAACGCGGGCCTGGCGGAGGGGCGCTGGAGCGGCAAGCTCGAGTGGTCGCACTGCGCCCAAATGCTGGGCGTCAACGTCATCGGGGCGACGGCAACGCTGACCGCCCTGCTGCCGCGCATGGCGGCACGCAAGTCGGGCCACCTCGTCGGGGTGTCGAGCCTGGCCGGGGTCCGGGGACTGCCCAAGATGGCGGTGTACAGCGGGACCAAGGCGTACTTGTCCACCTTTCTCGAGTCGCTGCGTCTCGACCTGCGGCGCGCCGGCGTGAGCGTCACCGACATTCGCCCTGGCTTCGTCAAGACCGCCTTGACCGCTGACAGCGGCAAGCTGCCGTTCATGCTCAGCGTCGACGCAGCTGCAGCCGAAATCGTCTCGGCGATTGCGAGCAAGAAGGGCGTGCACGCCTTTCCGCTGCCCTTGGCCACCGCCGTGCGGGGCATGGCCGCGATGCCCAACCCGCTCTACGACCGTGTCATCGGCCGCTGAGCATCGCGTCGCGTCGGGCCCGAAAGGCGTGGTCGGGCCGCCAGTTCGGCATCGCCTCGGTGCTGGCGAGCGCGTGCCCCATCCGAAAGTACACCTCGACGTCCTGGCGGATCCCGGCGAGGTCCCAGGTCTCCGGGTCGTACTCGTCCGCGGGCTGATGGTAGCGGTTGCGCAGATAGTCCTCGAAGCGCGCGATGACTTTCGGGTCGGGCTGCCGGTCGGGCGCGGGTCCGCCGACGGCGAACATCGCCGGCACTCCACGGAGAGCGAACGGATAGTGATCGGAGCGGAAGAACGCGCCGAGCTCGGGCATCGGGTCCGCGTGCAGCGTTCGCCCGACCTCGGCGGCTGCGTCGCGTAGGTAGTCGTCGAGATCACTGGCTCCGAGCGCCACGACCGTCATCGAATCGAACGCTCCGAAGGGAAACAGCGCGTCCATGTTGATGACGCCGACCGTCGAAGCCAGCGGAAACACCGGATGGGCCGCGTAGTGGAAGCTGCCGAGCAGGCCCTGCTCCTCTGCGGTCGTGGCTACGAAGACCACCGACCGCGCCGGCGGCTCGGGCAGCGCTGCGTAGGCCTCGGCGAGCTC
>Ga0207422_1002588_pt1 | contig 23065 bp, 19 predicted proteins | sample MarCyaLeptolynsp_FD_187757 | JGI IMG/M metagenome (GOLD analysis project Ga0207422, IMG submission 187757) | Marine cyanobacterial communities from Panama - species 1 Leptolyngbya sp. (SPAdes) | ecosystem: Environmental > Aquatic > Marine > Unclassified | place: Panama: Panama City | collected... | reverse complement strand
GCGGTTGAAGAAGAACCTGCGGTTGAAGAAGAACCTGCGGTTGAAGAAGAACCTGCGGTTGAAGAAGAACCTGCGGTTGAAGAAGAACCTGCGGTTGAAGAAGAACCTGCGGTTGAAGAAGAACCATCCGAAGAGTAGGCAAAATTAGCCTAACCAAATAAGTAAGTCTCCAGACCCCAGTGCAATTTGCTGGGGTCTGGTCTTTAATGTGATTGTATCTTAAATGCACTTATCAAAACTAATGAAAATCAGCAATAACTCTAATCACTCTCTTGCTGATCTGAACAGAACCTCGACATAGCAAGATTTGAATTGTCAGAGAAATTTATTTTGTCTGTTGAAATATCCACTATATCAATGCATGGAATTGATTCGGATTTGCTGCAAAATACTGATAACTTATCAAAGCTAAATCGAAAAAATATATAATCCTACTAGGTGTACAGTCCCAAAGTGAGGTGGGACGGATCGGATAAGAAACGGTCAGGTTACTGTCGCCATTTCTGGCAGATAAATTCGTAGGGTGTTAATTTTTTCAACATTTTGAGCCGTCTGGCGAAATTGTATGCCATAAGATAACGTGAGTTAGATACTGTTGGCGAACTACCGTGAAGAAATTCTACAATATTTCCAGTAAAGATAATTGGGAAGTAGAAATCAAGATGAGCTTGAAACCTGAAGCAATTCCAGTCGTGCCTGAATTAACAGTTCAAGTCGCGAGAAGCGCGTTTCCAAAAGGTAATATCTACATGCAAATGCGAGATATGCTAGGGAGCATCTATCGAGATGATCAATTTATCCATTTGTATCCATCGGATAGACAACCTGCGGTCAGTCCATGGCGATTGGCACTAGTGACCGTGATGCAATTTGCGGAAAACTTGAGTGATCGCCAAGCAGCAGATGCGGTACGTTTTCGATTAGATTGGAAATATGCGCTGAGTTTAGAGCTAACGGATGCTGGATTTCATTATTCTGTTTTGAGCGAATTTCGTAGTCGTGTGGTGGCTGGCGGAAGTGGTGAGATATTACTAGAAATCTTACTCAAGCATCTAGTCGAAGCAGGCTTACTAGAAAAAACGAGGTCAACAACACACCGATTCAGTGGCTGTGTTGGCATCCGTGAAAGCCTTAAACCAACTTGAGATTGTTGGTGAAACGATGCGTTTTGCGCTCAACAGTGTTGCGGCATATGCTCCTGAGTGGCTCAAAGCCTTTGCGCCAGTGGATTGGTATGTTCGCTATAGTGGTCGTTTCGAAGAATACCGCTTACCCAATAGCAAGCGTGGACGTGAAAGCTTAATTGAGATGATTGGCGAAGATGGTTACAGGCTCTATTCAGCGATTTATGAGGCACAAGATATGCCTCAGTTACGAGATCGGTAGAAATTCTACGCCAAGTCTGGCTTCAACAATATTGGATGGATGATGAACGAGTCAAACGGCGTGGTCCGAAAGAGATGCCATCAGGTGGTGAGTGGATTCGCTCGCCCTATGATCCTGAAGTACGCTATGGACGCAAGCGAGGTTGGAGTTGGGTCGGATACAAACTCCATATCACTGAAGTTAGCGACCCTGACCAAGAACATTTCATCACGCAGGTCGAGACAGCACCTGCGATTGAGCAAGACCATCTTGCCTTAGCAGAGATTCAGCAAAAACTGGAACTTAAAGATTTACTACCAGACCAACAATTGGTGGATGCCGGGTACATGAGTGCCAAACGGATTATTGAAAGTCGTGACGATCACCAGATTGAACTGATTGGTCCTGTCCACAACGATCCGAGTTGGCAAGCACGAGACCCAAATGCTTATGATGCCTCACGTTTTGACATCGATTGGGATCAACAGGTTGCCATCTGCCCACAAGGACAAACAAGTCAAGATTGGCGTATTAGCAAGGATGCGGTTGGGGAGTCGGTTGTCCAAATTATCTTTGCTTCGCAAACTTGTGCGGATTGTTCGCAACGATCTTTATGTACCAAAGCCAAGAAAAGTGGACGCAGTATGACCTTACGTTATCCATCTGAAAGGCACGAGATGTTGCAAGTGGCTCGACAACACCAGCAAACAGATGAATTTAAAGCGGTCTATGCAAAACGATGTGGCGTAGAAGGAACTTTCTCTCAGATGATCCGCAACACAGGATTACGGCAAACACGCTACATTAGTATGGCAAAAACACATTTACAACATGTTGCCTGTGCAGCTGCGACCAACATTCTGCGCTTGGTCCATTGGCTTAATGATGTGCCGTTTGCTGAAACAAGAACATCTCGTTTTGCAGCTCTTGCTCCAGCCTCATAGGGTCGCCAACAGTATCTCACTCACGTTATCTTATGGCGTACCCATCAATCATTATCGCACTTGTATCTCTAGCAAGCGGAATGGATTTCCTTTCTTGGAAAACCAAGAGAGATTTAGATGCGATGATAACGTTATTGCTGTTTGCAGCAAGTATCCTTTTGGCTTCAAGTTAACTAGAGATTAGCCCGTGTGATGCGGGCTTTTTCTTTTATCCGATTTCCCAAACCAATGGAATGATGATGATGGCAATCAGGTAAACGATGATTGTTAGAAATCCACCTACCCGAATAAAATCCATAAATTTATAGCGACCTGCACTATAGACTAGCAGACAGGCTGGCTCAAGCGGTGTGATGAATGATGCACTTGCAGCAATCGCAATCATGATAGCAAAGGGACGCGGATTATAATTGAGTAGTAGGGCAGTTTGGATCGCTATGGGTACTAAAACTGCCGCCGCCGCTTGATTCGACATGGGTTGTGTGAGTAGCATCGCCAAAAAGAAAAACAAGGTCAATAACCATATTGGTGATTCAATGCCGGGTAGTTGGACGATGAGATTTGCTAAATAGTCGGCTGTACCTGTATCTTGCATAGCGCGTCCAAAAGCGAGCATGCTAGCGATCAAAATAATGGTACGCCATTGAATGCGATTGTAAGCCTCTTCTGGTGTAATGCAGCGCGTAGCAAAGACAAGAAATGCTCCTAATAAAACAGCAACAGGAATGGAAAGTATGCCTAAAATCGCGAGGCTCAATGATCCAATGAAAATACTACTGGCAAGTATAATCTGGCTATAATTTTTAGGCGGTGTTTCCACGATATCGAGGATGCGGAACATACGCTCTTTTTCCAGGCTCCTTAAATTCTGTTTTGGTATTTTTAGGAGTAAGATGTCACCAATATGGAGAATTCGCCGTCCAACTTTTGTGTAGTTAATATCTCCACCTTGATAAATTGCTAAAATTTGCAGTTGATACCGTTCTCGTAAGCTCAAACCCATGATGCTTCGTCCTGCTAGTGGTGACCCGGGCAAAATGACCACCTCAGCGATTTGTGCTGTCCCTTCCTCCATGTAAGTATCTAATTCAGCAATTTTTCCACTAATTTCTATATTAGGTTTTTCAGCTAATCGTAACATATCAGCGCGTGTTGCTTCAACAATTAATGTGTCTTCTGCTTGCAAAATGGTATCAGCTAGGGGCGGTAAGCGTTGTTTGTCTCGATGAAGTTCTAGCATACCTAGCCCGAGTTCATTAATCAGGATTGTTTCATCAATCGTTTTGCCAACTAAGTCAGAATTAGATGGGATGAGAATTTCTGTAAAATAGAGCGCGTTATCTAAATCGCTTGGTTCATTAGTTGAATCAAGTCGATCTGGAGTCAAGCGTCTACCAATTGTCCCAACATAAAGAACACCAACAATAAGAATTGGAAAACCGACTATTGTCAACTCGAACATACCAATTGGAGCTAAACCTTGTTGTTGCATCAAGCCGCTAACAATCAGGTTTGTTGAAGTGCCAATGAGCGTTAATGAACCAGCTAGGATCGTTACAAATGCTAGGGGCATTAATAATTTTGCTGCGCGGATTCGACTTCGGTTGGCTAAACCTAGCACAATTGGCAAAAAGAAAGCAGTTGATGCAGTGTTGCTAATAAATGCGCTCAGAAGTGATGCAACAATTAGGATCATCGCTTGTAGCCATCTTGTGTTGTTTCTGACAATCTCTAGCAACCAGCGTCCAACAACGTCCACTAATCCTGTGTGAATCAAGGTTTCTGTGAGGATGAGTAACCCTAGAATCATCAACACAGTTTCACTACCAAACCCCGCAAAGGCAGCTTGTGGCTCAATCAAGCCAAATAGAATGAGTGCAAGCATAAGCCCTAATGCTGTCACATCAGCCGGAACCCACTCAAATGCAAATAAGATCAAGGCGATCACGAACAAGAGCAAAAAAGCGAATACTTCTAAGGGCACTGATCACATCCTAGGTGATTGGGCTTTATTGATAACAAGCAGTGTATTCGGTTTTGTAGTCTGTGATAGGGGCAAATACAAAAGGGAGCTATAGGGTACTCCCTTTTGAGAAATAGTTGGTTAAGTGTGAGTCAATCGAAGGGGTTAGTGATTAAGCATCTGCTTCTGGAGCCACAGTGTCATTTCCTTGTCCACCAAAGCGACCTTGCCCACCACGAGGACCATTACCACGTTCAAATTCGCCATTGAGACGTGCTGTAATTTTTTCGGTGATCTCTGTTAGTTTTTCTGCTGCTTCGTCTTCTGTCAGGAAGCCATTTTCAACTGCTTCATCCAAACGAGCTTCTGCTAATTCAACAGATGCAGTGATAAAGTCATCAACACTTTGTCCGTTAGCTTCGATTAGGTCAGCCAATGTGCTGCCATTTTGAAAGGCTTCACGAATTTCATCATGTGTCAGCCCGGTATATTCTTGGACAAGAGCTTGCATTTCTGCACGATGTTCACCGCGCTGCCCACGACCCTCTTGTGGACCCTGTGCACTCACTGCTGCCACACTGATAACCAACAAACTAACTGTAAATACTGCGATTAGAATTTTCTTGATACTCATTTCATTCTCCTTTGTTCAAATTCGCACATCGTTTATCGAGTGCGTTCTTTATTCAACTGACCTTATATTGCCGTATAGGTGTTGCCGAAGTTTTGACGGTTTGTAAACTATCTGCAAAATCAGTATTTCGGCGTAAATGTCGCTATCATGCTAAAATGTTGTCGATTATCCCTGTTTTTACGATGTATGTTGAAAAGGATATTAAATGAATAATCGGTTTTCTCGGCGGCGTTTTCTACAATATGCGGCTAGTAGCTTGAGTCTGGCTACATTAAGTCATTTAGGTTTATCAGCCATGCAAGCTCAAGACCCCACAGGGCAAGTCGAAATTTGGGGATATGGGTTGCCAATGCTTGGGCATTTTGAAGCAGCAAAACCTATTCTGGAAGAAAAATATCCTAATTTGGAATTGATACTGCGCGATTTTGGCTATTTGGAACTCCATGCCAATATCGCCAATGCGTTGGTTTCAGGTGTTGGTGTGCCTGATCTGGTCAATTATGATGTGAGTTATGTCAGTGACTTTGCGCCTGCGCTGATGGATTTAACAGATTTATTCGCACCTTATGAAGATGACTTTGTACCTGTTTCCTTGCAACTTGCCAGTAGCGAAGGCAAATTATTGGGTTTGCCTCAAGATATTGAGCCAATGGGGTTGGTGTATCGCGCCGACATTTTTGAAGAATATGGCATCACAGAAGATGATCTTGCTACATGGGATGGATTTATTGAAGCTGGTCAAAAGCTCTGGCAAGATAGTGGTGAAACTATCAAGATAATTGCGATGGATGCGCCCGGTAGCCAGATGCCTGTTTTTGGTGTGCCGCATCAAATCCACGAAGTGTTTATGCACCTCGCAGGTTATCATGGAGTCTTCTTTAATAAGGAAGATGATCGTGTCATTGTGGATGAAGAGGCTGCGATTGCTGCATTGGAAATCTTCCAACGGGTGTGTGATCCGGCGGTTTCTTGGACATTGCAAACAACAGATTCATCCCTTGCTGCCTATCAATCCGGCTTAGTTGCAACAAATATCTGTCCAGCGTGGTTCCCACTTGGTTTGCAATTAGGTTTGCCCGATCAATCCGGCAATTGGCGTTTGATACGTTTACCTGCACTCAGTGATGATGGAATTCGTACCGCCTTCCAGATTAGCACCGTGACAGGTATTCCATTGGGTGCCGCTAATCCTGAAGCTGCATGGCAAACCCTATTTGAAGGTCAACTTACAACAGAGGCACAATATACCTTCTTCGAGACATCCGGTGGTGTGTTACCAACTCGCTTGGATGTGCTTGATGAGCTTGCCCAACGTGAAATTGAGTACTTTAGTGGTCAACGTATTTATAATATGTTCTTAGAAATTCTAGCTGATTTGCCGGATGTCTTCTTTGGGCGTGGATGGGTTGAAGCTCGTTCGATTATGACCAGTGGTATTGAACCAATTGTCCGTCAGGAAATTTCTGCTGCCGAAGGTGCTGCTGCAATCGCAGAAGAAATGCGCCGTAAACTCGATAAAGCATAAAATATCATAGTTCGGGCATAGCCTTGATGCTGTGCCCTACTGAATACTCCTATGAAACGCTTTCGCCAAGACAAACTCGCACCTTATCTCTTCATCGCACCATTTTTTATCGTCTTCATTATATTTGGGCTATTCCCCATTCTCTATGCGGGGTATGTTAGCTTACATAATTGGACAGGATTGCAACCACCCCGTTTTATTGGTTTAGATAACTACATTGATCTCTTTAATGATCCTGAATTTTTCTTGGCGATTCGTAACACGATAGGTTTACTGCTGCTGAGTACACCATTGACTGTGGGGGGCGGTTTGATCCTTGCAGTAATTTTGAACAATAAATTGCTGAAGCATAGTAGGATATTTCGCACCATACTTTATCTACCACTGGTTTTTTCGCTGGTGGTTGCTGCACAAGTTTTTAATCTCTTGCTGGCAAATCCATTTGGGTTGATCAATGAAGTGATTGCGGGGCTGGGGTTCGAGCGTGTCAATTTCCTCAATGAACCACGCTTCACTTTGATCGTCCTCACAATGTTGATTTTCTGGAAATACGTCGGCAATGATCTGGTGATTATGCTAGCTGGCTTACAAACAATCCCACCAGAATTAGAAGAAGCGGCTGTGGTTGATGGGGCATCATCTGTTCAGGTTTTCTGGTATATCACTTTACCACTTATGCGACCAATTATCCTATTCGATCTTGTTCTATCAACAATTGTTACATTCAATATATTCGCTGAACCATATACACTGTTTGGCGAGACTGGCGGTATTAATCAATCGGGACTAGTGACAGGATTACTTCTGTATCGAAACTCATTTAACTTCTTCAAGTTTGGCTATGGATCAGCGATGGCATATGTCTTAGGGATGATCGTCTTTTTGTTATCGTTAGTACAATTATTTCTTGATTATCGTATTCGCAAATAGGTGCACACTCAGGAGTGAAAACAGAGGAGATGTGAGACGCAGAATAACCCACAGCATCAAGCAGACAGACATCTTCTTAGCGAGATGATCTATTGTACTACGATCTTTATGCCAGTTCATCCAGCTTGCGCCGCAGATAGGCGTGTTCCAGATTATTCTGGCACAATTCCAGCGCCCGCTCATAGGCATTTGCGGCGGCTTCAGTCTGATTTGTGCGGCGTAACAGGTCGGCATGGGCGACATGAAACGGAAAAAAATCTTCCATTTCCAGCTTCAGGCGGTGCAGAATTCGCAGCCCTGCCTGTGGGTTTCCCCCCATCGCCATCGCCACTGCCTGGTTGACTTCCACGACTGGCGAAGCGGTCATCTGGAACAGTGTCTGGTAGAGTTCTACGATTTGCGTCCAGTCAGTCTTTTGGGCGGTTTCTGCTCGTGCATGTAGGGCACTAATCGCTGCCTGTACCTGATAAGGACCGGGGTTGTGCAGCCGCATGGCGTAATTGAGGATCGCTGTCCCTTCGTTTATGCGGTCGTGATCCCACTTTGCGCGATCCTGATCTTCCAGCACAACCAGTTTACCGTTACTGTTCACACGGGCATCTTGCCGGGAGTCATGCAAGAGCATCAGTGCCAATAGCCCTCGTGTCTCCGCACTGATCGGCTTATCGGGCAGCAGTTCCACCAGAATACGGCATAAGCGAATCGCTTCGCTGCAAAGTTCGTGTCGAATCAGGGTATCGCCGCTGGTGGCGACATAGCCCTCATTGAAGATCAGATAGACCACGGTCAGCAGTGCGTCCAACCGCTGCGGGAGCATTTCGGCGGGATAAACACGGTAGGGGATGCCTGCGTCCCGAATTTTGGTGCGTGCTCGCGCCAGACGCTTTGCCATCGTCGTCGGCAAGACAAGCAAAGCGCGGGCAATTTCGTCCGTGGATAAGCCGCCTAACGTACGCAGGGTGAGTGCGACCTGTGCATCCAGATTGAGTGAGGGATGGCAGCAGGTGAACATCAACTTTAGGCGTTCATCCGGGATAGTCTCCATTTCTTCTTCCTCATCGTCTTCATCCCCTTTAAGGGAGTCGAGGATGACCTGCTGTTTGCGGGTGAAGTTCGAGTCGCGGCGGATGCGGTCAATTGCTTTACGTTTCGCAATCGTGGTGATCCATGCACCGGGATTACGGGGTACGCCGTCCTGCTTCCACTGTTCTAATGCTGCGATCAGCGCATCCTGCAAAGCATCTTCTGCCAGCGCGAAATCACCTAGCGTGGCGATCAGCACCGCTAGGACTTTGCCATGCTCCTGCCGGAAGGTGGTCTCGATTTGTGCCGCAATCTGTCCTGTGGTCATCCTCTATCTTTCATCAGGTGGGCGGATTTGAGATCCGCCCCTACATGCACGTTTATTCAAACACGACCACTGGGCGGATTTCCACGCTGCCCTCTCGCGCAACGGGGATTTTCGAGGCGATTTCGATGGCTTCATCAAGGTCTTTGCAGTCGATGACGTAGAAGCCGGCCAGACCTTCGCGGGTTTCGGCAAACGGGCCATCGGTGGTTAGTGTTTTTCCATCGCGGACGCGGATGGTGGTCGCAGTGCCGGTGGGGTGGACGGCTTCGCCTGAAACGATGGTGGCGCGCTGGCTAGCATATTCCAAAAAAGCGGTGTATTCCTGTATCTCCTGCATCTGTTCTTCCTCCGTCATGTTGGCGGCGGTGGCTTCGTCACGAAAGTTGAGCATCATGTATTTCACGGGTAGTTCTCCTTAATTGGTTTGTGTGAATGAAAGGCTGAAACGCACTTTTTCGCATTTCTATCAATACGTCGAATGAGAGTCCATAAAAATGACATTTTTGTCCTCATTTTAATCTTTCTCTCATTTTTTACATTCGAACTGATGCTTTCGGCAATCTACAATATCGATTGCCAGCGCGAAATCACACGGCGTGGCGAGCAGCACCGTGAGGATTTTGCCATGCTCCTGCCGGGAGGTGATCTCGATTTGTGCCGCAATCTGTTCTGTGGTCATCCTCTAGCCTTCATCAGGTGGGTGGATTTCGATGCTACCCTCTCGCGCAACGGGGATTTTCGAGGCGATTTCGATGACTTCATCAAGGTCTTTGCAATCGATGATGTAGAAGCCGGCCAGACCTTCGTGGGTTTCGGCAAACGGACCATCGGTGGTTGAGCGATTCTTCTACTTAGCGACGGTCTTGGGATTGAGACCATAACGACGAGCTAGTGATCTTATGCTCTCTTGACTATTCTGGATTGCTCGACGCACTGCCTCTGTCGTTGTGGCACTTCCGTGAAGTACTTGTCTCATAACGTATCCTTCTGGCTTTTGGAAACTGTACCACTATACTCCGGGACTAAAAGTGACGATTCCCATATTTGTACTTCAGATATGCATGACGATCAAACATCATCATCGCACTCTTTCCTCTTAGATAGCCCATAAAACTCGAGACACTGTATTTCGGTGGAATCGATACCAATAGGTGGATGTGGTCTATGAGCGCATTGCCTTCTATGATCTCCACACCCTTCCACTTGCATAAATCCTTCAATATCTCAATTATACTTGCTTTGTATTGATTGTAGATGATTTTACGACAGTATTTTGGCGTAAGAACGATGTAACACCTACACATCCATTTTGTGTGTGATACACTTTGTACCATTCTTAACACTCCTTTTGGGTGGCGGCTTGAACATCTGCCATCCTAACTGGAGTGTTTTCTATTTCCTATAAGGTTTTTCTTCCACCCGCATAGCGGGTGGTTTCCTGTTTCACACATTCCGTGCTCAACGCACTAAAGTGTCTAACAAAAACGAGCCTTGAAAAGACAGGCTCGAAATTGAAATGATCTCTATGAATAACACAATTTAGCACGACTCGCTCGCTGTTCATGCTGTTTCTCGCGTTGTATTCATGCGCTGAGGCGTGCGATTCAACTCTTTGTTTTTGCTTGGAACTCACGTCAACTTCAGCACTTTCGTTATCCAAAGTATCATTTTCATGTGCGTGATTTTATATAAACTCAGGTTTCCCCACTTCCGGAAGGTGAGCGAGATTACTCGACATTGGATTACAAGCTATAATCAGCAATGTCCGCATAATGCCTTGAATGGCATGATATCCGCTATCTATCGCTTGGCAACCAGTTAAATTTCTCTTTTCAGTGGTACCGATAACAGGATGCCCATCTATTGATACACTACCGATAAATCATTGAAACAACCTTTCAATTATAGCTAAACCACTTTTTACACGTTTTTTCATAGAACCAGAGATAATATGATAATGAATATGTTGTGTTTCTAGTTCCTGTTTAAATTGTTCATGCTGTGCTTGACGAACACTTTCACCTTCTCGATGAATCCCATCACCAACCCAAGGAATGTCAATATCTGCTAAGAGATATAAATCAAATTGCTGTTGCTCAATCCCATCCAAAATATGCTGTGGACTATACCCAAAATGCACATCAGCCAACACTTTGAGCACAATCAGTTCTGTATCACAGATCAACACACGATTAGCTTGACGGGCAAGTGCATCCTGCCGGAGTAAAGTTTCTTCTGTAAGGATGCGTGATTCATTAGGAGTAGGAATTCCACCTTTACGATCCACAAATTCACGTCCATATTCTGGCATCCAGACAGTGGTTAATTCCTGTGATAATTTTACAGCTAAAGTTGTTTTACCTGCTGATTCAGCCCCAACAATGGCAACACGTTTTGCATAATAGCCGCGTGTTGGAGCAGGGAGTTGGTTCCAGTGCTGGAAAGGGTTTTTACGAATTTGTGATCCATAAATCGGAAACTGTTCACGGGGTAAATCCACCAGTATATGATCGCACCCTAGAGCTTGTGCATAAGGTTCACCATATGTTTCAGAAGAAAAAACAACATCTGGTAATTTTGAGAGTAATTGACGGGTGTCTTCTGCCCAAATTGTCCAAGGTTCGGAATGATCGGTAGCTTCATTATGATCTGGCACATGGATGACCTGTATATCAGGAAACAATTCTCGTAACCATGCAGCCCTTAAATCACCTTCAGGGGCTTCATCAAATTGACTCCCCAAAATAACTGTCAGGCTCTCAGCTTGTTCCTGTGCATATCGTAGGAGGAAAACATGACCACGATGCACTGGATAAAAGCGACCAATAACTAATCCTGTTTGATATTGTTTTGGCATGATTAGGAATCCGCTTAGTGTGGATAAAAAAAAGTCTCTACCTTATAGGTATCAGCTTCAAAATGTTCCTCTATTGTATCAGGATGTATTAAAGGAAATTGCATTGAGGCGATAGGGTAGTTAGCCAGTGGATCATCCGGATTTTTGGTATGTGTTGCTTCTGAACCAAAGCCAATATTTGTCACTAGATTGACACACGGTTCAACTGCGAGACCACCATGCAACAAACAGGTGAAAATCCAAGGATAAGAATAACTGCTCAGTTCACCTGAACAAACGCGATTCCAGCGACGGTGCCAGAAATACCAACCTGCTTCATCATTGAGTAAATTCTGAAACACAGATTTATCAGTTGCATTGCGCCATGCTAGCATCGTGACATCGTAGAGCTTCCATGCGCGTTTCCATGTTGCCCACCCCCAATAATGCGGATATTGCGAGAAAAAGTAGCTGGTCTGCACCTGATTTTCCGACGGCTGAAAGTTATTGCCACTGATATGCATAACATGTGGGTTATCACGATAATAATTGAGCATTTCTTGGCAAAATTGGAAAAATGTTGGATGGGGCAGAGTATCATCTTCCAGAAAAATTATCTCATCCACAGATTCAAATGCCCAATCAATTGCTGTGACCACACGTTGTTGTAATCCTAAATTTTGCTCTGCAATATCAACATATAATTCACAGTCCCAGTCAATTTGATCAATTACGCTGCGTGTATCTTCGCATTGCTCAACTTCTGATTCATGCTTAGGGGCATCAGCCGCGATAAAGAGGATAGGCGGTTTTGCGGCTCGTATTGCTTGGAAAACACGCCGTGTCAATTCCGTGCGTTTGTAAATTGTCCAGACAATAGGGGTTCCTAATTGAAATACCATGCTGATTGCTTGAATTTAGGCGATTATATCAGTCTATAAATGATAATCTCTGCCGTCATACACAAATACCCCCAATTAGTGGGGGTTTGTCGATATCTCACTTGCCTATACTATGGACTATATAAGGAAGACAATATGCCTAACGAGTAAGCCCATGTCATATTCGATACAACTCAATCAGCTAGAAATTGATTTAGAGAATTATCGCTTACTGCGTGATGGTCAGCCGATACGACTGACACGAACAGAATGGGCATTATTGGGGGAGTTGGTCAAGCATAAAAATCAGGTATTGAGTCATCGAATCTTGCTCCAACGGGTTTGGGGGCAAGAATATCATGATGAACTAGACTATGTGCATACTTATATCAGCCGTCTTCGCCGTAAAATAGAAATTGATGCAAAAGAACCCCAATATATTCTCACAGAATCAGGACTCGGTTATACTTTTCATGCGATAGAATCAAACGGGCATATCACACAAGCTACAACCCATACACCTGCACCACAAAATCAAAGTATCATCCAAACGATTAATCCCTTACCCCAAACAACAGAACGATATGTTGGACGACACACAGAACGTGCGGAAATCATCCGCTTATTTGACGAGGGTGCACGCCTAATCAGCATCTATGGAAGGGGTGGAGTCGGTAAAACAGCACTAGCTTGCCGTGCGATCCATGAACTATTGGATTCAGATGGTTGGCAGGGCATGGTTTTTTTGAGTGCCAATCGCACAGGGATTAATCTGGCGCGCATCTTCTCAGATTTTAAAAAGCTGTTAGGCAACGCTTGGGAGTTGCCTGAAGTTCCCACAACAGATCGATCTTATAATACACAGCGCATCACATCCTTGCTGGATCAATTGCAGGATGGGCGTTATTTACTGCTGCTAGACAACCTCGAAACACTCCAGAAACAAGCAACCGGCGAACTCATTGACAATGAAATGACCCTTTTTTTTCAACAAGTCTTAGAGCAAGCGAGTGGTTTGCGGTTACTGATCACTAGTCGGGAGCCGCTAATCCTGCCACGCACAGCTAAAACGCGAGAACGTATGATTTCGTTAGAGCAGGGGTTATCTGAAGGTGATGCAATTACCTTGTTGCGTCAATGCGACCCAGATAACATCACTGGCTTACGGAATGCTACCGATGAAAAGCTAAAAATCATTGTTGAGCGCACGCAAGGTTTCCCACGAGCATTGGAAGCTGTTGCGGGGCTTTTGCTAGAAGATCAATTACTCACACTAGACGATTTAGTAGCAGATACACGATCTATCTCTGGTGAGGTGAATGAAGTGCTGGTTCAAAATGCGCTGGAACGCCTTACACCAGAAGCCATGCGTGTAATGGAAGTCGCAGCCGCTTTCAAACGTCCTGTTTCGCAGCAAGCTTTAGTGACGATTCTCGCTAAGTTTAATTTTGATCATGGGCTCCGTCCTATCTTGAACCGCTTAGTCCGTGCATTTTTCCTTGAGTACAATCGAGAAGTCGGTGTATTTTCCATGCACCCAATTGACCAAGCCTACTGTTATCAAAATATCCCACAGATAGATGAGACCTATCATTTAAAGGCTTTACATCGCCAAATTGCTGAATACTTCAAAACACAAATTGTCGAATTTGTCGAAACTATTGATGATTTAGAAGCCAATATACAGATATTTGAACATCTCATTCAGGCAGAAGCGTATCAAGAAGCTGCCGAACACCTCATTCAACTCGATACGTCACATTTATCGCGTTGGGGACATTACACAGAACTCAAAGAGATGTATTCAAAGCTAGTCAATCATCTAGCTGATTCATCTGTTGCGCGACAAGTATGGTTACGAGCTGGTGAAGCCCATCGTGGTGCAGGTTATATTCAAGAAGCTATTGATTTTTATCAGCAAGCCCTAGAGAGTGCAAAGGTTCAAAATCTACTGCTAGAGATGGCGCAAGCAAACAGCAGTATTGGTTGGGCAAACTATGATCAAGGGCATTTTACGGAAGCGATGGATTACTGGCAAGAGGCTATCACTTTATTTGGAACGATAAGTGATAAAAGAGGTGTTGCCAATGTGCGTGGCGGCATGGGTTGGGTTTCATATCTTCAAGGACAGTATGCACTCGCAGAAGAAAATTTTCAGCAAGCTACTGTTATCTTCACACAATTAAACGATCAGTTAGGTATTGCGGTCAATTTGGGAGATGAAGGCATCGTACAGATGGCACAGGGCGATTATGAAGCAGCTATCGCCAAATTAGAACGTTCTTTTGCTATAGCAGATGAAGCCAACTCCCTACGTGAAATCAGCTATAAAGGCAGTTATTTAGCCATTGCTTACCTGTTATCAGATAATCCTGAAGCGGCACACAGCATCATCAAACTCATCGTACAGTATGAGGAAGTTCCAGTGAATCGCCCAATGGTAGAAGCATTACATGGGGTTATTCTCACTTGTATTGGTAAATCTCATGATGCAATTGTTGCATTCCAGAATGCACTACGTTACGCGGATCAGGTTCTCAAAACGACAACAGGGCTTTATCATGTTCGTTATGCTCATAGCCTAGCCAATGCAGGTTTGACAGCCCTACAAAACAAAGACCTTGAAGCGACCTTGCTAGATTACGGTAAAGCAAAAGCGATTTGTGCAGAACCGGGGGTAACTCGTCTACAACTTAATTTACTCAATGCTTTAACAGCTTGTCTTGATGAAAAAATACTCATACAGGTCAAAGAGTTATTACAAGATGATCTTGATCATTGAGGTTCATGAAGCCTTAAAATCTTATAGGGCGGCATAAAATGATGCCGCCCCATAAACAAATTAAAATTTATTCAGCAACACTGTCGGTCATACGAACAAAACCCAGTTCGCCCAGATATTGAAGGATGTCCCCAGCATTCTCTTCTGGTGTGATTACTTCTGTACTCAGAGTAATTTCCGGGTTGAGCGGTTCCTCATATGGATCATCAATGCCAGTAAAACCCTTGATCTCACCACGACGTGCGCGTGCATACAAACCTTTTGTATCGCGTTCTTCACAAACCTCTAGTGGCGTATTGACAAAGATTTCCACGAAACCATCACCAACCATTCGACGCACATCATTGCGCGTTGCACGGTACGGGCTGATCGCTGCACAGATGACAACACCACCGTGACGCACAATCTCAGCCGCAACAAAACCAATACGGCGGATATTAGTATCACGGTCTTCTTGTGAGAAACCCAGTCCCTTGGAGAGATGTGTACGAACTACGTCACCATCAAGCAATGTTACCTGACGACCATGTTCTAACAATAGTGTTGTAACAACTTCGGCTGTGGTTGATTTACCCGACCCACTTAAACCGGTAAACCATAAGCAAACGCCTTGTTGATGACGCGGTGGGAAGCTATCACCCAAAATTTGTGCGACTTCAGGGCGTGTAAACCACTCAGGTAGTTTGACCCCTTTCTGTAGATAATCTTCACGTACCTGTGTACCCGAAATCGACATCGTCTTTGTTTCTGGTGTGACTTTGTCCATCGGTTCATAGCGATCTTCATCGGGTAGATAAACCACCATCTGGAAGGGTACCATCTTCACACCGACTTCTTCTTCATGCTTTTGAACCAGCTCTTGAGCATCATAAGGTCCGTAGAAAGGTTCACCCTGAGAGTCTTTGCCGGGTCCAGCATGGTCACGTCCCACAATAATATGATTTGCACCGTAATTGCGGCGAATAATCGCATGCCAGAGTGCTTCTCGGGGTCCACCCATCCGCATAGCTAGTGGCAACAGCGAGAGCAACACACGATTCGGATCATAATAATTTTGTGTAAGTGTTTTATAGGTACGGACTCGGGTATAATGATCGACATCGCCGGGCTTCGTCATACCAACGACTGGATGCAACAATAGAACACCATCAACTGCATCACTAGCACGTTTGGTCAACTCCTCATGAACACGGTGCATGGGGTTGCGTGTTTGGAAAGCAACGACATTTTCATAACCATATGCAGATAGACCGTCGCGGGTTTGTGCTGGGGTCATCCGCAAATCGCGGAAGTCATTATGAATCGGAAGTTGCAACATGCGAATTGGACCAGAGATATTGAAGCGTCCCCAACGTTCCATCTCAGCGACAATAGGATGGCGTGGATCATTTTTGCCAAATACCATTTCCGCCATTTCTGCGCGATCCCATTCGTAGATTTCTTCGATACGCATAATCGCTAAAGGATTATAGCGTGAATCACGCAATAGAATTTCTTGTCCGATGTTCATTTCATCAAATGGTTCTACAGGCAGTGTGATGGGCATAGGGAAAAGAGTTCCACCTGCCAAACGCATATCAGACAATACACTTTTGTAGTCTTCTTCGCCCATAAAACGATCAAGAGGAGAGAAGCCACCCACCGCCAATAACTCTAAATCGCATTCCACACGAGATGAAACCTGAATCATGGGCAAGCGATTAGCATACAGTCTTTCCTGTTCAACTTGTTTTGGTGTGGCAAGCAGATTAACGAGTTCACCCCCATATGGCGAGATTAAAGAAGATGCTGCCATTCTGTTATTTCCTTTCCGTGTCTACATTGATTCTAAAGTATTATTATGACTGCCATATTTAATAAGTCCATATAGCATTTGATACAGTAAATTTTTTTTGCGTTATTATTGTTTTTTCTGAAGTTTCTTTCATATACACAGCGATTCAGCGACTATAAAAACTAAATAGGTAAAATTTTCACTAACCCTGTAAAAACAAGCCTCACTTTTCTAGCTTATTTTTTAATAACCCTGCTATCATGTTAATGAATGTTCCGGAAGTCAGAAAATTGTTTCTGATTTTTGGTAAACATATGCACCAAATTGTGCAAAATCGCTTTAGATCAACAAACAAAATATCGGTCAAAATGGGATGCTTATGTATCATCACATAAAACCTCAATTGCTACTATTAGTAGTAGGATTATTCATCATAAATTTTGTTCAGCTACCTGGCATAGTTCAAGCAGCAACGCTCTCTGTCAATGTGATAGGTATAACTACAGATACTGTAGACGGTGATGGTAATTGCTCATTAATTGATGCCATCCAAGAAGCAAACAATCCTGGCACAGAGTCAACAGATTGTGGATTAGGTGATGCTGGTGCAGATACAATTATATTATCAGGTAATATTACACTTAATGGCAACTCTTTGTTCAGTGGTTCCGGAAATAATGGTTTACCCTCCATCACTAGCAACATCACTATAGATGGTAACGGTTTCACGATTGCAAGGAGTGATGCAATATGCCCAGGTGGTACAGATTATCGATTTTTTAGTGTAACTTCTGGTGGCAATCTCACTTTAGATAACACAACTCTCCGTAATGGTTGTATACAAGGGAATAATGGTGGCGCAATTCTGAATGCTGGCACACTTGTATTGATCAATTCAACGCTTGATAACAATGCTACATCTGGCATGGGTGGGGCTATTTATAACACAGGTTCAGCTAGCATTTTGAACAGTACTTTAAACAATAATGTGGCTGATTCTAATGGTGGAGCTATTGCTTCAACAAATAATTTAGATATCATCAATTCGACTATTAATAACAACAATACACTTACCACAAATACTGCTAATGGTGGTGGCATTTTCATTTCAGGCGGTACAACCAATATTAGCCACAGTGCTGTTCGCTTTAATTCTACAAATAATGATGGCGGTGGTATATATAATTTAAACGGCAACTTAAATATCTTATCTTCCACAATTTCGGATAATTCTGCTTTCGCCCTAGAGGACCAAAGGGGTGGTGGTGGGTTATACACCGATGGTGGTTATAGCGAGATCTATAACAGTATTTTTGACAATAATTACGCGAGAAGAAAAGGTGGCGCACTCTTTACAACAAACTTTGGAGTTGTGGATGTTTATAACAGCCAACTCACCAATAACCTTGCCTTCAATGCCGATGGTGGTGCTAGTTATAATATCTATCAGAGTAGATTAAATATTTATTATTCAACAATTTCGGGCAATGAAGCTGGTGATGATGGTGGTGGTCTACGCACAACCGACTCAGATGTCATCATCGAAAAATCGCTCATTATGAATAATATAGCTGCTGAATCGGGTGGTGGTATTCGAAATGATGGTCGTCTAGCCATCATAGATAGTACCTTATATGGCAATCGAGCTTCGATTTATGGTGGGGGAATACTCAATCAAGGTAAACCAAGTGTTGCCAGTAATCCTTGGCAATGGAATGTTACAACCATAAGAAATAGTACAATCACGCAAAATCATACAGCCGGTGGTGGTGGCGGTGTTGTTAATCGCTATCTTGGTGGTGTATTAAACATCTCAAATTCAATTGTTGCTAGTAATACTTCTGGTTGGGGTAGCCCTAATTGCCTTCAAGATGTAAGAACTGATAGCAACGGCACAGGTGTATGGAATACGATAGGTGTTGGTTATGAAGATAATTGGTCACTAAAGTGTCCCGGTTTTACTTGGACTACAGCCACTAATTTAGGTTCCTTAGCAAATAATGGCGGTGCAACACAAACAATCTCGATTGATACTAGCAGTATTGCTCACGATGCATCTGGCACTGATGCAACAACTACAGACCAACGAGATGTTACTGCAGTTTCCACACGCGATGCTGGTTCATTTGAAACCGATTCCATATTACCAATACTATCATTCGTCACAGCAAACAGCACTGGAGAAGAAGGTACTTCTCATACAGTCAATGTTGTGCTTGATAACACATCAGGTAACCTGAGCGGACAATCACTCACTGTTTATCTCAAAGTGACGGGTACGGCTGTCGGTAGCAGTATTGATTACAATCAGACAACCTCTGTTCCAATCACTTTTTCTGGTAGTAACTGGCCAGCTCCCGGTACAACCAGCACATTGCCTATCAACTTCGATCTCATTACAGATAATGAAGTTGATCTTGGCGAAACTATTGTCTTAGAAATAGCACAAGCTAGCGTTGCTGGTCCTGCATTTGTTGGATCAACTAACACTCATACAGTCACAATTGGCGAAGCAGTTACACAGATCGATCTATCTTTAGCCAAATCTGTTGCAGTTGCGCCCGGTGGTGATGTTGATGGTGATGGCATATTAGAACCTGGCGATACAGTACGCTACTCAATCGCATTAACCAATCTTGGACCTAGTGATGCTACCGACATTACAATTGAAGATGTTCTACCTGCGGGCTTGGATAGCGCATCGGCTTCGGTAACTTCTAGCATTGGTACATATAATGTGGCTAATGGTGAGTGGAGTGCCGATGGCGCTGGTGTGGGTAACGGATTCAATTTGAATGCGGGTAACAATGCAACACTTACTATTGATGTAGTTATTTCTGCGGGAACTACAGGGTCTCTAATTACAAATACTGTTTCCGTGAGTACGACTTATCCACCTGCCGAAGGTGATATTGATACTAGCAATAACACAGCAGATGCATCATTTACTGTTAGTAGCACAAGTGCAGACCTTTCTGTAAGTAACCAGATAGATTTTGCACCGGGCGGCGATCTGGATGGTGATGGAGTCTTTGATCCGGGCGAAACAGTACGCTACACAGTGACGCTTACTAATCAAGGTACACATGATACAGATGGTGTGGTCATAGATGTTGCACTCTCAGCTCTACTAGATGCAACAACAATCAATGCGATAGCAAGTGTTGGTACATACAACGCTGCCACAGGCGAATGGAGTGCTGATGGCGCAGGTGCAGGCAATGGTTTCTTTATAGCATCTGGTGTTATACAAACATTGACTATCAAGGCTGTCATCCTACCCAACACCAATGGTCAACTGGTTACGAATGCAGCCGGTGTTAGCACAACTTTTGTACCTATAGAACCAGACCCAGATATAACCAACAATGCAATGAGTAATCAGTTCACAATTGCATCATCAACACGTGCTCAAAGTAAAAATAGTCGCAATGATGATGCTGTAGCATTATTAATCAATAATCCAGAAATTGGTATTTTTGACCCAGCAATTAGTAAACTCGGGATTCTTTTGCCTGGTCAAGTTGGTCTAAAAGGTGAAAAACTTGAGTGGATCGTGACAGTACGTAACCCAAGTACCGTTACAGGAACTAATGTTGATGTGGTTGATACACTAATTCCTGCATTGAGAATCGATAATGTCGTTATCAACAGTGGCATAGCAACATCTTCTGTCAACGGTCAGACTGTCACTGTAAACATTCCGAGTTTACCGCCGGGTGGTGTTGTGCAATTCAGTATTTTCACAACAGTGCTTGAGAGTGATGCTGTCGTTGAGAATACAGCCTGCGTCACAGGTAGTAATGGGCCAGTTTGTGTATCAGCAACCGCTGTATCGATACTGCCATTAACAGGTGAAACACCTCTTTGGCGAACCTTACTGATTCATGTAGCTATAGCAGTAGGTTTAGTATTCATCATCACTAGTGCTGTTATGTTTAGGCGTGTACGCTAATTAGCTCATATGCTTCATCTAAATCACACAATATAGGGGATACTATCCACCCCTTCTATTAAAAACAGTTACTCTGTAGGGAAAAAAATGCAAGACTTAATGCAAAGCAGCAAAAAAAGATTCTTCACTTATTACGCACCAGGAGCACTGCTTCTCTTATTATCCATTGACTTCCTTTTGATTGCTGTTCATATTGTTGCACGGGTCACACCACCACCGGATCCTGACATTTTGTTATTAGACCGCGCATGGAGTATTCCAGAGATCGTTCAGTACATCAAAGAACTACTTGTTGCGCTGGTCTTTTTGCTAATTTACATCAAGGGTAATTATAAAAGACCGATCTATCTTAGTTGGGGTATGTTGTTTATTTATATGATGCTTGATGATGGTTTCGAAATTCACGAGCGCGCTGGAGCATATCTGGCACAGACAGCTTTCTTCAATTTTGGAAGTGCTGGTGAATTTATTGACGAAATCATTGTATTTGCCATCATTAGCGCATTTTTCGGTAGTTTAGTCTATTATTTTTATCGTCGTACAAAGGAACAAAAAGCACGGGAAGTCTCCCAGTTATTGATTGCTCTCTTAGCCTTCTTTGCGTTCTTTTCAATTTTTATAGATGCTGTTCACTCGATTATTACCAATTATACACGAGCCAATATCGATAACCATTTCTTCAGTGAGTTATTAGCCTTTTACTTAGATATTATAGAAGAGGGTGGTGAACAAATTGCATTCAGTCTTATTTTAGCTACTGGTGTAGGTTTGTATTATTTGATCAGCATTCTACATATTCGATTTGGTGAAGAGACAATCAAACAGAGATTATCACATTCTACGAATCCAAGCCTGATATATTATGAGGTTCCAGACACACTCACCCCTTCGTTGGATATGGTGAAAATCGAAAAAACGAGCGTAATGGCTCGTTGGCTTGTACAAAACGATTTTCTATTCAACTATCGACGCATACAGCTAATCAAAGCTATCGAACCTTATGTAAATGATGATAATGTTCTAGTCGAATATGGACAGGGTATCATTATTTACTTCCCTGAAGTTTCTTCCAATCAAATTAGTGAGATGGACAAAAAAGTAGAACAAGAATTGAGTGCCAAAAAACTGAGTTTGATGAAAAGCGATATCATTTACCTAAATGAGAACATCTCACTCACAGAATTAGCAAAACAGGCATCCAGCAAGACCGCACCTGTTGGCACGCAAAATCAGTTTTCGCAGTTCAATGATGAATCACAACCCAAAGATTCATCCCTAAACCTTGGTAGCAGCACCTAGATTCTTTCAACCTATCTTTTCATTGTGTCTCTAGGTTTTCTACATTCAATTTTGGTTAGTATTAGGTCTAAGGGAGGTTAGTAATTATTTAGACCTACTGACCGATAATTGATCTAAAGCGATTTGGTGTGAATCTTTGATCGGGGTTCACACTATTATTTTACCTCTTTTTCTTTCAAACAAGTTGTAAGATACGCCTGATGTGAAATGAGGTTGACAAAAGAGGGCTTAATTCCAAGATGGTAAGTCGCCAAACGAACCGTTGGAGGAAAACAACCCATGACCAGTATAAGCATAGAAACGCTGTTGACCATCATTTACGTGATGGTGGATGAGCAGTGCTGAGTTTGGGTATTGTGTCAGCCGCAAGCTGTACTACTTCGGCTACAAGCTCGTGATGGTCACCAAACTAAATGGCATTCCAGTGGTCTATGACATGGTGCCTGCCAATACCGATGAGCGTCAAGCTGCCGAAGCTGTGATCGACCCCATCACGAATGCCACCCTTCTAGGCGACAAAGGATTCCTCGGTGTGGAGTGGCAAGACCAGATGCATCAGCAAGCCGGAACAACGGTTGTGACACCCAAACGAAAGAACCAGAAAATTCAACAGCCTGACGGATTTGAAGCCCTATTGAACAGTGTCCGCGTTAACCATGCTTCTTTGGCTTTGCCATACGTTTCAATTCCCACCCAGCTATCCGCTCCACTGATCACACCACAAATCGCGATGATTAGAATGTCTATCAGCTTATGAACACACCGTCCGTTCACTCTTGGGTCGGGTAATTCAGCAAAACAGTCACCAATGCTATTTTTGAGTTCC
>Ga0207422_1002587_pt1 | contig 23071 bp, 21 predicted proteins | sample MarCyaLeptolynsp_FD_187757 | JGI IMG/M metagenome (GOLD analysis project Ga0207422, IMG submission 187757) | Marine cyanobacterial communities from Panama - species 1 Leptolyngbya sp. (SPAdes) | ecosystem: Environmental > Aquatic > Marine > Unclassified | place: Panama: Panama City | collected... | reverse complement strand
GGCTCCGGCTCCGGCTCCGGCTCCGGCTCCGGCTCCGGCTCCGGCTGCCGCTCCGGCTCCGGCTCCGGTTGCCGCGGCTCCGGCTCCGGCTCCGGCTCCGGCTCCGGCTCCGGTTGCCGCGGGCCCGGCCGCAGCGCCCACGACTTCTCCCGAGTCTCTCCCCAGCGCAACAACCGACGTCGCTGCCCCCGAGGTGCCCTCCGACCCACCTGCGGGGGCGGCGACGCCGGCTCCCGTCGAGGAGAGCCCGGTCGCGAACACCCCAGTCCCGCCGACACCCGCACCCCAGCCCGAGTACATGGACGTGCCGATCAACATCGGTCTGTTCCCCTCGCTGTCGATCAACGGCAGCCACAAGGGGCGCAAGGTGAAGAACTCCTTGTCGGCGTCGTTCGGCTGGAGTCGCGCGGCGAAGCTCGACGGCGTCGCTGCGGCGTTCCTCGCCACGATCATCGACGAAGAGGCGCGCGGTGTGACCTGGTCGATGGCGGCCAACCTCGCGCACGGGACCCACCGCGGCTGGCAGATCACCCACGGCTACAACCACGCCAAGGTCTTGCACGGCGTGCAGACCGGCGCGGTCAACCATGCCGGCGAGGCGACCGGCGCCCAGATCGGCATGATCAACGTCGGCGGCAAGGTTCGCGGCGTGCAGATCGGCCTGGTCAACTACGCTGAGGAAGCCGATGCCTCGTTCGCGTTGCTGCCGATCACGAAGAAGGGCGGAGTGCGGGCCGAGGTCTTCACCAGCGATACCGCGCTGATCAACGTCGGAATTCGGCTGCCCGCGAAGTACACCTACGCATTCGTGGCCGGTGGCCTACACCCGATGGGGCACCGCCAGCAGCAGCCTGGTGAGCCGATCCCGCTGTACATCGGCAACGAGCAAGATCGCGGTCGCGCGATGCAGCTCGGCCTCGGCTTCGGTGGTCACCTGCCCGTGCACAAAGACGTCTTTCTCGACCTGGACATGGCCTACTACGGTGTCGCATCGGGGCTCGACCTGCGCGGACCGTTTGCCAATCTCGGCAAGCTCCGCATGATGGCCGGGTGGCAAGCCGCCCCGCACCTTGCCGTGTACGGCGGCCCCACGGTCAACGTCATGGTCGACGACGCGACGCGCCCGGCGACCCGACCCGGCTACGGCTGGGTCCTGCGCACGGACGTCATCGACCGCTTCCGCATCCGCGTCTGGCCGGGCTTCGTGGCGGGTATGCGCTTTTAGACGAGCGCTAGAGCGGGACCCCGAGCATCGTCTTGTCCACGACCACGATCGCGAGCTCCCCCGCCACGACGAGCGACGGGAGCTCGTCGTGGTCGGTGACGTCGGTGGTCGGTGCTCCGGCGAGTTTGGAGCGCGAGACGATCGTGCCGTCTGCACGCATGCGCCACAGCCAGGTCGCCGCGTTGCGCTCCTCGTCGCGGCCAACCACGAGCACGTCGTCGCCCGCTGCAACCGGGCCGGCGGCGGCCATCAGCTCGTGCCCCCAGCGACGTTTGCCGTCCGCATATGCGAGCACGCCGTTCCAGCTGTCGACGGCGACGGTCCCGTCGGGCGTGATCGCCATGGCCTCGGGCGAGTAGTCCGCCACGTAGACCCGTGACGCGACGCAGCCGGCCGGAACCGCTCCGCAGTCCTCGCACATCTCGTCGTCGGCAAAGTACAGCCGTCCCTTTTGCGGGTAGCTCGAGGCGGCGAACGGCCGGACCGCCCGGCACTTGACGGGATCGAGCTGCACGATGTCGTGGTCGAACATCGCGGTCACCTTGCCGCCGTTGCGAACCGCCACCGCGTCGAGGCTGTCGAGCGCGACGGCTTCGAAGCGCACGCGAAGCTGGTCGTCCAGGCCACGCAGCGACTCGTCTTCCCACAGCAGCAGACCGCCGCCGGGAAGCGGGTGCAGGATCGAGCCCGAGTCGAAGTATTCGTCTTCGAGTCCGCCGAGCAGCTCCGAGCACTCGAGCTTGGGCGGCTCGGTGCAGGCGCTGGGGCGCACCGCGATGAAGCGGCCCTCGTCGTCGCCCACCAGCCAATCGTCGCCGCGGGCCACGAAGGTCGCGGGACGCGTGGGCTCGGCATACTCGGGGTCGTCGCCATCCAGCGGCATCTTGGCGGAAAATGCCTCGGAACCGTCGGTCGCCGACAGCCCGATCAGCGAGTGCTCGCGCGCGATGGCAAGGACGCCATCGGGACCGAGGACGAACGGGCCGGGCACGTCCGGGACGGTCCATGCGATCTTGCCGTCGGCGATGCCCAGCAGCGCCTCGTCCGTCCGCACGATGACGTGTCCCGCTTCGTCCGCTTCGAGCTGACGCACGGTGCCGGGCAGCGCCAGCATCCATGCCGGCGCCGGACCCTCGGGCGCATCGTCAGGCGCGACCGTTTGGCCCATCGCCTCGGCCAAGATGCGCTCGCACTTGTCGTCGAGCATCGCCAACGGGCGAAAGCAGTCGAGCACTTCGTCGTCCCACTGCATGCACTCGGCGACGAGCTCGGCCTTCATGTCCTTGGCGCCGGCAGCCATCTCCTTGGTCGACAGGCCCTCGCCGTCGTCGGACAGCTGCGCCACCATCATGCTGGCGGCAATGCTGCCGACCTGCGCAGCCTGGCCCGCGAGTGCCTCGCAGCGCTGCCGCTTGGTCGGCTTGGTGGCGGTCGACTCGGATCCGCCCGACTTCGTACAGCCGCCCGCGCCGATCGCGAGCAGAGTGGAGGCAGCGAGGAGGACGGCAGGCGCACGCATGGCAACGCCCTCCAGACGGAGGCGAGCGCCCCCGGTTGCACCCAACGGCGCAGATCAGCTGCGTCGCCGGAGCGCGTCGGCGATCCACTCGTCGACCGAGCCGCCGAACAGCACGTCGCTGACCCTCCGGCCGTCCACATAGACGGTGGGCGTCCCTTCGATCCCGAGGCGCTTGCCCTCGTCCACGTCACCCTCGACGGCGTCTTTGCCCTTGTCTGCCCGGTAGGCAGCCTCGAAGGCCTGAGCGTCGAGGCCGAGCTGCTTGGCGAACCCGAGCAGCTTGTCCTCGGTGAGGTCGAGCTGGTTTTCGAACACCAGATCGTGCATCTCCCAGAACTTGCCGTCCTGGTGCGCGATCTCGCAGGCAATCGCCGCCCGCTTGGCCATCGGGTGGAACGACAGCGGGAAGTGCATGAAGACGAGCTTGGCGCTGCCGCGCGAGCGGTCGATTGCGGCGCGCAGCTTGGGCGCCTCGGCGCGACAGTGCGGGCACTCGAAGTCGGCAAACACCACGACGGTGACGGGCGCCTCCGGCTTGCCGTAGATCGGATTGCCTTTGGTGTCGATCGTGCGGGACTCGAGCGACTCGACGACGCGGGGGAGTTCCTGCCGGATGACCGACGTCGTAATCCCAGCGTCGATCGCATCGGCCACGAACTGGCCGACGAGCACCGAGTCGTAGCAGTCCGGATCGTCGCGTAGCGACTGCGCCAGGCTGTGCGGCTTGCCGCATGCGCTCCGCTCGGTGTTGATCATCGCGACAAATGCGTCGCGTTGACCCCGAGACAGGTGTCGGACCGACACCCCAGGCGCCTCGGTCAGATACTCGGGCTCTTCGCTGCCGCCGTCGGAACTTCCCGATTGTGGATCGGGCCCGGGATCGGAGTCGGGGACCCGCACCGTGGGGTCGGACGCCAGCGGCGGGGTCAGGCCCGCGCAGCTCGACACAGCCAGAGGGAACGCGATCCGCAGCAGCCGTCGCAAAGCGTTGGGCAGCGTAGCACGGCCGTGCATGCTCAGCCTCCGAGCACGGGGCGCGCGTAGCCCAGCGGTAGCGTCTGGACCGTGAGGTCGGGCCGGGTGTCGGCGAGGTGGTCGAGAAACTCGTTGACCCGGGCCGAGCCCAGCGGCGCCTGCGACTCGTCAAAGCCGCGAAAGAAGTTGTCCCAGTGGATTGGGACGACGCGGCGCGCTCCGGTGGCGTCGAGCACGGCATCGAGATACGCGGCGGTGTCCTTGCGACCGGCGAGACCGAGGAACACGACATCGGCGTCGATGCCGTCGTACATCGCCGGGTTCCATCCCGCGCTCGCGTGGTGCACGGCGGTGCCCGTCGGATGCTCGATCACCACCGAGTAGGCGCCCCCCATCCGGTAGTCCTTGGCCTTGGCGGGCGTCTCGAAGTCCGACTCGACGACGCCGGGGTAGGGCACGCGGCCGGCGACTGCTTTGCCGTGCTGGCTGTGCAGCATGGTGACGGTGAAGTCGCCAAAGCGCATCGGCGTGTTCACCTCGACGACGTCGATCTTCTCCGCAGAGAGCCCGGAGCGCTCGGCGACCAGTGCGGTGCTCTTGCTCCCGACCAGGCGCGCGTCGGTTCGTTTCGCGAACGAAGGCGCATCCATGACGTGGTCGTAGTGCGAGTGGGTCACCAACACCGCGGTGGTGCGCTCGACCCCTGGCATCTTCATCCACAGGTCGATGCGAGCCTCGTCGACGGGGACGGGCCGGCCGAACGCCACCCGGCCCAGCGACGGCCGCGAGACGAACGGGTCGACGAGCAGGGCGGTCGTCCCGTCATCGAACATCACGCCGGCGGTGCCCATCCAGGTCGCGGTGACGCGTGGCGACTCGGAGGGCTTCGCTTCGGGGATCTCCTCGGCGGAAAGGCGCGCGAGCTCGTCCGAGCACCCCACGGTCGTCAGGAGCAGCAATGCCGTGGCCAAACGTGTGGTCGACGCGCTCACCGGGGCGAACCGTACAGCAGGTGCTCGGCGATCGGTGCGCGCTCGGGCTCACCCAGCGAGAGCTCCCCGCGCAACGTGATCCAGTCCTCGGCCCACGCGGCCTGCGGTTCGAGCACGAGGTCCGGGTCGATGTCGGCAACGCCGACGAAGTTCTTGGGGCAGGTGCGCACCTCGTTGGGCCGGTCGGGGTGCCACAGCGGGATGCCGTACTTGCGGCAGATTCTCGGCCGGTGCGCGTACAGCCGGCAGTGCCCCTCCTCCGAGAGCACCGGACACGGCTGTCCCGGCTCCCAGCGTCGCGCCTTGGCCACGATCGCCTGTCGGACCTCTTCGTCCGCTGCGGCGAGGCCCTCGCGAAGCAGCTCGCCCTCGATCGCGGTGACGGTGAACGACTGCGAGCAACAATCGCTGCAGCCGGCGCGACACTGCACGTGTTCGCGGTAGCGCTCGACCACCGGCCGCACGCCGTCCTCGATCAGCTCGAGGTGAACGCGGAGGCGCTCGAGTCGTTCGGCCATCGGCTCAAACGTGCACCGAGGGCTCGAGCATCCACTGTGCCTCGTACTCCTCGGCCTCGACCGCGTCCACGATCTCCTTGGCCAACGCGTCCATGTCGGCCACGTCCCGCGGTCCGCCCTGGTAGAAGAACCGCTCGGTACCGTCCTTGTCGACCTCGTACCAGGCATCGAGGTCGTCGACGCACAAGATGTGGCCGAGCTTCCAACGCGTGAGGATGTTGTCGACGCTGATCTCGTCCGAATAGCTGTCGTGCACGTTGCCGATGCGCTTGGCTTCGGCGGAAATCTCGTCGAGTCGATTGGCGACCACGAGCTCGAGGTCGCCCGAGCCCGCGAGCGACTCCAGCTCGTAGCGTGCGCCCCAGTACTTGCCGTTGACGTAGACGTACGGCGGGACCATCACGCCCGTCAGCTCCGCAAGCTGACGCTTGACCTGCGGTCGCTCCCGATCGAGGTCGATCTGGCGGACGGTGGTGTCGACGCCCTCCAAGATCTTCAGGATCCCTTCGACGTCGTCCTGCTCCTCGGCGGTCGCGTAGACGACGACGACGCGGTCCTCGGGCTTGAGCCCCTTGTCGGCCTTGGCCCGCACGCGGTCGAGCACGTCATCCGTGTCTTCGCGCATGCGCTTGTCCGGCGCCGGTGCGGGGGGTGGCTCCGGCTCAGCCGCGGCCGGCGTCGCTTTGTCGGCGTCTTCCGGGGGCACGTACTGGTCGATCACCTCGGCGAGGGGCTCGGGAGCGTGCTCCACGACGGTATCCCGTAGCTTCTTGCCGGCGGCGACGACCTCCTCGGGGAGGTGTTCACGGGCGGCCTTGCGGGCTTTGCTCAACAGGTCCTTGAACATCGGCATTCACGCCTCGACAAGCGCCGATGGTGGACACGGTGAGGCCCCTTTGGCAAGCTCCCGCGCGTCATGGCGGTCGACGAAAAGACGATGTTCGAGATCTACCGCGAGACGGACTACAACCGTGCGTTTCACTACATCTTCTATACGGAGCTGGAGGAGCACGGACGGGAAAAAGCCATCTCCAAGGCGGCGGCAGGCGAGACCGTGTACTCGGGCTTCCTGTCCGATGAGCACCGTGAGGCAGCGCGCGGCGTGATCGAGACGATCGTCGACGAGCTCAACGACATGGACGAAGACGAGGCCGGGATGGACAGCACGACCATCGAGACCCGCCTCGCCGCGTTCCTCGCCGCTGCGCCCGGCGCCTAGACGAAGACGCCTTTGGCGAAGAGGTCGAGCAGCGCGTCGGCGATGGGGTCCGGATCGCGGAATGCCCGCTGGGTATTGCCGGGGGCCGGCGCGTCGTGGACCGTCAGCATGCGGACCAGGACCTCGCGCACGCCGCCCAGCGCGATCGCGGAGACGATGGCGTGGTCGCACTCGCGGACCAGCCCGAGCTCCTGCCCCACGCGCATCGCGGCTTCCAGCATCTGCTGCACCTGATCGAAGAACCGCTGCACCTGGGCGCGGCTCTCCTCGTCGAAACCGGTGGGGTCTCGGAGAATCACCGACGCAACGTCGTCGTGGGCCAGCACGGCGTTGACGACCCGGCGAAAGTTGGCCCGCAGCTGGGCCCGGGGCTCGAGCGCCCCGCCGCCGAGCTCGATCTTCTTCACCTGGGCCCGAAGGACCAGCACGAACTCGTCGACCAGCTCCCCGAACAGCTCCTGCTTGCTCGAGAAGTACAGGTAGAAGGTTCCGCGGGCGATGCGAGCCTCGTCGATGATGTCGTGCACCGAGGTCTGGTGGTAGCCCTTGGCGCGGAAGATCCGCTTTGCCGCCCCCGTGATCGCGGACCTTCGCTCGGCCCGCCGGCGTTCGGCTCGTGCTGCACGGCCGTCCTGGACGGTCGTATCGGCGGCGTTTGCCGCGGTCGCGCCCGCCGAGTCGTCCGCGTCGCCCGAACTGGCTCGTTTCGACTTTGCGGGGTCCTGGCCGGCCACCCACGGCGGATACCACAGTTCGACTGCGATCTGTGATAAGCGCGCCAGCCATGGCGCTCTCGGTCGGAATCGTCGGCCTGCCCAACGTCGGCAAGTCCACGCTGTTCAACGCGTTGTCCAACGCGGGCGCCGAGTCCGCCAATTACCCGTTCTGCACGATCGACCCCAACGTCGGCGTGGTGCCGGTTCCCGATCCTCGCCAGGACAAGATCGTGGCGGTGGTCGACCCGGAGAGCATCGTGCCGACCAGCATCGAGTTCCTCGACATCGCGGGACTGGTCAAGGGCGCGAGCAAGGGTGAAGGCCTCGGCAACCAGTTCCTCAGCCACATCCGCATGGTCGACGCGATTTGCCACGTCGTGCGGGTGTTCGAGGACGACAACGTCGTCCACGTCGACGGCAAGGTGGACCCCGCTTCGGACATCGAGGTGATCGACACGGAGCTGCTGCTGCGCGACATCCAGTCCGTCGAGCAGCGCCGCGACAAGGCCAAAAAGCAGTCCAAGGGCGGCGATCCGGAGGAGAAGCTCGCGCTGGCCACCTGCGAGAAGGTGCTGGCCACGGCCGAGGAGGGCACCCAGATCCGGGCGATGGACCTGACCGACGAAGAGCTCAAGGTGCTCGAGCCGCTCGCGCTGCTGACGAGCAAGCCGGTGCTCTTCATCGCCAACGTGGCGGAGGACGAGGCGGCCAAGGGTCTGCAGGCCAAGGGCGTGGACAAGGTGGTCGAGCTGGCCAAGGCACAGGGGGCCGAGGTCGCGGTGATCTCGGCGGCGATCGAGGCCGAGATCGCCAGCCTGGATGCCGACGACCGCGCCGATTTTCTCGAGAGCGCGGGTCTCGAGGAGCCCGGCCTCCATCAGCTCATCCGCAAGGCGTACGCGCTGCTCGACCTGCTCACCTTCTTCACCGCCGGCAAGAAGGAAGTGCGGGCCTGGACCGTGCGTCGCGGCGCCAAGGCGCCCCAGGCCGCCGGTCGGATCCACACCGACTTCGAGCGGGGGTTCATCAAGGCCGAGGTCATGCGTTGGGAGGACCTCGTCGAGCTGGGCTCGGAGGTCGCGGTGAAGGCCAAGGGCCTGCTCCGCATCGAGGGCAAGGAGTACGTCGTCGCGGACGGCGACGTCATCCACTTCCGGTTCAACGTTTAGGCGGCTAGGCGGCTATCCCAGGTCGTCGAGGGCCGCGGAGAACCCGGCGAGCCCCTCTTCGAGGGCGCCCGTGGGGACCCCGAAGCTGAGCCGAACGGTCCCGGGAGCCTCGAAAAACGAGCCGGGGACCACCTGGATGCCGTACTTGTCGCGCAGGTGCTCGGCGAACGGCACGTCCTGCATCAGGTCGGGCAGGCGAATGCAGCCCGTGATGCCGGCGGTCGGGGGGACCCATCCAACCCGGGTCTCCTTCTCGAGCCAGGACTCGACCATCGCCTTGCCGGCTGCGGACACCGCGCTTGCGTGCTGCGTCAGTCGCTCGGCGTCCTCGAGGACGCGGCGACCCAGCTGGAGCGGGGCCATGGGCCCGTCGACGTGCAGGTAGTCGGTGGCGATGCGGATTGCCTTGGCGGTCTCGGCCTGGCCCGCGACGATCCACCCTGCGCGCAACGCGGAAAACCCGAAACACTTGGTGGTCGAGCTCCAGCTGACACAGTTGTCAGCCACGGCACAGGCCGGCGCCACGTCCAGATCCTCCGGACTCGTCGCGCCGAAGCCGGGGAAGCAGTAGTCGAGATAGACCTCGTCGACGAGGACGACCGCCCCAACGCGAGCGGCAAGCTCGGTGATCTCGGCCAGGGCCGACCGGTCGATCGCGATGCCGGTTGGGTTGTGCAGATTACTGAGGATCACCGCACGGGTGCGGGAGGTCAGCAGTCGAGCGAGGCGGTCCGGGACGACGGCCCAACCATCTTCGTAGCGACGGTCGAGTCGGGAGACGTTGGCGCCCAGGACCTCGGGCACCCGGTGGAGGGCCTCGTAGGTCGGTCGTTCGACGATCACCTGATCGCCGGGGCGGATGAGGCCGAGCAGCACATGGGTGATCGCAAGGCTGGCGCCAAGTGTGGGCGTGACTCGATCCGCGGGCACGCCGTAGCGAGCCGCGACGGCTTCCGTGAACGCGACGCGCGCATCGTCGCGCGCAGTGCGGCTGCACTGGTCGGATGTCTCCAGCGGACCGGTCCACGCATCGGCGAGCGCAAGGCTCTCGGCGCGGAGCGCCCCTTCCTCGAGGGTCGTGGGCGCCACGGTGTCGGCCATACCGCTGGCCGCGAGGTTCACCTTGGCGCCCCCGGGCGCGGACTTGGCCCACGCCATGTACTCGAAGGCTCGTAGGGACGCCTTCACGGTGAGCGGGATGGTTTCAGAAGACCAAAGTCGTGCCAAGGTCGCGCGACCTGAAATCCGCTCGTTTTTCGTGCGCTAGGGTCCGTTTTCGGGCCGTCAGGGTGCGTGAAGCACGACGGCCCGCGGGTCGGAATCGGGGATAAGTAGTGCGTGAAGCACGTAGACCCGTGGGTCGGAATTGTGTGTCACTTGGCCGACGGGGCGGGAGGCCCACGCCATCGCGTGAGTCGCGCTTGGCCGGACGCGCGGACCGCTCGCGCGAGCTTGAGGGCCTCGGTCCGAGCCCAGTCGACCATCGCGTCCTCTCCAGGGCCGACGTCGATGTCGTCGTCGAGGGTGCCGCGACCATCGCGCCACTCCAGTCGACCCTCGATCGTGCGACCGCCGGCGAGGTGGATGGCGACACGGTACTGCGGATCTTGCGCGGATTCGTCGCGCACAAACACGAACCGTGCGCCGGAGCGGGGGTGGAGATCGTCGCTCGAGCTGTGGATGGTCATCGGAGGAGATCCCGGAAACGGAAACGCCCCCACCGACCTGCGGTAGGGGCGCACCCTCGAGTCCGGTCAGGGATCAGACCGGGCAGCCTTCGTCGCCTTCGTCGCAGCAGGCGCAGACCGGACCCTCGTCCGATTCCTCGCACGTGCCCGAGTCGTACGTGATGCCGTCGGCGTCGCCCTCTTCCTGGCAGATCCGAGCGCAGCTGTCCTCGCTGAGCTTGTTGGCGCTGCACTCCTGGAAGATGTCGCTGTCGACGCAGCCGTTGCACTCGGCACCGCTGCAGTCCGCGCCCGAGCCGACGCCGCAGTCGAACAGCAGCTCGTCGCCGTCGAGGACGCAGCCGTAGGCGAAGTCGAAGCCGTCGAACATGCAGATCTCGTCCGGCACGCCCGGCATCTCCTCCCAGACGTCGCCGTTGCAGACGAAGTAGCGGGAGCCCGCGGGGCCGTCCGCCGCGCCGTTGCTGCAGAACTCGGCACCCATCAGCTCGGCGGTGCAGTCCTCGTCGTTGGGGACGTTGTCGCTGGGCGTTGCGGAGACTTCCTCGCACATCAGCCCGCCGTCGGAACCGGAGCCCTCGTCGGCGACGGCGGTCTCGCTGCCGCCCTCACTGTCGTCGTCGTCATCGTCGTCATCGTCGTCGTCACCCATGCCCTGGGTGCCGCCGGTCTGACCCTGCTGGTCGTCCTCGCAGCAGGTGAAGTCGTTGGGGTCGGACGAGCACCAGTTGAAGCCGTCGAGGCAGAAGCACTCGTCGCCCATGAGCACGTTGTTGTCCGAACCGTCGCACGCGTCCGCGCTGGCGGGCTTGGGCGGGATCGGATCGCACTCGTAGTTGTCGTCGTCGTTGGGGTCTTCCCACTCGTAGCCGGGGTCGCAGACGCATTCGCCGGCCGAGTTGAAGTCGCTGTGGCACAGGACACCGCCACATTCGTCGCAGTTGCCGCCACCACCCGTGGTGATCACGCAGCCAAAGCCGAGGCCGGTCAGGCCGGCAAGGCCGGCGGTCATCAGGTAGTTACGAAGCGATCGAAAGGGAGAAAGCATGGGAAAAAGCGTCTCGGGGTTGGACGGAGCAAAGCTCCATTCATTCTTCGTTTGCGGGGGGTTATTGCGCCGCTTGGCGTAGCGTAGCAAAGCCCAACCGAGGTCTGCATTGCGGCGCGCCTCTCGGTGCGCACGTCAGGGGGCGCGTCCCGATTTGCGCCACGGCGCGCCGCTCGCCGAGGGTCGTACCTTCTACGACCTCGGGGGCACGTCAGTCGACTTGCCAGGTGTGGCCGCTACGGAGCAGGGCGTCGAGGTCGCCGGTGTTCTTCTCCACCGCCGAAGCATTTTGATCCACGACGGCCTGCTCGTACGACGGCCCTGGGCTTTGGTAGAGCACGCCCAGCGCGATCGGGAACGTCGGCGGCATCAGCTGCGCGAGCAGGAACGCCAGCGTCCGGTTGGTCTCGTCGTGGACGATGATGTCCGCCTCGGTGACGCCGTTGTCGCCGATGGTGACCACCTCGACGCTGCTGCCGTCCTCGGTCCAGCGGATGCCCTTGTTCTTTTCCTTGCCGAACAGCAGCGGCGAGCCGTGCTCGACCCACATCTGGGCGTCCGACGCGATGTCCTTGGCGGTCACGTGATTCCACGTCCCGTCGTTGAACACCGGGCAGTTCTGGAGGATCTCGATGAACGACGCGCCCTTGTGCGCGTGCGCCTGTTTGAACAGGCCGCCGAGCGCCTTGGTCGACGTGTCGATCCCGCGCGCGACGAATCGAGCGTTGGCTCCGAGCGCGATGTGGGTGGGGATCACGGGTTGGTCGAGCGAGCCCATCGGCGTCGACGGGGTGCGCAGCCCGACCAGTGACGTCGGCGAGTACTGCCCCTTGGTCAGGCCGTAGATCCGGTTGTTGAACAACATGATCTGCACGTCGACGTTGCGTCGAAGCACGTGGATCAGGTGGTTGCCGCCGATCGACAGGCCATCGCCGTCACCGGTGATGATCCAGACGTCGAGCTCGGGGTTGGCGAGCTTGAGGCCGGTGGCGAGTGCGGGCGCCCGACCGTGGATCGTGTGAAAGCCGTACGTGTCCATGTAGTACGGGAACCGGCTGCTGCAGCCGATGCCCGAGATGAACACGGTGTTCTCGCGCGTCGCCCCCATCTCGGGGAGCGTCCGCTGCATGGCGGCCAGGATGGCGTAGTCGCCACAGCCCGGGCACCAGCGCACCTCCTGGTCGGAGGTGAAGTCCTTCTTGGTGAGCTTGCTCGGAGTGTCCATCGTTCGTGCCTCAGTTGCTCGCCTCGAGGAGGTCTTTGACGCCCTTCATCACCTCGGTGACCTTGAACGGCTGACCCGCGATCTTGTCCAGCGGCTGCGCCGGAATCAGGTACTCGGACCGAAGGACCCGCATCAGCTGCCCGTTGTTGAGCTCGGGGACCAGCACGTGCTTGAAGTTGGACAGCAGGTCCGGAAGGTTCTTGGGCATCGGCCACAGGTGCCGAAGATGCACGTGGCTGACCGAAAGCCCGTCGCCGCGCAGCCGCTCCACCGCCTTGCGAATGGCGCCGTAGGTCGAACCCCACCCCACGACCGCGACGTCGCCCTGCGCATCACCGACCTCCACCGTCTGCTCGGGGATGTCGTCGGCGATGCCGAGGATCTTGCCCGCGCGGACCTTGGTCATCTTGTGGTGGTTGTCCGGGTCGTACGAGATGTGTCCGGTCTCGAAGCTCTTCTCGAGGCCGCCGATGCGGTGCTCGAGGCCCGGCGTACCCGGCTTGGCCCAGGCGCGCGCCATCGTGGTGTCGTCGCGCACGAACGGATGAAAGCCCTCCGTCTCGGTGCGGAACGTGACCGGGAACGGCGTCAGGCTCGACGCATTCGGGATCTTCCAGGGCTCGGCGCCGTTGGCGATGTAGCCGTCCGACAGCACGACGACCGGGGTCATGTACTTGGTGGCGATGCGGCACGCCTCGACCGCGATCGAAAAGCAGTCCCCCGGCGATTGCGGCGCGAGCACGCACAGCGGCGCGTCGCCGTTGCGACCGTAGATGGCCTGCATCAGGTCGGCCTGCTCGGTCTTGGTCGGCATGCCCGTCGAGGGGCCGGCGCGTTGAATGTTGAGAATGACCAGCGGAAGCTCGGTAATGATCGCCAGGCCGAGTGCCTCGCCCTTGAGCGCCATCCCGGGGCCCGAGGTTGCCGTGGCACCGAGCGCGCCACCGAAGCTCGCGCCGATCGATGCACACACCGCCGCGATCTCGTCTTCCGCCTGGAAGGTGGTCACGCCGAGGTGCTTGAGCTTGGCGAGGCTGTGCAGCACCGACGACGCCGGCGTGATCGGGTACGACCCGAACATGATCTTGAGGCCGGCGAGCTGACCACCCGCGGCCATGCCCCACGCGAGCGCCTCGTTGCCGGTGATGTTGCGGTACGTGCCCGCGCTGAGCTGCGAAGGCGGCACCTTGTAGCAGTGCACGCCGGTGGGCAGCTCGGCGGTTTCGCCGTAGGCGTGGCCGGCGTTGAGCGCCGCGATGTTGGCCTCGGCGATGTCGGGCTTTTTGGCGAACTTGCCCCGCAGCCATGTGACCGTGGCGTCGCGGTCGCGGCCGAACATCCAGTACAGCAGCCCGAGCGTCCACAGGTTCTTGGACCGCAGCGCTTCCTTATTGGTGAGGTTGTGACCCTCGACCGCAGCGACCGTCATCTTGGAGATGTCGAGCTTCATCACCCGGTAGGGCGCGAGCGTGTCGTCGTCCAGCGGATTGGCGTCATAGCCGGCCTTGCGCAGATTGGCCTTGGAAAAGGCGCCTTCGTTGACGATCACCAGGCCGCCCTTGGGGACGTCCTTGATGTTGACCTTGAGTGCGGCCGGGTTCATGGCCACGAGCACGTCCGGCTCGTCGCCGGGGGTCAGCACGTCGTGCGAAGCAAAGTGGATCTGAAAGCCCGACACGCCGAACGTGGTGCCGGCGGGCGCCCGGATCTCGGCCGGGAAGTCGGGAAAGGTCGCCAGGTCGTTTCCGGCGATCGCAGTGGTCTGAGTGAACTGCGTGCCGGCCAGCTGCATCCCGTCGCCGGAGTCGCCGGCGAATCGGATCACGACCGAGTCGATGGTTTCGCGCTCGTTGGCGCTGACGGGGGTGTCCATGACGAATCTCGGGTAACGGACGTAGAGTTGTGATCGCGCAGCCGCGACGGCTGCGGGGTTCTCGTGACGTTACGTCGGGCTCGTCAGGCCCGCAATGGGGTGTGCACGTGCCAAACCTCAGGAGGCCGCGTGCGGGTGGCGTCGAGCAGCGCGCCGTTGCTCAAACACAAATGCTGTATTCGGGACCTTCGTTGATCGACACCGTGGTGCACTCCATGCCGTTGGGGCACGACGCCCCAGTGCAGTCGAGTGCACAGACGGCGGTGGAGACCGCATCGGCGCAGATCGGCGTGACCGAGGTTCCCGCTGGCGCGGGATCGCAGTCGACGGCGGGATTGCTGCAGCCCTGAACGCTGCAAAAACCGTCGGCGCCGAGGTGCACGCAGGTATCGGCCGCGCCGCAGTTGGCGAAGTCGTCCATCACGCACGGCGCCCACATCCCGTTGACCGGCTGATCGCCGGGATTGGCCGCGCCGTCGCCAGTGGAGCCGACGCCACCGTCGTCTTCGGAGGAGGCGTCGCCGTCCGCGTCGGTGGTGCTCGCCGCGCCCGAGGTGCTGCCGGCCCCGTCGTCATCGTCGTCTGCGTCGTCCGCGTCTGCGTCCGCGTCGTCCGCGTCCTCGGAGTCGGCGTCCTCGCTGTCCCCGTCGTCCATTGCGCCCGGATCGTCGGCCGGCCCGGGCGCGCTACCGCCCACGGGTCCGCCGAACGACCCAAACCCGTTGTTCTCGGTCTCTCCCGCGGAACATGCCGCGAGAAGCGCGATTGACGCGCCCGTGACGAGCCATCTCGATGGCCCTCCCCAATGTGTCCCCATGCGTTGTCCCCAACTCTCGGACCGTGGGCTGGCCCACGTTTCTTCCGCCCGGTAATCGCCCCGTGACCCCGCCGCGCACTTCTTGGACACCGAATCGGGGTGCGATGTCCGGCACATTCTACAAGTCGTGCAATCAGGCGAGAACTCCCACCTGGGAACACCCCCAAGCGTGCGGACTTCGCTGCTAGAACCCCGTCCATGGCCGAACGAGAGCTGACTGTCTCCGATGCATCGGAGCTTCTCGCCAAGGGGATCGAGGCGGTGGAGGAGGACGACTTCGACGCCGCGGAGCGGATCCTCGACAAGGCGGGCGACCTGCTCGGCGAAAACCACCCTCGCGTGCTGCATCTTGCCGGGCTGCTCGGTTGGGCCAAGGGAGAGTTCGAGCGGGCGTGCGGGTTTCTGATGCAGGCCGCCGACGCCAAGCCCGACCGGTTCGAGATCTATCTCGACTGTGCGGAGTGCTTGTTCGTGACCGGCGAGGTCGGCAATGCCGAAGCCCAGGTCCGGGTCGCGCTCGCACGCAAGGGCCTGACCGTCGAAGAGGATGGTGAGGCCAAGCTGCTGCTCGCGCAGATTCGGCTCGCCGACGACGACCCCGAGGAAGCACTGGAGGTGCTCGACTCGATCGACGAGTCGCTGCGCAAGCACCCGGCGTGGCTCTCGGCGCGAGGCTCTGCGCTGATCGAGGCGGATCGGGCGGACGATGCGGTGAAGATGCTCGAGGACGCCGTCGCGAGCGAGTCCGACAACGCCGACCATCACTACAACCTGGCGCTTGCGCTGGAGGCGGCCGGGAACGAGAGCCGCGCGCGGGAGGAGATGCTCTCGGTGCTCCGCTTGGACACGGCGCAGGCGCAGGGCGAGGACCTGGTGCCCGAGGAGTCGGAGGCGCTCAAGAGCCTGCTCGAGGATTTGCTCGAGGAGCTGCCGGGGCCGATCTTGGAGCTGGTGGCCAACTGTCCGATCGACGTGCGGCGTCGGCCGAGCGAGGTCGAGGTGCAGTCCGGTGTCGACGCGCGCGGGCTGGTCTACTTCGTGGGACGACCGGTCAAGGACGGCAAGCCGGGCAAGCTCGACCGCATCGGTATCTCGCGCGACATTCTGCTCGAGGAAGTCGACGACGAGGGCGAGGTCCCGGACGCGCTGTTCGCCGCGCTGGTCGAGTCGATTCAGGACTTCTTCGATCGCGACGACCTCGTCATGGAGGAGGTCTGACGCCGTGGGCGAGGGGACCGATACCGCGGCGCTGATCTACGACTGGAACGAAAAAGATCGGCGCGGGCCACTGCTGCGGCGGCGCCCCAAGTTCGTCGACGAGACGATTCGCGACGGTCTGCAGTCGCCGTCGGTGCAGGACCCCACCATCGAGCAGAAGATGGAGCTGGTCCGGCTCATGGATCGGCTCGGGATTCACGTGGTGAACCTCGGGCTGCCGGGGGCAGGCAAGCGGGCACAGGACGACGTCGAGCGGCTGGCGCGGATGATCGTGGAGGAGAAGCTATCGATCAAACCCAACTGTGCAGCGCGAACGGTGGCGGCGGACATCCAGCCGATCATCGACATCAGTCAGCGGGTGGGGATTCCGATCGAGGTCACGGCGTTCATCGGCAGCAGCCCGATTCGTGCGTACGCGGAGGACTGGAACGTCGACCGGCTCGAGGCGCTGACGCGCGACGCGATGAAGCTGATCGTGGCCAATGATCTGCCGGCGTCGTTCGTCACCGAGGACACGACGCGCAGTCATCCATCCACGCTCGACCGCTTGTTTCGGACGGCGATCGAGGCCGGGGCGACGCGGCTGGTGCTGTGCGACACGTGCGGGCACGCCACGCCGGATGGCCTGCGTAATCTGCTGAACTTCACCAAGGGCCTGCTGCGGGCGCTGGACGTCGAGCAGACGGTGGCGCTCGATTGGCACGGCCACAACGACCGCGGGCACGCGCTGGTGCTGGCGATGTTTGCTCTGGAGTGGGGCGTGGACCGGGCACACGGGTGCGCGCTGGGGATCGGCGAGCGCGTCGGCAACACGTCGATGGACCACATGCTGCTCAACCTCTATCTGCTCGGGCAGCTCGACCCGGCGGAGCACGACCTGTCGTGCCTGATGGAGTACGTGACCAAGACCAGCGAGTGGACGGGCGTGCCGATTCATCCGGCGTACCCGCTCGCCGGCCGCGACGCGTTCCGCACCGCCACGGGCGTCCACGCAGCCGCCGTGATCAAGGCCGAAAAGCGCGGCGAGCAGGAGCTTGCCGACAAGGTCTACTCCTCGGTCCCCGCCCGAACCTTCGGCCGCCAACAAGAGATCGAGATCGGCCACTACAGCGGCAAGTCCAACGTCGTCTACTGGCTGCAAAGCCACGGCTACGACCCCACCGACGAAGTCGTCGACAAAGTCTTCGCCGCCGCCAAGTCCGGCAACCGAACCCTCACCGAACCCGAAATCCGCGCCCTAATCGACCCCTAACCAAAGTTTGTCAACTTCGGGGACGTAGCTGAAAGTTGACAAACGGGTGCAACACCGCGGGTGTTCCCAGCGTTTGTCAACTCCGGGGACGTAGCTGCAAGTTGACAAACGGGTGCAACACCGCCGGGTGTTACCAGCGTTTGTCAACTTGGCAGCAACGTCCCCAAAGTTGACAAACTTTGGTCAGGTTTGGATTTCGAGGACGGGGACCGATTGGATCCAGGCGTCGAGGTTGCCGAGGAGGGAGGCTCGGGGGGCGTCGAGGGCGGGGAGGCGTTCGATGGTCTCGCGGAGGGTTTTGCGGGCTCGCGAGAGCCGGGTGGTCATGGTGCTGACCGGGGCGCCGAGGACTGCGGCGAGCTCCTTGGCTTTGAGGCCTTCCCAGTAGAACAAGACGAGCAGCTGCTGGGTGTCGACGTCGAGCGCCTGCATCGCGCGCAGCAGCAGGGTCTGCTCTTCGAAACGCGCGACGATGCGACTGGCGGTCGGGCCCGGATCGGGCGCGGTCGAAATGTCGCCGGTCTCGAACACGTTGGACTCGACGGTGCGGCTGCGCAGGTGATTGAGCAGCAGGTTGCGCGCGATCGAAAACAGGAACGAGCGAAAGCTCGACGCACTGCGCAAGCGCTCGCGGCTCTCCACGCAGCCCAAAAATGCGCGCTGCGTCAGGTCTTCGGCCGCCGGGCCCACCCGCAGGTCGAAGAACCGAAACACCGAGCGGTAGTAGCGGTCGACCAGCGCTTGCGCGGCGACCTGATCGCCGCCACCCCACGCCTCCACCAGCTCCGCGTCGGACTGCATCCGCGCCAAGAATGTCACGGGGTGAAGGTGCGGACCCAGAGGTCCCACTCCGTGCCCGGACTCGCCTCGTAGCCGCACGCCCACACCGTGCCGTCCGGAGCGAGCGCCAACCCCCACGCGGTGTCACGCCCGCCCGCCGGACCGCTGTAGCTCGTCGTCCACACCTCGCTCCGGTCCGGCGCGTACCGCCGAATCCATGCGTCCGTGCTCCCCGAGCCCGCGCCCATCTCGCCCCCGACGATGTATCCGCCCCGCTCGTCCACCACGATCGCGTTGGCCTTGTCGTCGTCCCCGCCGGGACTCGCCACGATCTCGTCCCACAGCACCTGCCCATCGGGCGCGCGACGCTGCAGCCACATGTCCGTGTCGCCCGCGTTCGAGGCCTGCCATCCCACGAGCAAGACATCACCCTCGGCAGTCACCGCCGCACCGGTCCACACCGACTCGCGGTCGCCCATGCTCGCTTGGTCCGCCCAGATCGTATTGCCCGCCTCGTCGAAGCGCTCCACCCAGTACAGCGCGGACTCTTCGATGGCGCGCTTGCCCACGCCGATGAACCCGCCGGTGATCGGCGTGATCCCGTGCCCACGATCCTGGGCGTTGTCGACCAGGCCCTCCCGGTACTGCGTCCACACGATCGTCTGCCCGTCGGGCGAGCGACGCTGAAACCAGAGATCGGTTTCGAGATCCCGAACGTTGGTCGCGTAGCCGATCGTCACCACGTCCCCGTTGGGCGCCACCGTCACGCCACGGGTCGTGTCCAGATAGGACTCGCCGCCGTCGTAGGTCGCCTCCCATACGAGAATGCCGTCCGCGTTGAGACGACCGACCCACGCATCCGTCTCGCGGTCTGCCGTGGCGACCGAACCCCCCACCAACCAGTCCCCGCCGGGAAGCGCCACCACCGACCAGCCTTCCTCGTCCGCGTTGCCGTCCCCGTTGAGCACCCACGTCCAGCCGGTCTCGCCGGCGGCGTCGTACTGGCGGACCCAGAGGTTGTAGCCGGTGCCTTCTTCGCTGACGTGTCCGATCACCGCCGCGTTGCCCTGCTCGTCGACCGCGACGGAGTAGCAGCGGTCGCGCAAGTCGCCGGGACTGGCGTAGCCGACCTTCCACACTTCCTGCCCCGAGAGCGTGCAGTCGACGTTGCAGCCGTCACCGTCGATGTCGTTGCCGTCGTCGCACACCTCGCCCTCGTGCAGGACGCCGTCGCCGCACGAAGCATCGGTGCACGTTCCTCCGAGATCGTTGCCGGCGTACTCGTGAAACCGCCGGCCCGAATCGCATGCCTCGTCGAGCTGGCTGCAAAAACCCACGTCTTCGCACCGGGCGTTGGCGCCCAGGTCCGAGCAGTGTTCGTCGTCGGTGCAGTCGTAGACGGCCGGCGGCAAGCACGATCCGATGAGCGCCGCGACCGTCGCCCCGAACACCATCGCCAACGTTGCCCCGCCGCGCACCGCAACTCACTGCTAGCACGCGGCCGCGAGCCCCGTCCAACCGGCACCTGCGTCCCATGGGGCCGTGTTATCGTCGATTCGATGCCGGCGGACGGATCGCTGCCGACCAGCTCCGGCGCGCGCCGCTACACGTTCTTGCGACGGCTGGCGGTCGGCGGAATGGGCGAGCTGCTGCTCGCGCGCGCGGAGGCGCCCGGGGGGGTGCAAAAGCTCGTCGCGATCAAGCGCGTTCGACCCGAGTACGCAACCGACGCCGAGTTCGTGAAGATGTTCCTCAACGAGGCGCGTCTGGCCGCGACGCTCGATCACCCCAACGTGGTGCGGACCTACGATCTGGTCGAAGAAGCCGGCAACTTCCTGATGGTCATGGAGTACCTGCACGGCGAGTCGCTGGGCACGCTCCTCAACAAGGTCGTCACCGCGGGCAAACGTGTCCCGCTCTCGCACATCGTGACGATCGTGCTCGGCGTCGCGGCGGGGTTGCACTGTGCTCACGAGCGCCGCGGGGTCGACGGGCGACCGCTCGACATCGTGCACCGCGACCTGTCGCCCGGGAACATCTTCGTGACCTACGAGGGCGGCGTGAAGCTGCTCGACTTCGGGATCGCCAAGGCCACCAGCCGGACCTCGATCACGGTGGGCCCCTCGCGCAAGGGCAAGGTTTCGTACATGTCGCCCGAGCAGTGCGTCGGAGAGGCGGTCGATCGGCGCAGCGACATCTTTGCCCTCGGCGTGGTGATGTGGGAGCTGTCGACGGGACGTCGGCTGTTCCGGGGCGACAACGAGTTCGCGATCATGAATCAAGTGACGACGATCGATGCGCCGTCACCTCACTCGGTTGCGCCCGACCTTCCGACGCCGTTGGTCGACATCATCGTCCGCGCTCTGCAGCGTGACCCCGCCCAGCGGTTTCAGACGGCGCTCGCGTTGCACGACGAGCTCGAGGCGTTTGCTCGCGCCGATGGACTGCTGCCGTCGGCAATCGAGCTGTCGCGCTGGGTCGAGCAGACGTGCGGGCGTAAAGAGATGCCCTCGGTCGAGCCCACCGACGAGTTCGCGAGCCTCGCCGGGGCCACGGTCGTCGTCACCGCGGAGGAGGAGCGTCCGCCGTGGTGGCGCCGCTACAGCGTGCCGCTCGCCCTCGTCGGCGGGATCAGCTTGGGAGCCGTTGCGATGGCGACGACGGGATCGGATGCACCCGCGCCGACGAACCCGACGCCGGCCAAAGCCCCCGAGCGGCCATCACAACCTTCGGCCTCGGCACGCCCACAAGCCATCCCGGACCCGGAACCGGAACCGGAACCAGAGCCGGACCCGGAACCGGAACCGGAACCGGAACCGGAACCGGAACCGGAACCGAACCCGGACCCCGAACCCAAGGCGAAGAAGAAGCGCAAGAAGAAGCCCCCCCGCAAAAAGCCCGCCCCGGAAGCGCCCGTGCCCGGCAAGCCCCAGCGCGGCGTCGATGGCATACTCCCCAGTGGCTGAGGTCGCGGACCGGCCGCTTCGTCGATGACGCTCGCCTCCCTCGTGTGCGCGGCCTGCTTGGCCCTGGCGGTGGCTCCGGCCCCTCGCGACAACCCTCTTGGGTTCGAGAATGCCGAGGCCTCGGCCCAGTTCGATGCCGCGATGGCGGCGTGGGAAGCCGACGATCTGGGGACGGCGCAGCGCCTGCTCGAGGCAGCCTACGCGCTCGAGCCCAAGCCCGCGCTGCTCTACTCGCTCGGGCAGATCGCCCGGCTTCAGGGAGACTGTCGCGAGGCCACGCGTCGGCTCGAGGCATTTCTCGAGACCGGTCCGTCGGCGAAGGCGGAAGCCGAGGCCCGGGTCAACATCGAGCGCTGCGCGGCCGAGCTCGCCGAACAGCCCGAGCCTGAGCCCGAGCCCGAGCCTGAGCCTGCGCCCGAGCCGGAGCTGAACCCCAAACCCGAGCCCGCGCGTCGTCGACCCGACGCGCTCGGCATCTCGCTCACCGCCGTCGGCGGCGTGACCACGGCGGTCGGACTCGGCCTGTTCGGCAGCGCGTTCGCGGTCCAGGGGCGCGCCGAGGACCAGCGCGCCGTCGACCCCTTCGAGCGCGGGGTACGTCAGGCGCGGGCGCAGTACTGGACCGGCGTCGCGCTCACCTCGGTCGGCTCGGCCCTCGTCGTCGGCGGCATCATTCGGCTCGTTCAGGTGCGACGCCGCACGAGGGGCGCCCGGCGCCAATGAGAGGGGCTGCCCGCCGCTGTCCCGCTCGCGCGGGTCCTTCACCCCGGGGTGCCGATGAGCGGGGCTGCCCGCCGCTGTCCCGCTCGCGCGGGTCCTTCACCCCGGGGTGCCAATGAGAGGGGCTGCCCGCCGCTGTCCCGCTCGCGCGGGTCCTTCACCCCGGGTTGAAAAAAACGGCGGAGAAAAACGGCCCTCCGCCGAGACAAGGGCGGGACTCGCGTTACTCCCCGTCGGACCCGATGCGGACGATCGCCCCTTACGCCCTGATTCTGCTCGTCGCCTGCGAAACCGCGCCAGCGGAGGACGACGAACCCGGCACCTCGACGGGCGGCGAGTCTGGGACCCCGTCCTCCGATACCGGCGACGAACCGGTCGCCACGACCGGCGCGAGCGAGCCCGGCTCGACCGATGCCGGGCACGACAGTACCGGTGCCGATCCGTCGACCGGCGGCGAGCTCGACGCCACGACCACCACGGGCGCCAACGCCGATCGCGTACCGATGTTCGTCGCCCAGGGCATGATCGGTCGCACGGTGGTCTCGTGCGACGACGGCCACACGTGGGTCGCCGACCGCTCGTGGGAACAGGAGGCCGACCCTCTGCTGTGTGGCAGCACCGAGCCGATCCGCTGCTGGGAGACCTCGTGCGACTACCTCTCGGGCGGCGAGTGCGTCACGTCGTCGCCCGAGTGCGACTGCGGCCACCATCCCGGCTTTTCCAAGGGCGTGGCGTTTGGCAACGGATGGTTCGTCGCGACCTGGGGCTGGGGCCACTCCGGTTCGGTGCGCCGCAGCGCCAACGGAATCGACTGGGAAGAGACGCTGACCGAGGACGTCACGTTCGGCGGCCTCGCATTCGGGGGCGACCGATTCGTGCTCGCCAACCGCAGCCCGATGCACTCGAGCGAGGGCACCGACTGGGTCGCGGGCGCGGAGGCGGACTTTCGGGGGCCGGGCGGCGAAGTGGTTTGGTCCGTGCGCCGATTCGCCTATGCCGACTACGACGGCGGGCGGTTCGTGGCCACCGCCGAGCCGCCCAAGTCCGTGCTCGTCAGCAGCGACGGCGGCCAGTCCTGGTGGGCGCCTTCGGTGCTCCCCGACGCATGCCTGACGGGCATGAGCACCTACGGCGGCATCGCCTCGACGGCC
>Ga0207422_1002585_pt1 | contig 23075 bp, 23 predicted proteins | sample MarCyaLeptolynsp_FD_187757 | JGI IMG/M metagenome (GOLD analysis project Ga0207422, IMG submission 187757) | Marine cyanobacterial communities from Panama - species 1 Leptolyngbya sp. (SPAdes) | ecosystem: Environmental > Aquatic > Marine > Unclassified | place: Panama: Panama City | collected... | reverse complement strand
CTACCAAATGAAGTTCCGATAGATAAAGTAGATGAGACAGGCTTTAAACCACCAGAGCCTCAACCAAATAACTAACAAGGTAAAGACCACTCGATTGAGTGGTTTTTTAGTAGGTGTCTATGACGTAGTAGATGGCGAGCGAGCAGACCTTTTTTGCGCTGATTTTACCACGCCATTTGGTGTCTACATGAGGGGCTTCGGCTGATATGAGTCGTGCTAAGCTAGCGATTGTGCCTGCTGCTTCGTCGGTGATATAGATGGACATACCCGCTTGATATTTTTCAGCTTTGTATTGCTCATCATACGATGATACATTGATGTGTTTGCCATTAAGCAAATCGCGATACATACGCTCGACGGCTGATGAGATAGCAATCGCGGCGGTAACATGATGACCGGGTACAGCTAACCGATTATCCTCTTCGACTATCTTTGTTTGAATTTTTTGAAGCTTAATCCGCAGGCGTTCAACAACTGGTGTGATACCAGCATTTAACTGCATATTTGTTGTGATATTGGGCATATTGTTTTCTACCGTTGGTATTGGAGTGAACATGATTCTCCTCTGATTATAAAGCATATTAAAATTTGTACAAGCCATGTAAATCACATGGTTTGTTGTTGTGTATAAGATTTCACTATTTTTGGCATTCTATAGGGTTGCTGGGCGTGGTGGGTCATCAAACCAATGACGACCAGTAAGAGAGCGATATTCATCTTCTAAATGACCGCACTTGATGTAAAGTTCGTCTAGTTCTTCAATTATTTGTTTTTCCCGCGAGGGACTGGCGTACAATTGGTCATCTTCAAGGCTTTCAATATTATCAATCATCTGAGAAATATTGTTCCATAATTCGCTTGTGTTCATAATTCACCTCACATTTAATCTGATAGAAATTATAGTATAAAATGATATACGCGCCAAAATTTCTCGAGATTTTGGGGATTTCCAACTCTTTCCAACAAAATAATCTGAGTAAATTCAACATGCTACGAAGTTTTTTGACCCTACGGTTCGATATCATGTGACTTTGATTACTATAAGCAATTCCGGTTCAGGTCATTAGACAACTCCGAAGGTAACACCATAAAAGCGATGGATTCAAGGTTTTTTGATCCAACGGGTTTAGAATGTACTGACTTTCAAGCAAATCAATGGCATCTAGTCGATGGGTCGCACATTTTAGCGAATTGTAGTATTTGATCGAACATATCAACGGTCCCGTCGATTACAGGTTGTTGGTATTGGTATAAATGTGCCATCAGTAACATATTTGTCTGACAACTCTCTTGACAGTTGTCAGACAAATATGTATCCTTGTATGTATAGTTTGTGGAAAAAGTGTATGCCAAAATCAAATCCAATTGTTTTTCAGTCAATTCAACAACCTACAGTAGTTGATCAAATTATCGAAACTATAAAAGATGCTTTGATTAGTGGTGACCTTGTTCCAGGTCAACAACTACCTTCCGAGCCTGAATTAGCTCGTCAATTGGGAGTTGGAAGAAGTGCCGTCAGAGAAGCACTCAAGGTTTTACAAGCAATTGGTGTGTTGGTTTCTATACGTGGCAGTGGGACATACATTGCAGAAGAGCCATCGGAACGTCTGCTGAATCCATTGTCATTTGCAATTATGCTGGGCACAGATGTCTCATCTGAACTGATTGAGTTGCGTGTAATGATTCAGATTGGGTACTGCGAACTGGCGGCAAGTCAGGCAACAGATAGCGATTGGCAAGCGATTGAACATGCAGCGCAGGCAATTGAGAGACTGTTCGAGCAAGAAAATGCTGACCATGAGGAACTCGCACGGCTTGACCTTAAGTTTCATTATGCAATCTTGGAAGCGACTCACAATCCGCTGGTACAAAAGATTGGGCGAACGGTCGAAGAACTCTTTTTCCAATCTATTCGTGATACCTTCAAAGAACGCAAGAATGTAGAACAAGCAATAAAAGCACATCGTGACATTATCAGTGCATTGCACTCGCAAGATTTGACGCAGATCCGTGCTGCAATTGTGAATAGCTTGAACAACACGCCATGGAAGGACGAAGTTAAAACTCTGCGTCGTATCCATGTAAACGGAAATTCGTAGTTTATTAGATAGTTTTATTGGTATGTGAGTGAGTATTTATTCGTTATTTTCTCAAAGTTGTCTGACATATGACAACCTGATCTACTTAATTTGTGAATTACAGGGCATATCGCTCTGTTTCAAAATATATTTTATAAGGAGACTACAATGGCAAAACAGTCACGTCGTGATTTTTTGAAGGCTAGTGGGTTTACAATTGCCGGATTAGCGGCAGGGTTAAGCCCATTAGGACAAATGGTGACCATGGCTCAAGGGTCAGACATCACACTGCAAACATGGGGGCACTTTATTGCAAGTAGTAATGATTTGTTGACCTCCCTCAGTAATCAATGGGCTAGTGCAAATGATGCTAGCGTTACAGTTAACCTCACAGGCTTTGATGGGCTTGCCGATACATTGGCAACCGCTGCTGCAACAGGAGCTGGACCTGATGTAATTATGATGTTACATGCGCGTCCGCATCAGTTTGCAGAGGCGCTCGCGGATGTGTCTGATGTTGTAGAAGAAGTCGGAGACGCTAATGGGGGTTGGTACGATATTGCCCGCGATGCTTGTATGGTTGACGGGGTATGGCGTGCGATGCCATGGTTCTTGGCTGCTCATGCGATGGTGTACCGTGAAGACCAATTTGCTGAAGTTGGTTATGATGCCTTCCCAGATACATGGGAAGGATTACTTGAAGCAGGTACGGCACTGAAAGGAATGGGCGCACCACTTGGTTTCTCGACGGGTCGTGCGGATGGCGACGGCAACAACTTCTGTTTCTCGGTCTTGTGGTCATTCGGAGGTGGTGTAACAGACCCTGATGGCAACATTATCCTTGATTCACCCGAAACTCGGCTAGCCTTAGAGTTCGTTCAGCAACTGTACAATGATGCCATGATTGAAAGTGCAATTACTTGGGATGATGGAGCAAACAACCGCGCTTTCCTTGCAGGTGAAGTATCATGCACCAACAACGCATCAAGTATTCTGTGGGCTGGTCGTCGTGACCAAATTGACTTTATGGCAACCACCAGTCATGCTCCATATCCTGCTGGTCCTGCTGGACGTATTCAATACTCACAAGTACATAGTCTTGGTGTATTGGCATCATCAGAAAATGTAGACAAAGCAAAAGAATATCTGCGCTTCATCAATTCGGAGCAGGTCTGGTTACCGATGGGCGTACAGACCACTGCGTTCAACTACCCATTATTTGCAAATTTTGAAGATAATCCAGCAATGCCATGGAATTTTGATGAAAAACTAGCCGCCTTCAAAGGACTTGCTGAAACAGGTCGCACTGTAGGGTATCCAGGTAGCCCAAGTCCCGCGGCTAGTGAAGTTACCTCTAGTTTTGTTATTACGGATATGTTTGGTAGTGTTTGCGCGGGGGCTGCATCTATAGACGAAGCAATAGCAACCGCCGTCGAACAAGTCGAAGAAATTTACACCAGCTAACGTTAATAAAAATCCCACTCTGTCAACGGCGGAGTGGGCATTATTTCATATGGATAATTTTTATGCAAGAATCGAATCCTAGCTTAGACCCAATAGCACCTGCTATCCAATCTAACCAAACGTTATTTAAGCGTATCAGTCAATGGCTAGATACGGAGCAACATCTCGGTTATTTGATGGTAGCACCTGCTCTACTTGTTCTCATCATACTAGTTGCCTATCCGTTTATTCTATCAATTGGATTAAGCTTTACTGATACACGCATCGCACAAGAATCAACAGGCGTATTTATTGGCTTTGATAATTATACAACGTTATGGAATAGAACCCTTTTCCGTGAGAAAGTTATCAATAACACTATCTTATACACAGTTGGTGCAGTCCCCATTAAACTTTTACTTGGTATGGGTATGGCATTATTACTCAATCGCCCATTCCCCTTTCGTGGACTCATTCGCGGACTTATTCTCATCCCATGGGTTGTGCCAACTTCATTAAGTATGGTGATTTTTCGCTGGTTATTCGAGCCAACCTTAAGTGTCCTCAATTATATGTTAGCAGGAATCGGACTTGATGCCGTACAATGGCTAGGTACGCCAGCTAATGCGTTGTTCTCGGTGATGTTCGTCAATATTTGGCGTGGGACACCTTTCTTCGCAGTCGTATTATTAGCAGCATTACAAAGTGTTCCTAAAGACCAACTTGAAGCTGCGGAAATTGATGGTGCAAGCCTGTGGCATAGATTCCGACATGTCACAATTCCAACAATCTTGCCAGTGATTGTAGTCGCAACTCTTTTCTCAGTTGTACGAACCTTTGCTGAAATGGAGATAGTGTGGGTGCTCACACGTGGCGGTCCTTTCAATGGTACACATATGATTGGAACATACGCATACCAACAGGCGATACAAAGCGCAAAGATTGGTGAGGGTGCAGCAGTGTCGTTATTCTTCTTCCCGTTCCTATCGCTTATCGTCTTCTTTCAACTTTGGTATCTACAACGGAGGAACGCATGACCACAATCGCCACACTCAAACAAGATAGGCGTGTACAAAATCGTCTCATCTCAACTATCTCATATATTGCATTGGCTATAATACTTGTGGTTTGGTTATTCCCAGTGTTCTGGATGATTATGACGACCTTCAAGCCTAATCCAGAAATTACACGAAATGAAGCTCCTCTAGCTATCTTAGAACCAACCTTTGACAATATCACTTTCTTGTTTCAAGAAACAGAATTTGTCGGCTGGATTGTCAATAGCCTAGTCGTTTCTGTCACCACAACAATATTTTCAGTCTGTGTGGGTACATTAGCGGCATATGCCCTAACACGATTCGCACTTAAAGGTGGCAAAACAATGGGTATGGGTATATTTGTCACTTATCTATTGCCACAGACGCTGTTGTTCATTCCAATGGCATATGTAATTCAGCAACTTGGACTTTACGATAACTTGCTGGCGTTGATTATTGTCTATCCGACGATGATGGTGCCCTTCTGTACATGGCTAATGATGGGTTACTTCAGTCAGATTCCACGTGATATGGAAGAATCCGCACGGGTAGATGGCGCGACAAAGTGGCAAGCCTTTTATATCGTCACTTTACCTTTAGCAATTCCCGGTATCATCAGTGCAGCAATCTTCACGTTTACTCTGTCATGGAGCGAATATCTGTATTCACTAGTTCTGATTCCGTCATCAGCGTCACAAACAATTCCTGTTGGTGTCCCGAATGCATTGAGCAGTGGTGATGTGTTTATTTGGGGGTCGTTGATGGCAGCAGCACTCATTGGCTCGTTACCGGTTGTTTTAGTATATGCTTTCTTCATGAACTACTTTGTTAGTGGCATGATGGCAGGTGCAGTAAAAGGATAGGAAGTGGTACAGGTTGATATTCTGGGATGTGACATTAGCGCAGACCAGCAAGTTTGTATTCTAATTTAGTAAGAAAAATTCCTAGAAAATAGGGGTAATTCTATGTTTAAAAGTTTAGACCATCTGGCGATTGTAGTACGTGATACAGAAGAAGCATTAAAGTTTTACCGAGATGTGTTGGGATTATTTGTATTGTTTAGTCAAGATTTGCCTGATGCACCTGTCAAACTCACTCATCTCGACATGGGCAACACGCATCTACAATTAGTACAACCGTTGACAGCTGACCATCCTTTGCAAGCATGGTTAGATGAACATGGTGAGGGGTTACATCATTTTTGCTTTTATGTTGATAGTATCGAAGATGCCATTCAAACGTTGCCCGACAGTAACCTACATTCAGCAGACCCTACTCCGCGCAGTGGCCCAAATGGACGACAGGCAGCATTCATCAAGACAGAGGATACACGTGGAGTCCTGATAGAAATCACATCAGAATCACCGGAGTAAGGCATATGATGTTAAAGCAGTTGAACAAAACCACGACGCTTGCCGGGTTGCCTCCCCTATTGGATACGGATCTAATGCCAGATATTCAGCATGCGCTTAAAGAAAGTGGGACAAAAGTTGTCGTCCTTGATGACGATCCAACAGGTACACAGACTGTACATGGCATGTCAGTGTTGACAAGTTGGTCGCTTGAGGTGCTGGTAAGAGAACTTAATGATCCGAACTCAGCCGTATTTGTGTTAACCAATAGTCGGAGTATGACAACCGAAGAAGCTATCAAGCTCAATCAAGAAATTGCGACTAATCTGAAAGCCGCATCAAAACAGACAGGGCGTAGTATTGCAATTGTCAGTCGGAGTGATTCAACTTTACGCGGACACTTCCCTGCCGAGACAGACACCCTCGCGGATGTACTGGGACAAAAACTAGATGCGGTGCTGATTATCCCTGCATTCATGGCAGGCGGACGCTATACCATTAATGGGGTGCATTATGTTGCCGAGAGTGACGAGCTAATACCAGCAAGTGAAACGCCATTTGCTCAAGATGCAACCTTCGGCTACTCGACATCCGATATGCCTCATTGGGTTGAGGAGAAAACAGGCGGACGAATCAATGCTGAGGATGTTGTGTTGATTACGATAGACACAATACGGAAAGATGGTATCAGCGGAGTCTATCAAGCTCTGATGCAATTACACGATAAGACAACCTGCGTGATTGATGCCATTACAGAGCGTGACCTCGAAGTGATTGTGTCTGCGATTATCAAAGCTGAGGACGATGGCAAAACCTTTATGTATCGGACAGCGGCATCATTCGCGTCAATACGGGCAGGCATTACCTTACGTGAATTACTTACGCCAGATGAATTACAGACCAATCGACAGGGTGGTGGGCTAATTATTGTTGGGTCGTATGTACCAAAGACATCTGCTCAATTGGAACATTTGTTGGAGCATGGTGATGTTGAAGCTGTCAAAGTGAATGTCAGTCAGTTGTTGGACGATCACGCACACGATAAGGAACTTGAACGTGTGATTGCTGAGGGCAAGCGGTCTTTAATGGACAACAGAACTGTTGTTATTTATACCAGTCGTAAACTTATCACAGGCAATTCGCCTGAGGAAAGTCTGGCAATAGGGAATCGTATCTCACAAAGCCTTGTGACGATTACGAAAGCACTGCAATTACATGCAAGATATATCATTGCGAAAGGTGGCATCACATCAAGTGACATCGCAACCCAATCGCTGGAAGTTAAACGTGCCTCGGTCATCGGGCAAATTCTACCGGGTATTCCAGTGTGGAAGCTAGATGATACCTGCAAAGCCCCCAATATGATTTATGTTGTCTTTCCGGGTAACGTTGGCGATGAGACTGCTGTGACACAAGCAGTTAGAAAGCTGTCAGGTGATTGATGTTAACCGATACCACAACCCTGCTAAAGTCAGCACAATCCGGTGGATATGCTGTCGGTGGTTTCAATATTTATAACCTCGAAGGGGTAAATGCTGTCATTCAGGCGGCGGAAGAAACGCATAGTCCGGCATTGTTACAGATTCATCCTGCAGCGTTATCACATGGTGGCAGTGGATTAATCGCATTATGTATCGCGTCGGCAAAATCGGCTGGTGTGCCAATCGGCGTACATCTTGACCACAGCACATCCTTGCACGACATCGCAACGGCTTTATCTGCGGGCATTCCGTCTGTGATGGCAGATGGGTCTCATCTCGATTATGATGACAATATTGCTTTTGTTCGCAATACAGTTGCCAAAGCCCAAGAAACTGATGCAGTTGTTGAAGGTGAGCTAGGACGCATTAGTGGTAGCGAAGATGGGTTGACAGTAGATATTATCGACGCGAGGATGACTGACCCTAAAAAGGCACAGGACTTTGTAAATCAAACTGGAATTAACATGCTGGCAGTATGTATCGGGAATATTCATGGTAAATATCCATTCCCTCCGAAGCTGGATTTTGAGCGATTAAAGTCAATACGGGACATGGTTGATGTTCCTCTTGTAATGCACGGAGCATCGGGTTTGAGCGAAGACCTCATTAAACGCTCGATTGAATTGGGCATCTGTAAGTTCAATATCAACACAGAGGTTCGCATGGCATATCTACAGGCATTGGGTGATACCTTGCATGATAACCCTGACACAGACCTTTTACTTTTGATGGAACGGGCGCAATCTGCGATGAAACAGGTACTTATTGAGAAGATGGCTTTATTGGAATCAGTTGGAAAGGCGATTTAGTATATGCGATTAGAAAATAAGGTAGCGATTGTTACTGGAGCCGCACAGGGCATTGGCAAGGCAATTGCAGTACAGATGGCACGGGAAGGTGCAAATGTCATCATTGCTGATATTGATGATGAACTAGGTCAAATCACAGTTATAGAGATTAACGAGCATGGTGGTACAGCACAATTTATCCATACCGATGTTTCGCAAAAATCAGATGTAGATAATGCCGTTGACCATACGATAAACGAATTCGGTAAATTAGACATTATGATCAATAACGCAGGTATTATCAATCGGGATGGCGTGCTAGATGTCTCTCCAGATGATTGGTCAAAAGTATTCGCTGTGAATGTCAACGGCACATATCATGGGACGCAGGCGGCTGGTCGTCATATGGTTGAACGAGGCGAGGGCGGACATATTCTTAATCTGGCATCTCCAAACGGCGTTATTGGATTGCATAGCCGCAGTTGTTATGCTGCAACCAAGGGCGCAATCATGGCATATACACGCTGTTGTGCTACCGAATTAGGGCAATATGGCATTCAAGTTAACGCGATTGCACCCGGCTTTACTAATACCGAAATTAACGCGACATTCTTCACGCCACAAGTACTCAATTCATTGCAGTTCCGTGTACCAGTGAATCGTGTTGCACAGCCAGAAGAAATCGGGAAGTCGGCTATTGCGCTTGTATCGGGTGACTTTCCATATATGAATGGGCAAATTATTTTTGTGGATGGTGGTTGGACTGCATGTGATATTGATTATAGCGAACTGGGGATACATCTTGGTACGCAAAATCATTGACCTCACACTTACATTTGCACATGGGAAACAGGGTGTTGAATTTGAACAAGTAAAGACCATTCGAAATGATGGATTCAATACAACAACACTACATATTTATAGCCATGCGCTTACACATATGGATGCCACAAAGCACTTTTTGACTGACGGTGTCGGGATTGAGCAAAACGACTTAAATAAATGTGTTGGCAAGGCAATAGTGGTGGATTTATCACACAAAGCACCGGATAGCTTGATTACGATAGAAGACCTATCTATAGTTGCAGATAAGGTTAAACCAACGACCCGTATACTTCTACGTACCGATTGGGATAGTCATGCAGATAGGAAAGATTATCGCACCCGATTTCCTCGTGTTTCAGTTGAGTTGGCGAAGTGGTTTGTGGAGCGAGGTGTATGGTTGATCGGTTTAGAATCACCATCGGTTGCGTCGTTGCTTGAAGAAAACCTTGATGAATTGACGCAGGTACACCGTATTTTGCTAAATGGCAAGATTTTAATTGTTGAAGGATTGTCGAACTTACGGCTACTGCCCAATGAAGTTGAGTTTATAGCTCTACCACTCAAACTCGCCGATTGTGACGGGTCGCCTGTCCGTGCAATTGCCATTGTAGAAGATAATATCCCGAAAGATACTTTGACATGAAAACTTATAAAATTGTTGCGCTCCCCGGCGACGGCATTGGCAAAGAAATTATGCCACTTTCGATTGAAGTCATAACTACGCTGATTGAAAAAGTCGGCGGTTTCCAACTGAATATTGACCAATACCCTTGGGGTTGTGAGCATTATCTGGAAACTGGTGAGGTCATGCCAAAAGACGGCATTCAAATACTCAGCCAATATGATGCAATTTGGTTCGTTGCCGCAGGACACCCAGATGTAGATGACACGCTCAGTGGCTGGGAGTTCATCTATCAGATGCGAAAGCAATTTAAAGAGTATGTCTGCCTACGTCCCATAAGGACTTACGATGGTATCGAAACAATGATTACCAACAAGTCTCCAATTGATCTGGTTATTATCCGTGAAAACAGCGAAGGGGAATATGTCGGTGCTGGTGGGTTTGCTCATACTGGATTTAGCAATGAACTCGCTGTGCAAACGACCGTCATGACCCGTGAAGGGATTGAACGCATCGCCCGTTATGCCTTTGAACTTGCCCGTACACGGCGCAACCACGTCACCAGCGTGACAAAATCTAATGCTCTCCAATATACGCAAGTCTTATGGGACAAGGTTGTAGCGGAAGTCGCACAAGATTATCCCGATGTACAGTTCGATTGGCTATATGCGGATGCGGCGACGATGCGGTTTGTCCAGAATCCAGCATTTTTCGATGTTATCGTGACGACAAATCTATTTGGTGACCTGTTAAGTGACCTTGGTGGAGCCATCGTAGGCAGTATTGGACTTATGGCAAGTGGCAATATCAACCCCGAAAACGACTACCCTTCTATGTATGAACCTGTACATGGCTCAGCCCCCGATATTGTGGGTAAAGGCATAGCGAACCCATTGGCGACTATTTTAGCTGGTGCAATGATGTTAGAGAATCTTGGCGAAACCACCGCTGCTGACATCCTGACATCGGCAGTCAATGAAATCCTGCATGGTGACACAAAAACAGGTGACTTGGGTGGGGATGCAAATACACAAGATGTTACATCAGCTCTAATCGAGATTCTAAAACTTCAGTAACTGATGTGCGGTCGCCTTGAACATCGCCCACAGTTGTAAGCAACAAAGTGAGTAGTAGCATCAAGGTGCCCATATCGACGTAATTGAGAGCGGAAATCAAAGCGAATGTGATTAAATCGTATGCTAGCGACCCGACACCAAACAAAAGTTCGGTCGTAATCGAATAGGAATGGGATCATCAAAGGTCAAACGGCGCAGAAGCCAATCCCATTCGAGTCGAAAAATATTTATATTTCAATCAATACCTTCGCCAAAATAGAATCTAGCTGAAATGGGTATTCTCAGTAAAGTAGTTATCGTCCAAAACAACTGCTGACACCGAGATAACCATGACTGAAATTATACCATTACTTACCTGCCTCGAACCCCACTTATCGACAACAACATTGCGCTAATTACGTCGTGTGATCTCTGCCATGTTGTGTATTCCCAATCATGCAACAATGTTAGGGTTGTCCCGTTGGACAGAACAAGGCGGAAGCTATCGGACAATTCAACGCCTGTACCACATGCCCATCAACTGATTTATCGTGCATTGGACATTACTTCAGGCGCATGTGTTGCACTCAGATGGTCAGTATATATTGGCAGAAGATAAAGTTGTGGTGAGCAAAGCGGGTAAGAAAACACATGGTGTAGGGCGTTTCTATTCAGAATTAGCTCAATGAATGATTCCCAGTGTGAGCTTTCTAGCATTATCACTGATTGATGTGGAAGACCGCCGTGCCTATCCACTTTATATCCTCGTGGTCAAAAAGCGAAAAGAATCCACCTACAAGACCTAAGCGGGGTCGGGGTCATCCCAAAGGGAGCAAGAATCATGTCAAATCAGAACCCATGTTAAGTTTAATAAAAAATGTAATGTCTGGTATGTTTTCAGAAATAGATAATCATCTATTTTGCTGTTCTGCGGACAACGCTGGCGTTTTCCCTACGAGGGTTCATATAGATTTCCGTAGGTACGCATAACGATGCGTCCACCAATTTAAATGCAATTTCATTCCGAAGGTCACTTTTAGTAAACCGATGAAAGAAATTAGAAATGGTCGTATATGCGGTTATTGTGCTAACACTGTGTCAACATTAAAAAGATTAACGATACCCTATTTGCTTCAATATCAATCATTTTTCATACTCATAATCTTTTCTATTCCATCAGTTAAATCTTTCTCAAACCTTTTCATACCTTGCAAGGTATATTCATAGATAATTACTCGCAAGTGTCGAATATCAAATGGTATATCCTCGACGTTTTGTGCAATCATAATTACAGGTTTGTCTAATGTGTGAGCGATACCTAATTCATAGAAGACGTTCGGATTTCTATTCGAACAGTCGGCAATAATCAATTCCGCATTTACAATTGCTGACCATACATCTGACATGATTGCACGTTTAGAGAAAAAGTCATCTCCCCGCTTAACGATATATCCCATTTTTTGGGCTATTTCTTTTAAGTGATCATCGTAAAATGATGTGAAGTTATCATCAAAGGGCATAATTACAAAGATGTCGCAATCATATTGTGGGTCAAATTTAGGAGCGTTGAATATACTATTTGCGAGTAAATCAACGTAGAGTAACGTTGATTTATTTTTAACAACCATCAATGGTACAGTATGATCTCTAGTTGTTTGTTCGGAGAGTCCAGATGAATCCCACATGTTTAAAGACCATTGTGCTGGCATTCTTAGAGTCCCTAGAAGTCTTTGAACACCCTCTAATATTATCTCAACATGTTCAATAGGTCTGGGTAAGTTACCGCTTATATAATGTCTAAGAACAGATTCACTTATTTGAGTTTCGCGAGATAATAACTTCAGTCCCACACTTTCAAATTCATTTCTTACAAATGTTTCTCGATTTATTGGAAGTAATGGAATCCCTAGGTTCTTGACAATATCAGAATTATTTCGTCTTTCAATGTATTCTTCTTGTGCTGTACTAAGTTTTTTTCTTTCTAACTTAGTTAATGATTCCGTTTCTGCTTCAATCATCTGAACAATAGCTTGCACATCAATACTTTTCAAAACTCCTATTCTCTTAACAGCTAATTCCAAATACTGACCAAACGCTTGCTCATTCGCCATAGAATTATTCCTCAACTGAGTCATTAATCCTTATTATAGTCCGATCTTAAGGTGTAAATTTCTTGGAATACTATTAGTTTATGTGATTAAGGTCGAACGCACGTATTTGGAGTCGTGAAGTTGCTCAAAAATATAGAAAAAACTATATATAATATATTTTATCACTTATCATTACTTATATGCTAACATAGTTGTGAAGCCATTTATTTCAACCCGCCTACCCTACAGCAATCGTTTTTGGATTAATGGCGTTTGTCCGGGTTGGAATACATCAACAGATTTTAGAGACCAGCTCCATCCTTCACTCTTAAAATGAACAGCGGTATCAACCGCGTCATTGTGGTCATAAAAGAATAAGTGTTGCTTTTTCTTGCCTTTAGTTAGAATCAATAATGCTGGCCTGAGTTCCTGATTCATCAGAGCAAACCCATCTGGATGGGTATGTTGGTTGCATCCACTTTTTCGTATTGTGGCACAACATCAGCGAATGGTGTCTCATCCCAAGTGCGACCATCGAGGAAGCGATTACGCCCAGATAAGCGATGGCTACCTTGTTTAAACATGAACGGCACACCATAACGAATACAGTCGTCTCGAATCTGACGCGCCCAATCCTCATTAAACTGGCGGCGGTTTAAGCCGGACTCCGCCCCTGCAATAACCCAATTGATTTTGCCAGCTTGGAATGCGGGGTGCTCAGCGAAGAAGATGTTATCAAGAAGTGGCTCGGCTGACACAAATCGCCCTGCTGATGGGATGTCGGCGAGATAATCTAGTCGCCAGATGTAATCGTGTGATTCGATGGATGTGCCCACCCAAAGATTATCTGGAAACGCAAGCAAGTGGCGCATGTACCAGACACGTTCAATACGTTTGGTAAGCATCAAAAATGTAAGATGTGGATGGTCGATGGCAACTTGATGGGCAGCATGAATGGTTTTGATGGACACGCCTTCGTGATAGGTGTCGCTGTGGGAATTGACAAAGATAACTGCACCGTCGGGGAATTTGCGAAGCTCTTTCCAAGCTTTCTTGCGAATCACTGGTGGCAATGTCGTGAAGTCTGCTCCATTGCTTGGCTTGCCATGATAGCGACGACTGCGCTCAAGCGCATAGCAGTTTTTGCATCCGGGCGAAACCTGTGTGCAATTCCACGTATAAGGGTTGAAAGTGTGTGATGCCCATTCAATTGATGTTTTAGCCATATGTGTGTCTCGAAATATGATGGTGTTTTATAAAGCATAAAATAATTTGCGTCATAAATCAAGTGTTCTATGAAGATTCGTTAAACATGCTCTTTTAGCTTATTTGCGAGATGATTTGAGTTAGATGCTGTCGTTTGCCTAAAAATGCCGTAAACTGCTCGATTTGTTGCAATTCGAGTAGTATATCCATCGTTCGTTGAGTCTGATTTAAGCGCAGATACATACAATTCAGTAGAAAATCGTGTTTGTCTGGTGTATCCGGGCTAAATGATGCTGGGTCGAGGTCAAGGTGGTCGAGTGGCGTATCGTCGATTGCAACATCCATGATGTCTATGATTTGTTGGTACACCCCGCCGTGTGTCTCGAAATCATTGCGTGTGAGTGTCGGGAGGTTAAACTTGCTGAATAGTGCAACAAGGTCATACCAATAACTTACATGCTCTTCCAGCAGGCAACGAATGATATAGCCTTCGATGGTGTTGTCGTGTATTTCTGGTTGCACATCAGGTTGTAATTTATCTTGTTTGGCGGACATGAGTTTGTTCGCCATATCGACGAGTGCCATTGGGTTGAGACCGATTGCACTAGCAAGTTGCTGGATGCTCCATAGCTTCGACGATTCTTCGAGTTTGTAGAGCTTCGGGATAAGTTGATTGGCAACCTCATGCTTCTGCCCTAGTGATGGTTTTTCGGGCAATTTGGCGATGGCGGTGTGAATTAGGTAATCAATCACCGGCAGTGCAGAATTGATTGTTTGCTCCCATTGTCCCGATTGAATAATGTCGTCGGGGTCCTGCCCTGCTGGTAGCTGAACAATACGGATGTCTTTCTGGTCAGCATGAGCGATAAGGGTATCGACGGTGCGAGCTGTGGCTTGTTCGCCTGCTTCGTCACCATCAAGGCAGACAATGATTGTTTGGATGTTGGTATCGGTAATGAGCTTGATTTGCTGTTCAGTGAGAGCAGTGCCCATCTGTGCGACAACATTAGCGTGCCCGGCTTGGTGTGCCTGCATCACGTCCATATAACCTTCGACGATGATTAGTTGACTATCCCATTGGGCTTGTTTTCGGGCGGTGTGCCAGCCGTATAGCAAGTGGGATTTGTGGAAGATGTCAGACTCATGTGAGTTGATATACTTGGCAGATTTACCATCGTCGAGCTTCCGCGCGCCAAAGCCAACGATTTGCCCTGCCCCATTTGTGATTGGAATCATGAGACGGTTCCAGAAGCGACAGCGTTGTTGCCCATGGTCATTGGTGTAGATAACCCCCAATACTTCGAGGTCATCAGCGGAATACTTTGAGAGTAATTGTTTGATGATGTTTTGCTTGGGTGCATAGCCGAGTCGCCAATGAGTGATGGTATCTGGTGCGATACCTCGTGATGCGAGATAGGCGCGCACCTGCTCCGCCCCGTCGTATTCAGTCAGCAACTTGTGGTAGCGTGTTGCTAAATCGTCAAGAATATCCAAGTGCCGTTGCTGATCGTCGGATAACTTTTTGGTGTAGGTTGGTAGCTCCACACCTGCTTCTTCTGCGAGTGCTTTGAGTGCGTCCTTAAACGTGACATTGTGCTGACGTTCGTAGAAACTGAATAAGTCGCCGCCTTCGGAACAGCCACCGAAGCAGTGCCAGCGTTGGCGGTCGGGATAGACCACAAACGATGGTGTTTTTTCGTTGTGAAAGGGGCACAAGCCTTTGTAGTATTTGCCAGCTTTCTTGAGGCTGATGGTGCGCTCAATGTAGCTGACGATGTCGATACGGGCTTTGATGTCGTCGGTTACGGTCATGGCTATAAGTCCGATAAATCTAAGGATTTGGGTTTGTTGTTCTCGTGAATTTCCCACAATGGGCGAGCGGGTCCAACCGATGATGTGTTTTCTGGTACAAAGCGGAACATATTCATTTCTGGTTTGACATTGACAATCGTATTGCTCCCGTAGTCACTTTGCCCGTCACGGATTTTAACCATGACAAATGCGGTGCGTGGTTCGTCATCCCCATCTGGCTTAGGTTTGTAGGGATGCAGAAATGTCATAGTATCGGCGTTGTGCTTGAAATAGCTCGATGAGTAAACCATATCTTGTGTGTAAGTGCCGGGATTCTTCTGTGGGCTGGGTGCACTGTATTGTGCGCCTGTAATGATGGGCACATTGTAGCGTTTCTTCCAGCTATCAACGGTTGTGTAAATCTGCTGATGATGCTTGAGGTCATCCATGCTAGGATGTTCTGGTGCAATACGCGCGCCCCCAGCATAATCAAAAAATACCACATCGTAGCCTTTCATCATGAGTGTATCAAGCTTGATGCTGATGTCGCTGAGAGTCGGGCGGTTCATGGTTAGAACGGTAAAGTGATTGTCTTTGTCGTATGCAGCCAATTGTTTTATTGCCTGTGGTAGACGGTCTGTCTCGTATTTTGTGAGAGTGTGACGTTTGAGGCGGTTGCTATCAATACCTGCGAATGAACAGAGTAAGCGACGATTAACCTGCTCCATTGGCAACTCTAGCTGCACAAACAAGACACGCTTGCCTGCCATAACAGCATGAAGTGCCATGACCAGCAATGCAACGGTTTTACCTGATCCCGGTGCACCAGCAACAACATGCAATGTGCCATTACGCCAGCCGTCAATTTTGTTATCCATCGAGGGGAATCCGGTTGTGATAGCAGGCACTACGGTGTTGTTCTCTTCGGCAGTTTGATAATCACTCAGCCAGCTTGCAAGACCATCGGCAACGGTGACGGTATGAGATTTCATCGCGTGGTCGGTACGAGCGGATAAAGTGGTTACGATTTTCTGGACACGACGTAATTTTTCACCTGCTTTGATTTTTGCATTGTTGATGACAGGTGTAAGCTCCCCTACAGCATCCTGAATCGACTTGCTGACAGACGCATCCACAATATTCTCGGCATGGGTACGATGTCCACCAACTTTCTGACCCGCTAGATAGGCTAAGGCTTCCAGTGTGATATATTTTGGTGCTTTCTCGGATTTCTGGACTTCTGCCCAGACAGTCGATAGGTCGATGTCTGCTCCGTCGTCGTAGAGCCGTTGCATGACATACCAGATAGCGGCGAGGTCACGGCTGTAAAAGTCGCTAAAAATAATCCCGGTGGTATCAAGTGCCTCAGCGAAGGTTTGGCGACCGCGCCCCCCTGCCCCACTCTGGAGGACACAGCCGATAAGTGCCTTCTCACTGACCCGCCAGGCTGATTCGACGGTTGTCTGCGTTTGCTCAGGTGGTGCTTGTTGTTCTGGTGGTGATGTGATGGCTGGTTGCATTTAATATTCTCCTGACAGAGGGAAGCCCAAGGCTTCGGCTTTGGCATATAGTTCGTCTAGTTCATCGGCTGGTGCGGTGTGAAAGCGTTCGTCATCGGGATCGGGCACGAAGGCGGGTTCCGGTTCGGCAAAGAGATCCATGATTTTGTGTCGGGCATAGTTGACATGCTCGAAGTGATTAGATAGGTTGCGGAACTCTTGTGCGAAGTTATTTATATCCTCAGCAGCTAAAGGTTTATGACCACTTTCGGCACATCGCATTTGGAATATCCATAAACCAAAGGCATAGACCTCAGCAGGCGACATTGGGTTTTCAAGTCTATGCTTCTTCCACTTTCCAGTTTTTGCAGTTCCAAGAAGCAACGTAGCTGTTTGCCTTGCTCTCCAATCCTCACCACCCCAGAAGTGTTTAATAATATCAACCGTCATATCCCAACTGTTGGTATCTTTCATTTTTAGTCGTTGGAATCTTTGACGACTTTCCCAGATAGTGTTCAGCACATAGGGCACTTCTTTTTCAGAGTCTCCAGTTTTGTATCTCTTGGTGTAGTTATGCCAGACAGGGCAATAAACAAAATAATATAGTTGCTCTTCTGTGCATCGACCTGACTCAACATACCACTCATATTCGTCTCGACTATATGGTTTGTCCATAAATTCATCGGACGGTTCTGTAACGGGTTGCTCATTTGCCTCAGCTTCGAGATTTTCTTCCGACAAAACAATTTCCTGAGATTGCCCATCGGGCAATATATTTTTTTTATTTTTTTCTTTAAGTACTTCTTTTTTTATATGTGGTACGCTCATCGTACCAGTTAAGGGCTTGTCTGGTACGCTCATCGTACTAGTAATGGTACGCTCATCGTACTGGTCGTCATTTCCCACTAGTGCGTCTATCGTACCAGTTAAGGGCTTGTCTGGTACGCTCATCGTACTAGTAGTGCACTCTATTGGTACGCTCATCGTACCAGTTAAGGGCTTGTTTTCAGGTTTACATCGAAGAGTTTCTCCAACAGTATATCGTTTTTTCCCTCGACTTCCGGTTTCTTCTGAGATTGCAATATAACCTTTTTCTATTGATGATTTAATACCTTTAGATAGTGATGTGCGACTCTTGATTTTTGTAATTTCCATAAAGTCGTTATAGGATAGTTCAGCATATTCGGAGTCCCACCCAACACTGTGGCGGATAACTGCTCCAGTGACTTTATATTCAACTGGTAACATATCCCCCATTAAGTCAAAGTATAGATTGGCTGCTCTTGTATATGGATAATTTACTGTAACGTTCATTTCAAAACCTTTTCCTCCAAAAACTGTAATTCTGGATTGGTGCCAATTCGTTGCGATCAATACGCGGTATCATGGCGAAATTGTTGGGTTTACAGGTTGTGTCGCGCTTGGTCATGTCAAACTCTGACGGTTATTTAATGGATATTTAACGGGGCAGCCAAAAAACAGGTTGCACGAAAAAGACCTATGCGGTATACTGTCCACATAAGAAAACGACAATTACACCCCCACCACTTTGGTGGAGGTCTACACAAATTTTGCGAAAGCCCCTCCTGCCGAGAGGGTTTTTTGCTTTCTAATGGGTACATATTAGCATCTCTCCTAAATTCCCGCAACTATTCGCCAAAGAAATCATTAAGATTGTCTGGATCGTCTGGCATATCCAACGGTTTGATACTAGCCCCTGTGATGAGGCTGTATTGCTTGCCTGTCTTGTTGTTGAGCTTGGTTTCGTAGGTGATAACAAGCTCGCGCTGGAGATTGTGAGGCTTGTCTTGGGTTGTCCAGTCGGCGATGTTGGTAGCGGATGTAAATTGCTTATCTCCAATCATTTCGATGAATTTGGTACGGCTGAAGCTGAGAGCTAGAATCGGGTGATGGGTTTCGATACGACCGGATTTGCCGTAATCGACATAGCGGAACAGGTTGCAGATGATGGGTGTTCCTTCGCGTTGAGCAAGTGCAACGACATCGTTCCAGAGTTCAAGTGGTGAGCTGTATTCGAGTTCGGGGTCTTCGATACCCAGACCGCCTCGAATCAGGTCTTCGGCATCTTCGTCGAAGTATTGGTTGATGGTTGTTGTCAGCAGACTATATGCACCATCTGACCAGTCGCTTGGGAAGGTATCTGGTACAGGAAAGGGATTTTCGTATTGTTGTTCGGGAGTATCGTTGATGATTTCGCCTTCTTCAATGGGTTCATCAGCCGTGTCTTTTAGCATAGCATCGGAGATGGCTTGTTCGAGTGCGCTGCGGTCTTTGTATTTACGCGCGATGTCGGTCCAACTCGTGGCGGTTGGGTCGATTTGCTTGAAGAAGTCGGATGAAAGGTTGTTTGTTTTCAAAGTCTCGAACAACCATTGTTTGTTTTCTGGGATTTGAAGCCAAGATTGTGACGGTTGTTCTTCTGGTTTCTCCTCCTCTGGTGGCGGTGGCTCAGACTGCCCTGCCCCAGTGTCTTGTGGTGAGAATGATACTGTTTTGTTTTGGGATGCTGGTTTGCTGGCTGTTGATTCGATGATGTCGCCAACGGGTGCGCCAGTTTCGTCGATTTGCTGGTTGTCGTCAGCGATTTCCTCGAAAGTATAGAGACCTCCGATAACATCCCCAAACAACAATTTGGCGACGTTGCTGACCGCGCGCCAACGACACATATTTTTGGGATAGTTCTTCCAGACTTGCTTGTTTGCTAATCCGGCAGTCTCGGCATCATTCATCGTGAAAGTGATGCTGATTTCTTCCCCGGTGTCTTTGCGCTTCATAGTGACTTTTGCGCCGATGGGATTGGTCAGTTCTTCGATGTTGCTGGTTGCAAGCAGACCACTGCGACGGATTAATGCCAGCATCATCTCGCCGGAACAGGTCGGGACACCGTTAACGACATAAATTGTGCGAAGAGCAGCGAACGGTGAGATACCTAATTCGTGACCGTAACCGATGAGAAAAAAGGCATCTTCGATTTTGTTGACCTTCGACAGTGAAGATGTGTAAGCTTTGTTTGCAATTTTCCAGTAGTACTCCAATTGAGCCACATTATTTTGTGCTGTCTGTGGTACAAGACTTGGCTGAATTGGTGTGATTGCGCTTGTATTATTCATACTCCTACTTGTCCTTTTTAAAGCATTTTGCGCTTTATTTTTAATAGAACTAGTGTTCACATTATATGTGAAAGTTGGGCGGTGTGACAAGTCTGCCACACCGATTTATGATATTAGGCAGCGATTGATGTGTATTCCATCATCAGGAGCTGGATAACCTCTCCGATTGTCTGTTGCCCATGGGCAAGGCGGTAGATGCTTTGCACAGTTTGAGCGGCGATGATAATGGGATTATCCGATGATGTATCGAGCGGGACGCACTGCACAAGTGTTTTAAGGATTGGCGCAGTGTCTGGATGATTCTCGATGGGGAAGATACTGAGCGTGAGCATGTTGATTGCCATGTCACGGGTGTCTTCTGGAAGTGTGTTCAGCATCGGAATAATGTGATTTTCGGTTAGTTCGATTGTGTTTCTCTCAATCATAAGATTACCTTCCACAAATATAGTTATGTCGATTGTAATACGGCGGGATCGCGTGTCAGGTTTTCGTATGGTTTGCGTCGGTTGCCCGTATACTTCATATGAACATTTGGTCTACGAGCATTAATTGTAACATGTTTCCAACCCGTGCTGACGTTAGGATGTGCCAACACGGAATTTTTGCTGTATGCGCTGACATTAAGCGACAACGCGATGTTTGGCATGTTACATAATGGTTGCTCATCGTTAGAATCCATCAACATTAAACGGACTGGTGTACCGTTTTGCAAGCGCAAGCCATAGGTATGACAAAACTGCCGTATTCGATTTGAAATTGGACTGAGACTTGGCGGTGGATGACCGCGGGATTGAGAGGATGTCTGCAATTGTTGTGCCGATTGCACCCCGACACGTTCGTATATTGTAACGTGGTTGGTGCGGTTTGGTGGTTGGTGCAGTGTATGAATTTAGTGATAATTTGCATACAGAGTCCTCTGCCCTTCTGGTGGGCTACATTATGTCCCTACCTGTAAAACGTTCTTGTTGTTAGAAAATTTGTTTTGTGTTATCATCTCCTTGTGTGTTACTCATGGGCGAGTATGTTTGTGAGTGAATTATGATTTGCAAAGGGCATCCAGTTGTGGGGTGCCCTTTTGCGTTTCATAATGGTAATGGCGGGTCTGGTCGAGGTAAATCTGCCCTGCCCCGCTGGTTGTGTCAAACCCCACCCCTTGCCCCTCCCCAAGGCATTGGAGAGGGGAAGATATTAAGGAGACATACGATGGTATCGGTGTGATACCCCTACAGATTGGTTGTGCGGATGTGGTATCATCCGCAGTACTGCCTTCGGGTGGTGAGGCGGGGTTTGACCCCCGTTGCCTCTGTTGGTGTAGCCTGTTCTTGGTTGGTCGCCTTAGCAGGCTACGCCTCTCGAACCTCACCGTGTATACTATACTCAATAAAAATAGTAACTGAGTATATCAATGATTGTATCAAATTTTATTTTTATCGTCAATAGTTTTCTTCATTTAATGAATAATTGTATTGACTAGAGAATAGAACGAATGTACAATCATGGAAAGTGAGATATTAAGGATGGCTGTCTTGAAAAACAATTTTGAAGATTTGCTTCGGCAAAAGTTTGGAGTTCAATCCAAAGGAAGGCTACCGACCCAGCAGGAGCTAGCCAGAGAAATTGGTATTTCACAAACCACTGTATCGCGGTGGCTAAATCAAAAAATAGATCGCTTTGATACATCTACATTGGAAAAGATGTGTACCTATCTGGATTGCAATGTGGGTGATTTGGTTTATTTGGACTTTGATGAGGCGAGTTAAGTATGACAGAGAAGCGGAAGTTTGATGATCCCATATATGAGGATGTGGTTGCGCCAGAATCAACGTGTGGTGCGATTGCGTTGGGTTTGTTGGGCTTTGGGTTTCTGCTGGCAACGATCGCTATTTGGCTAGAGATTTTGTGAGGGTTATCGTTTCGGTATACAATCAAGTTAAGATTGGTTGTGTATGGGAGGAATCATGACTAAGAGGATAATTACATACCAGTATGAACTTTGAAGGCGTATCGTTTGCAATGACGATACCAACCTATTCTATCTATGTATTGTGGTTGATATCGAGATTGCAAAAATTTAAGTCGATAAAGTATCTATCTATTCGTTAGATTCAAATACTGGTCAAGTTGGTGAACAGAGTTGGACAACTTTGGTCGGTCGAGCAACAAGGAGTGTGAAAATCAATGACAATTAAAGATTTCGCTGATGAGCAGCAAGATGACATTATCACACGGGTTCGCCGATTACTTGATGAAGGTCGTGAGGATGATGCAGTTGAACTAATTCAGACTGTTGATGATGTTGAGCAGATACGAATTGTTTCTGAGATAGGTGATCATACTCGATATATGTTAATTTATCATTTGGCGAATGCTTATCATAAGAGTGGTATCTTGCAGTCAATAACCTTATCTACCCTTGACCGTGTCCTTGACCGTGCCAGGGCCAGTGTCCATGTTCGTGATCTTAGTGCCTTTACCCAATCCAGTGTCCGTGCCAGTGCTTTTATCCGTGCCAGTGTTTTTACCAGTGCCAGTGCCAGTGACCTTAGTGCCAGTGCCAGCGACTTTACCCGTGCCAGCGACTTTACCCGTGCCAGCGACTTTACCCGTGCCAGCGACTTTACCCGTGCCAGCGACTTTACCCGTGCCAGCGACTTTACCCGTGCCAGCGACTTTACCC
>Ga0207422_1002582_pt1 | contig 23100 bp, 20 predicted proteins | sample MarCyaLeptolynsp_FD_187757 | JGI IMG/M metagenome (GOLD analysis project Ga0207422, IMG submission 187757) | Marine cyanobacterial communities from Panama - species 1 Leptolyngbya sp. (SPAdes) | ecosystem: Environmental > Aquatic > Marine > Unclassified | place: Panama: Panama City | collected... | reverse complement strand
CACCGTTCTGGATTGCGAGATCCATGATCTTGCAGATTTTCTCCGCATGGGTTTCGGAAAGAGAGCCGCCGAACACCGTAAAATCCTGGGAAAACACATAGACCGGGCGACCATTGACCGTCCCCCACCCCGTCACCACGCCGTCGCCGGGAATCTGGGTGTCCTGCATGCCGAAGTCGGCGCAGCGATGCGCCTTGTACATGTCATATTCTTCAAAGGACCCGTCATCGAGAAGCACGTCCAGCCGTTCGCGCGCCGTCAGCTTGCCCTTGCCGTGCTGTGCATCGATCCTGCGTTGTCCGCCGCCGAGCCGGGCGAGGTTTCGCCGGTCTTCCAACTGTTCCACGATTGCGTTCATGGGAAGGTCTCCAATCTCTTGTCGGATCGAGCCTCGGCACGCAATGGTGTTCAGTCTCCGTCGGCCGGTGCGATCACCGTTCGAATACCCACGAATGTTTCGCCGGGAAAGGGTTGAAAAAGTGGCAATGTTAATATAGCAAATTTCGCAAATTTGAATTGCAAAATTGCGAACAAACGCGGAGATCTGCAATGCGCGCGCAAAAACTCTTTGTCGGCCGCAAGATCCGGGAAACCCGCCAGGCGCACGATCTGACCCAGGCGGCCTTCGCCGCCCGGCTTGGCATTTCAACCAGCTATCTCAATCAGTTGGAAAACAACCAGCGCCACATAACCGCGAGCGTCCTGATGGCGCTGGCAGCCGAATTTTCCATCGACATTGCCAGCCTGTCTCAAAATGATGACAACCGTATCCTGGCCGACCTTGCCGAGGCTTTCGCAGATCCCCTGTTCGCCGGACAGCAACCGTCAGGGCAGGATCTCAAGCTTATCGTACAGAACGCGCCTTCCGTGGCACACGCTTTCCTGACCATGCATCAGGCTTTGCGCCGGACCGGCGAACAGCTCGCCGAACTCGACGATACGCTCGAACGGGCCGGCGCTCTCAGCGAACCGACCCCTTACGACGAGGTTCGCGACTTCTTCCACTATCGCGACAATTATATTCACGACCTTGATGTCGCCGCGGAACATTTCACCCGCCAGATGCCGCAGGGTCCGCGCAACAGGGTCCGCATGATGGCGGATACGATCGAACGCAAGCACCGGGTGCGTGTCGTGATCGGCGACAGCGACACCGGTCCCGGGTCTGGAATATTGCGGCATTTCGATCCCGCGTCGCGTGTTCTGACGTTGGAATCGCGTGCCGGCGCATCGACGAATGCATTTCAGATCGCCCATCAGGTTGCCCTGATCGAACACAAGTCCGACATCGACACAATTATCGCAAGAGCGGGGTTTCACTCCGAAGACGCCGCCGCCATCTGCCGGATCGGCCTTGCCAACTATTTTGCCGGCGCGGCCGTCCTGCCCTATGGCGCCTTCGCCGAAGCCGCCCGCGAGATGCGTCACGATCTCGATCTGCTTTCGGACCGTTTCGGCGCCAGCCTGGGCCAGATTTGCCACCGGCTTTCCACCCTGCAACGGCCAGGCGAAAAGGGGGTGCCGTTCTTTTTCGCGCGCGTCGATCAGGCCGGCAACATCACCAAGCGCCACTCGGCGACCAAATTGCAATTCGCGCGGTTCGGATCCGCCTGCCCGCTGTGGAATGTCTATCGCGCTTTCGAAACCCCGGGGCGCATCATCCGCCAACTGGCCGAAACACCGGACGGAGTGCGGTATATCTGTTTGGCACGCGCCGTCGAAAAACGCTCGGGAGGCTTCCGCGACCCGATCCAGCACCACGCCCTGGCGCTTGGCTGCGACGTCCGGCACGCGCCGGAACTGGTCTATGCCGACGATCTCGATCTGAAGCGCGAGGCCGCGTATGAACCGATCGGCATTTCCTGCCGGATCTGCGAGCGCAAGAACTGCCACCAGCGCGCTGTCCCGCCCCTGAAGCGCAAGCTCGTGGTCCGGTCGGACCAGCGCGAACTCATTCCTTATAGTTTTGAATAAGTCATCACTCCGGTGCCGCCATGCGTTTCGTGTGGCATCCACCGATCGCTCTCAGGGCGCGGGCCGTTCATTCTCCCGAAACCATGTGCGCAATTGCCGGAGTACCCGAACCGCGCCGCAAACCTCGTTTCAACACGTTTGCGCTACGGTCTGCGGCCTGGGGTAAACAGGGTGGCGGAATCAATGTCCATTTTTGCAATGAACGATCCGGATACGATCCGCAAAGTGCGCGGTATCGGAACCATGATCGCAGCACTCGTCTTCACGTTTGTCTTCTTTGGCGGCATCGCCTATCACCAGTCGTTCACACATTTCAGCATGCAGACCAAGGGCAAGGTCGTTCATGTCTCCAGGCTCGAACCGGCCTGCGGCGGCGTGATATGCCGGAACCCGGATTCCGAACTGCGCCGATACCGCTACAGCGCCACGCTGGACGCCAGTTTCACGGATCATAGAGGAGTGAAACGACAGGCCACACTGCATATGAACGAGCACATCTACGACCGGTTCAAGGGTCTCAGTTCGATCCAGGTCAGCTACCTCCCCTTCGCGCCGCAAATCAGCTTTGTCGGGGGCAAGACGGAGCAACTCGTTTGGGTTCTGTTCGCATCTCTTGTATCCGCCCTGATTGCCCTGGTCATGTGGGCGGGCGTCTACTATTACGAATATATTGCCAGCGACGCACAACTCGTGACCGGAGAAGCGGCCTTCCGCCGGCGGAATGCGGTTTTCGACTAGGCAAGACCTCCCAGACAGGTCGTTGCAATGGGTGAACCCTGATCTTTGTATCGGAGTACGCAACGGTTTGTCTTTGTGGCACAAGCCTGTAGGGTTGACGACGGAGTACGCAAATGTCGTCCAGCTCACCCACGCAATCCGGTTCGGCGCCCACAGTGCTGCGCCTGAAATATCTCGCGCATCATCCGCTGAGGAACGATGCGGAGGGATTGATCGAACCATCCGGCCTGGCCCTTGCCGGGAATCCGGACGGTTTCTGGACGGTCAGCGACGATACCGATCGCATCTTCAGGCTCTGGCTCGACGGGTCAGTGAATGTGGACGGAAGCTTCCGCATCGGAGAAACCGGACTTGAGGGGATCGCGGAATGTCCCGGCGGCGAATTTCTGCTGGCGGTCAAGGAAGAAACCAACGAGGTACTGCAAATAGACATTGCCGGACGGCAGGTGATAGCCCGCCGAAAACTGTCGGATATGGCCGGGTTCGATGCGGTTGCGGATCATTTTGCGACCGGTGCCGGAAACAAGGGTCTGGAAGGCATAACGATCCGTCCCTCGGACGGCGCGGTGTTCGTTCTCAAGGAAGGCCGGCCGGGCCTTCTCGCCGAAATTACACCGGACCTCACGACATTGGCCGATCACCGGATTCTGGAAAGCGCGAACGGGTTTGACGACGATACTGTTTCATCACGCCGGATCGATTTTTCAGGCGTTACATACGATAGCCAACGGCACCTTTTCTGGATCGTCAGCGACAAGGCCAAACGCCTTTACCTCTACGACTGGCATGGGAATATGGTCCGCCAAAGCGCAGCCCTGACCTGTGTGCACGGGAGCGAGGGCCACCTGGTCCGCAAGGCTGAGGGTGTGGCCATGGACCTTTCGTCCAACCGGCTTTATGTGGTCCAGGATCAGGATAATCCCGATGACGATGTAAGCCTGTTTGTCTTTTCCTTCGACTGGCACGACCCCGGCGAATAGCGGCCTGCACTCCCCCGCAAACCGCCTGTTGCGACAATTGATCTGCCGCAAGATCAGACAGGGAAACAGTCCTATGGTTGCGGAAACGATCATGGAACCCCTCGCATGTCACGCTCGCACAAAATCGCCGCTATGCTCTGCGCCCTGGCATTTGCAACCTCCGCCGGTCCCCCCGCTTCCTCTGCGAACGAACAATGGCTGGACGACCTCATGCTCCAGCTTGCGGTGGAGGAAGCCTGTGACGTTGCCGAACTCCTGAGCTCAACGGAAGGCTTCCTGGGAAACAACGTCTTCATCGATGCAAGGGTTCAATGCGAAGATGGACGCCAGTTCGACGCCTCCCGTCTCGAACCCGCCGAAGAGTTCACGTTACGGATATGCGAAGTCGTCGAGATGGAATGTTGAAGCAACGAAGGCAATATCCGCACGGCAGGAACGGAAGAAGACGAAAACCGTTTCAACGAACGCTATTAAACCAACAGTAGATGCGAGCCATTTGCCTTAAATCCACACTGTTTGATAGTATACTGTTTCGACGGGCATTCGCCCCATGAGACAACAATCAGGCGACCTCCGCATATCCCCCGAACTCCGTGAAAGACGCCGGATTCGCCTGTATCAGAGCCAGGGCGCGTTTTACGAACGCAGATCGGCACAGCGCGCTTTGAATAGGGAACTTCCCGTTGATTGAGTTGGAAAAATTATACATTTGCGCAGAAAACCACCTCACCGCGACGCCCATGTCCTGGGAAGGGTTTGCAGTCGAATTCAAGGCGATATTCCAGTCGGAATTTGTGTTGTTCCGTCCGGAACTCGAAGCGGACGGACAAACGATAAAATCGTTCGGACTGGTTGTGACCACCGATCCGTCGGACGCCGCTCAAACCGTCGTCAAAAAGATGTACGCCGAGTGCCCTGTGCCGGAAACCCTCTTGGCGCCGCTCGAACCCAGTCGGCGCTCGGATGTGATGTCCGACGCGGAATTCAGGAATTTCGGCAGGGCTGTCAACCTGCCGGAAGGCCACGGCCTGTTTTTTGTCATGGCCGCGCCGGCCCTTATGCCGGACGGCTCCCCGATCATTCTGATCACCTGGCGCGACGAGGATCGACAGGATTATTCGGACCTGGAGAAGCAGCGCATCAGCCTGTTCATGCGATATCTTCTGAAACTGCTCAAACCGAACGAAGAAGCGAATTCCACACCCGATGCCGGCATTCAGGCCTTTGGCTCAAAACATCATTTGACGCCGACGGAAGTCGAAATCCTGACGGCGCTGCTCCGCGGCCGCTCACTCAGGGATATTTCCCGCGAAACCGACAGGTCCTACGGAACCGTCCGCTGGCATGTGCAGAACATCCTCGAAAAATGCCACGTACGCAGTCAGAAACGGCTGATGTCGGAATTCTATCACCTGATTGAAGCCTGAAGGGTATCGATGTGCTCACGCTTTGACCAAATGCAAAAGACAGTCACCTTGCTGCCCAAACAAGACCATTGAATCATCCTGATCGAACCATTGCGACCGATAAACCGGGGATTACCAGAATAGGGTCATCCCATCATTTTGGTCAATTTCGACACCGACGACAGTCACGGTTTCGTTGGTATACATCTGAATTATCGTATCACCATTTTGATGCGCTAAACTCAGATAGTGGTATCCGAATATTTCGAGCGAATCTTGCCCTTTTACGAACTCGTGTATGTACGTATTTCCAGGTGTTGAACCCCACGTATGCGAATACATCTTGATTGTATCGTCACCGGACTGTCCCCAAATATGGGTTTCACCGCCTGTTGTGGCCTCGATAGTGTCATTGCCGCTGCCCCCAAACAACCAATCTACCTCTCCGGTGGTGTTTTCGGTAATCAGTGCATCGTTGCCATCTCCGCCAGACAGAAGATCGCTGCCCGATCCGCCAGTCAGTTGATCAAGTCCGTCTCCACCGAAAAGCCAGTCATTTCCATCGTTACCAAAAAGAAAATCGGAATCGGCGCCACCGTAAAGTTTATCGTCTCCTTCATTGCCGTAAATTTCATCAATACCGTCTTCGCCGTACAGTTCGTCATTGCCTTTATTTCCATAAAGATCGTCTTCGCCGCCACCGCCCCAAACCGTGTCATCGCCACTGCTTGCGCGAATAGTGTCATCACCTTCCACACCAAACCCGACCGGGGGGCCTACCTGCAAAAGCATATCTCCATATAGAAGGTCGTCTCCGCCGCCGCCCGTGATTGAGTCGTTCCCGTCTTCGCCCGCAATCGTGTCGGCATCTTCCCCACCGAGAATTTCATCACCGCCCTCACCGCCGATGAGAAAATCGTTGCCTTCTCCGCCAACAATGAAATCATAGCCATTGCCACCGAAGATTTCATCATCGCCTCCCTGGCCAAACAGGATATCCCAATCATCCCCCCCATCTATGGAATCTGCACCGTCCTCTCCATAAACGGTGTCCTGCCCCGATCCGCCTGAAACAGAGTCTGCACCGCTCCCGCCTTTGATGGAGTCACTGTTTTCTCCTCCGTCGATCGTATCGTTGCCGGTACCACCCAAAATCGTATCACGTCCCTCCCCGCCTTCAATGGAGTCCTGACCACTCCCACCAAGGATCGAATCCATTCCGCTCATCCCGGTGATCGTGTCGTTGCCCGACCCGCCATACAGCGTATCGTTGCCGGCCCCGCCGTCGACAGAATCGTCGGCCGCTCCCCCATCGATGTAATCGTCACCTATGTCGCCGGTAATTTCGTCATCGTGATCCCCGCCCCACAAAGTGTCATTGCCGGTTCCACCGTCAAGGGTATCGCTCCCAATTCCGCCGACAATGAAATCATTTCCCGCGTCGCCGGAAAGAAGATCGTGCCCGTCTTCACCGAAGAGCCAGTCATTGCCCCCTCCGCCTTCAACCGTATCTTCACCATCGCCGGCATAGACGTAATCATCGCCCCCGCCCGCATAGACTCTATCCTCGCCCCATCCGGCATGAATCGTGTCAGACCCGACAGGATGCGGGAACAGGGTTACGACAGCCCTGTCGCCGTAAATCGTGTCATCGCCATTGCCGCCTTCGATAGAATCGGCACCGTCATAACCGATAAGCGTGTCGTTTCCCTCGCCTCCCAGTAGGGTATCGTCACCCTCACCACCATCTATCAAATCCTGACCAATTTCCCCTGTCAGATAATCGTCGCCACCAAAACCGTTGAGGGTGTCATTGCCCTCGCCGCCGTTAAGGGTATCGGCTCCTTCCCAACCGTTCAGCTCATCGTGACCGCCATATCCGACCATATAGTTCGGCAGCCAGCCCTGGAATGGAATGTAGATCTGCGCGCCATTCAAGGTATCGTTGCCGCCAGTTCCCCAGAAATACTGAATCATGCCGAACCATTCCCTGTTTTCATCCCGAATTTCGGACCCGCACCAACAAGACAGAAGCCGCGCACCAATCCGCACCAATCTTGGCAAATCCAGAGGTTGGTGCTGCAGATCGGTGCCTGTCGCTGCTGGAACCGGATGCTCGGATGCACTTTACCAGCACCTGGCAATGCGGACCCCTAGCAAATGCAGTGTGGTATTTACGGGGTAAGGCATCATCTGGCGCCATACCGACGGCAGGGCGCGGCCGGTGAAGCGGTTTGGTGACGCACGGATAAGCGTCTTGTGGTTCCCGATTGGCCGTTGATCCGGCGGCGCCCCATCAGCAAACCGCCGCGTCGTTCCACCGTGTATCCTCAAACAGGCGATCCGGGTAGCGTCCGTCGACGATAGTCTCGCGCGCCGTTTCCCAGGACCGCGCCCAGGCAACGGGATCGCGCAATTCCGTTTCCGGTCTGGCTCGGCTGCGCGCAACGAAACCGGGAAAGGCCGGACGTCCGGTTGCCTGCCCCGTCGGATGATAGCGCAAGTCCATACTCCAGCGCAGGGTCCCGGAACGGTTCGGCAAGGCGCGATGCACATTCATCTTGTGAAACAGCACGGCACCTCCCCGACCGACCGGCAACGGGACCGCCGTCCGGCCATCCATCACCGCGTCCGGCACCTGCGGTTCCGAGGCGAGCGCGAGGTTCGAACAGTGCGGCTTGGGGCCTTCCCGATGCGACCCCGGAACGGAAACCAGACATCCATTCTCGACCGTCGCATCGGTGATTGCGAGCCAGACTGTCAACTGGTTGGTCGCATCGGCTTCCGGCAGCAGGGCGACGATATCCTGATGCCAGGTGGTTGCCCCCACATTGGAATGATCTTTCAGGGATGAATCGACCGCACGCTCGGGCGGCTTCATGCGCATCTGCTGGACCGGACTGGATGAGATCTCCGGCCCGATGAACGTTTCGACCGCATCCAGAATCTTCGGATGGCGCAGGACGTCGAACACAGCCGGTCCGGAATGCATATGGAAAACCGCGGGATCGACAGCGCCGTTGATCAGAGGCAGGGAAATGTTGAAGTGGCGGTGCAAGTCCGGGAAGCATTCGATGATGCGGGAATACCGGTCACCGAATTGCAGGTCCCCGAAACGCTCGGGGATCGATCCCCGACGATGCAACGTGTCGGCCAAAGTGTCCAGCAGGGCCGCATATTCCGCCTCGATCGGAGCAAGGTCATCATGATCCAGCAGCCGGTCGATCACCAGGAAGCCATTGACTTCAAAAGATGAAATCTGCGCTGCGGTTAACAGGCCTGTCGCTTCTGTCCCGGCCATGACGAGTCCCCTCTACGTCCAAATTGTTGCAATCCGCCGATGCATTGGACTGTCTGTGGACTGTCACGGTGCATTTCTTCCGCTATTATGTCAAAAGCATACTTAAGGCCCTAAGACCTGTAATTTTTCATGGTCGGACTCGTTGTTTCCTGCTTCGGAGGCGCCCGTGCCAAACACTCTTCCACCGTTGCTCACGCTCCAGGCATTCGAGGCCGCAGCCCGCTACGAGAACTTCGCCACGGCGGCGCAGGAACTGAACCTGTCGCAATCCGCGGTCAGTCACAGGGTCCGCGCGCTTGAGCGACACCTTGGATATCCGCTGTTTGAACGCTTGCCGCGTGGACTGCGCTTGACGGAAGCGGCAAAAGCCTATCTCCCCTCCCTGCGTCGGGCATTTGAGGACATCCTCGGCTCGACATCGGCTTTGTTCGGGTCGCGATCCGACACGGTGCTGACGGTACGGGCGCCCGTCAGCTATGCCGCACTCTGGCTGTCCGGGATCGTGGACCGGTTTCTGAATGCCTATCCGCACATCGAAATCCGGCTGACCAGTTCGATCTGGGCCGATAAACTGGCGGTGGGCGAAGCGGATATCGACCTGCGCTTGGGGTACGGAAGATGGCCGGGATACGAAGCGGAATTTCTGTTCCGCGACGCTTTGGTACCGGTTTGCAGTCCGAGAAAGAAAAATCGTTCGCCGCAGCACCGAAGCCCGGACGATATTGCAGGCGATCCTCTTGTCCACGTAATGGGAACAGAAGATCATTGGGCTCGCTTTTTTTCCATGTATGGCATCGCCAGGACAGACGGGCTACGCGATATTCGGGTCGATTCGTCGAGCACGGCCGCCCATATCGCTGCAACCAGCGACCGCTCGGCGCTGATCCAGAAACGGTTCGCCGATCACTTTGTCCAGGCCGGGCAACTCAGCCTGGAACTCGATGTGGAGGTGGAAATTGAACAGGCCCTTTACGTGCTCCTCGCGGAAACGCCGGAACGGCGCAAACCCGAAACGATCCTGTTCCGGGACTGGCTGCTCGAAAACCATCGCGAGCGCTGAGATTTACGGCAGTTTCCGGTAAAGCCGATAGCGTTTGGACTGGGCCTCGGGCGGCAAATCGACCAGTTCGAACCCTTCGACATTCAGCGCAATCCCGGACGGCACATACCCGCCAGGCGCCGTATGCTCCTGGATCATCGGCGACAGCCAGGCGGATTTTGCGGCATCCGCTGTCGGATCGCCCGTGCCGAGGTCACAATGAATCAGCGCCGCCCGCTGTTTTACCCGCGGTCCGCAAAATGGCATCGTGTCGCGGATTTCGCCGAGGATCATGTGATCCCCGTCGGGAACGCTGCTCGGATGCGCCGACACCGCACGGTCGAACACAAAGATTTCCCGGTCAGGCAGGATTTCGCGGATATGGTCGAATGTGCGGCCGTTGCCGAGTCCAAGTTCGAACACCGGTCCCTCGACATCGGCAATCCGTTCGGCGACATATTCCAGGAGGATTTTTTGCGCCGTCATGCGGGCAATGAAGATATCCAGTCTGCTCATGATTTCCTTCGCACAATCCATATCGGTGTGATGCAAGCTATGAACGCCCCGAACCGATTCCTCAAGCCCGATTGCTCGCGCGTCGGCGTCAGCCCGAAGGTTACATGCCCGATGACTGTCCGGAATATGAAACGATCTGTCCCGTTTTCCAGTCTTTGTCACGCACTCTTGACCCCCATATCAGCGCCATCACGAACACTTTAGGATCTGTGCGATGAAATTATCCCAGGGTGCCGCAGCCCTCGCGGGCCGGCTGTTTCTTTCCGCCATCTTCATTCTGGCTGGCATCAACAAGATCGGGGCCTATGACGGCACCATGCAATATATGGAAACGTTCGGTGTACCGGGCGCGCTCCTGCCATTGGTGATCCTGGCCGAAATCGGGTTGGGACTGGCCGTTGCCCTTGGTTTTCTGACGCGATTGGCAGCGCTGGGCCTCGCCGGGTTTTCAATCGTTTCGGCTGTCATCTTTCACGGCGCTGTCGGCGACCAGGCGCAATTCATCCTGTTCATGAAAAATGTCGGCATGGCCGGCGGCTTTCTGATGATCTGGGCGAACGGTCCCGGCGCCTACGCACTCGATAACCTGGAAAGCGTCGGCAGATTGTTTGAACGCCGGTTCGCCGCTTAACGCATGTCGCGTTTGATCTGCCTCAGATCAAACGAAAACGACTTGCGCAACAAAAGGTCCACAGCGTGTTGCGTGAATCCGATTTCACGCAACACGCTGTAGATCGCTTACGCGACGCACGGCCGATGCCCTTCAAATCCCGGCCGCCGCCAACCAGCGTCTGGGATCCACGTCTGCGGACCGGGTACGCTCGGCCGAAATCGCAGAACACAGGGCGTCCATGGAATCCAGCGAATGAATGGCCCGGAATTCGTCCACATGCGGCAACATCATGCGCACGCCCTGGGCGCGCGCCTGAAACTGGTCGAAACGCAGCAATGGATTGAGCCAGACCAACCGCCTGCAGGAGCGGTGCAGCCGGTCGATCTCCCGTTCCAGGTCCTCATCCGTATCGCGCTCGAGACCGTCGGTGATCAACAGCACGATCGGATTCTGGGTCAGGACCCGTCGCGACCAGAGGCGGTTGAAATCGTGCAAGCCGGTGGCGATCCTGGTGCCGCCCGACCAGTCCTCGACCTGATCCGTACAGGCGATCAATGCCTCGTCGGGGTCCTTCATCCGCAATTGCCGCGTCACATTCGTCAGCCGCGTCCCGAACAGGAACGTGTGCACCCGATGCCGGTTTTCCGTCAATGCATGCAGGAAATGCAGGAAGATGCGCGAATACTGACTCATGGAACCGGATATGTCGCAAAGCGCGACAATCGTGGGATGAATCTGAGCCCGGTCTCGGCGTTTCAGATCGATGATGTCGCCACCGGCGCGCAGGCTCGAACGCAATGAGCGGCGCGGGTCGATGCGGCGTCCCCGGTTCGAAGGAACCAGCCGTCTGGTCCGAATCTTGTCCACCGGCAGCACCAGCTTGGAAATCGCCCGTTTGGCTTCTGCGACTTCCTCCGCGTTCATGAGCGCGAAGTCCTTTTTCTGCAGCAATTCCCTTCCCGAGACCGTGTACTTGGCGTCGACCTCGATCTGCGGATTTTCCTCCTCGACTTCCCGATCCTTGGTCTTGGAGAACGCCTGTGCCATGCGGGCCGCGCCGGCCTTCTGGCGCTCGGGTTCGGCATTGGGCCGGGCTACCGGCGACAGAATTTCAAGCATCTTGTCGAGCAGGCCGCGGCTTTTCCAGAACAGTTGAAACGCCTCGTCGAACAAAAGGTGATGTTCGTGTTTCTTCACCAGGACCGCATGCAGGGTCCAATAGAAGTCGTCGCGCCGCCCGATCCCGGCCGCTTCGACGGCGCGGATTGCGTCGACGACCGCCGCCGGCCCGACCGGCAGGCCCAGCGCCCGCAGCGACCTTGCGAAATAAGCGATGTTATCGGCCAGGCGCCCGGCGCCCGGTTCGGGCCCTTCAGGACCATTGTCCGACAGATCGCTGCGCAGCATCATGAGCCGGTTCTCAGGTCTCCGCGGATTTCCTCGACCAATTGTTTGGCCCGACTGCCTTCGATCCGGGCAATATCGTCCTGATATTTCAAAAGCACGCCGAGCGTGTCGGACACGCTGTCGGGATCGAGCGCCAGGTGGTCGAGTTCGGTCAAAGCCGTGGCCCAGTCCAGGGTCTCGGCAACGCCCGGCGCCTTGAACAGATCTTCCTGCCGCAGCCGCTGTACGAACGCCACCACTTCGACCGACAGCCGGTCGCCGACCCCCGGGACCTTGCGGCGAACGATTTCCAGTTCCCGCTCCGCATCCGGATAATCGACCCAATGATAAAGACACCGGCGTTTGAGTGCATCGTGAATCTCGCGCGTGCGGTTTGTCGTGATGACGACAATCGGCGGCTCCTTGGCGGTAATCGTCCCAAGCTCGGGGATTGTCACCTGATTGTCGGACAGCACTTCAAGAAGGAACGCTTCAAACGCCTCGTCGGCACGGTCGAGTTCGTCGATGAGAAACACCGGCGCGCCACCCTCGTGCTCCTCCAGCGCCTGCAATACGGGCCGCCGCACCAGGAACTTGTCTGAGAACACGTCCTTGCCGAGTTGCGCCCGATCCGCATCGCCGGACGCTTCCGCAATTCGGATTTCGACCATCTGCCCGGCATAGTTCCATTCATAGACCGCGCTGGAAATGTCCAGGCCTTCGTAACATTGCAACCGAATGAGCTTACGGCCAAGCGTTTCGGCCAGCACCTTGGCGATCTCGGTCTTGCCAACGCCGGCTTCGCCTTCGAGGAAGATCGGCCGCCGCATTTTCAGCGAAAGATAGAGCACGGTCGCGAGCGATCGATCCGCAACATATCCGCCGTCGCGAAGCAGGGAGTCCGTTTCATCGATCGATGCGGGATACGGCATTGGAATTTCTTTCGTTATGGGGTTAGTGGATGATACCGGGTTCATCCGAACCGTTTCACTACAACCTTGCAGCCTTCGGAGCAACGGGAGAGCCAATGACATCTGTATCGGCGACGGATTCCGTCCTGCTTGGCGGTGTGTTCGCAAGCAGCGACATCGCCCGATTGTTCGACGATCATGCCCGGGTGCAATCCATGCTCGATTTCGAAGCGGCATTGGCAAAGGCCGAAGCCGACCTCGGGATTATCCCGGAAGCAGCAGCCGCCGCCATTGCCAAATGGTGCAAGGCCGACCTGTTTGACATGGCCGCACTTGGTGACGGGACCATCCTCAGCGGCAATCCCGCAATCCCGCTGGTCAAGGAATTGACGGCGAAAGTCGAGGGAGACGCCGCCCGGTTCGTGCACTGGGGCGGCACCAGCCAGGATGTCATCGATACCGGTCTTGCCTTGCAGATGCGGCGCGGCCTTTCCGCCCTGTCGAACAGGGTCGGTGCGCTGGGCGATGCATTGGCCGACCTGTCCACCGCCCACCGCGAAACCGCAGCGATCGGCCGGACCCTGTCACAGCATGCCCTGCCGATCCCGTTCGCGCTGCGGACCGCAGGCTGGCTTGAAGCCATGACACGGGCTCACACAAGATTGTCCCGCCTCGGCGGTTCCAGCATCAGCCTGCATTTCGCGGGCGCTGCCGGGTCCCTCGCTTCGCTGGGACGCGACGGGCCCTCCGTCTCAGAACGACTGGCGCGGATTCTCGATCTGCCGCAACCGGCCCTGTCGTCCCATACCCACCGGGATTTCATGGCCGAAATTGCCTCGGGTCTGGCGATTCTCTGCGGCTCGGCCGCCAAAATTGCCGGCGACATTCAGGCGATGATGCAGACGGATATCGGTGAAGTGTTCGAGCCCGCCGCCCCCGGCAAAGGCGGATCGTCAACCATGCCGCACAAACGCAATCCGGTTGCTACCGCCGCCGTGCGCGCAAACGCCCGCCAGGTTTCCGCGCTGGCGAGCCTTTTCCTGAACAACATGGACCACACGTTCGAACGCGATGCCGGACAATGGCATGCGGAATGGGGACCCATTGCCGAAATTTTCGTTCTGACCGGCGGCGCCCTGGAAAAACTGGTCGAAACCGCGCGCGGGCTGGAGGTTGACCGCGCCCGCATGCGCGCGAACATCGATACGACAAACGGTCTGGTCTTTGCGGAAGCCGTCATGATGGTCCTCGCGCCGACCCTCGGCCGCCTGGAAGCCCACCACATCGTGCAGGACGCGACAAGGCGGGCACTGGCCGAAAGCCGGCATTTGCGCGACGTGCTGTTGGATACGGACTCGGTGCTCAAGGCCGCAACCAGACAGGAAATTGTCGACGCCTTTGATCCGACGGGCTATTTTGGCGCTTCCGACCATTTTATCGACCGAGCCCTACAGGCCTGGTCCGACCGCAGACCCGACAGCCCCGAAACCCAGAGCTCCAAAACCGAGAGTCAGTGAACCCATGCCACAGATCACCGCGCCGGATGGCACCGAAATCTACTACGAACTTGCCGGAACCGAGGGCAAACCCTGGCTGACCTTCTCCAATTCGCTGGGTACCAATCTGCACATGTGGGACGATCAGATGTCCACGTTCGAGTCCGACTACCGAATTCTGCGCTATGACAGCCGCGGGCACGGAAAATCCGGTGCTCCTGCGGGCGCCTATTCGATCGACATGCTCGGCGGCGATGCCATCGCTCTGCTTGATGCGCTCGCAATCGAGCGAACCTTGTGGTGCGGTCTTTCCAAAGGCGGCATGGTCGGCATGTGGCTCGGGACCAACCATCCCGATCGGTTCGAGAAGATGGCCTATTGCAACACCTCGCCGCATATGCCCAGCGCGGACATGTGGGCGGCGCGCGCCAAGACGGCGCGCGAAGACGGGATGGCGGCGCTGGAAGCCACAATCGTCGACCGCTGGTTCACGTCGGCGTTTCAGGCCTCCAGCCCGGAGCGTGTCGACATCGTTCGCAAGCAGATCCTGTCGACGCCGGGCGGCGGTTATGCCGGCTGTTGCGACGCGATCGGCGCGATGGATCAGCGCGAGACCATCAAGACAATCGATTTGCCCGTCCTTGTCGTTGCCGGCGCCGACGATCCGGCAACGCCGCCGGAGCACGGCAAGTTGATCGCCGATTCGATCGCCGGCGCCGATCTTGTCGTTCTGGAGCAAGCGGCGCACCTGTCCAATATCGAACAGACCGAGCGGTTCAATGCGGCCGTAAGGACATTTCTGGCCGCGTGAGATCCGATTGCGGTTTTGTAAACCGGTACGCGCTTTAGAATTTCTTTGCACGTTGCCTGTATCCTTGCTGTCTTGAAACGCGACGGCGGGGAAACAGGCCATGTATTTGTCGAGGATGATCTATTACAGCAAGAATGCGATCCCGGCCGGCCAACAATCCGCCTACACCGAAATCAAACAGATCCTGAACAAGTCCGTGGAAAACAACAAACTCGCAAATGTCTCGGGCGCGCTTTTGTTCAATCAGAATTATTTCGCGCAGGTTCTGGAAGGTGACCGCAAGGCGATCACCGAAACCTTTTGCCGCATTTCCCGCGACGAGCGCCATTCCGACGTCGTCCTGTTGGAGGCAAAGCCGGTCAATGAGCGGATATTCCTGGACTGGTCCATGGCCTTTGCCGGTCATTCCGACGTTGCCGATGAACTCTATCGCCGGTTTTCTACCCATTCCAAGTTCGAGCCGTCGAAAATGTCCGCCGACGCTTTGCTTGGATTCATCTGCGAACTGGTGAAGTGCGAAGAGCATATCGCCAAATCGAGCGAGCAGAAGAAGCGGTTCGTCGCCGTCTGATCGCCCGCAAAGTCGGCACGCACACAGCCGTGCAATTGTGCCCACCGGCAAGCCTTGTTAAGTTCGACGTTCAACAGGCAGCACGGTATGCATTCCGCCCATGGCGCCCCTCATCGACGTCCAGTCCGTCAGCAAGCGATTCGGCAACCTGGTTGCGGTTGACACATGCAGTCTGTCCGTGGAAGCCGGATCCGTGACCGGCCTGATCGGTCCGAACGGCGCAGGCAAAACCACGCTCTTCAACATGGTCGCCGGCACTCTTGTCGCCGACAGCGGCCGCATTCTTTTTGATGGCGCCGATGTCACCGACCTGCCCCCGCACGAGCGGTTTCACCTTGGCCTGGCCCGCACCTTTCAGATTGCCCATGAATTCGCCAACATGACCGTGATTGAAAATCTGATGATGGTCCCGCCGGATCAGGCCGGTGAGGATCTGATTTCGGCCTGGTTCCAATGGGGACGCGTGGCGCGCGAGGAAGCCGCCCTGTTGAAGAAGGCAAGCGAGGTCGTGGAGTTTCTGCACCTCGGCCGGGTCCGCAACGAGCGGGCCGGCAATCTCTCCGGCGGCCAGAAAAAGCTGCTCGAACTCGGGCGCACCATGATGGCCGACGCCAAGGTGGTGCTGCTCGATGAAATCGCCGCCGGCGTCAACCGGACCCTGCTCAACGACCTCGCCGCCAATATCGAACGTTTGAACCGGGAGCTCGGCTACACGTTTTTCATCATCGAACATGACATGGACCTGATCGCAAGGCTCTGCGACCCGGTTATCGTGATGGCCGCGGGCACCGTCATGACCCGCGGCGCGATCGCCGACATTCAAACCGATCAGGCCGTGATCGAAGCCTATTTCGGCGGCGCGCCCAAAACGGCCGCGTCCGCATGACGCTCCTGCAAGCCACCACCCTGCACGCCGGTTACGGCGGCATGAACATCCTGAACGGTGTATCCGTTTCCATCGACGCGGACGAAATCGGCGTAATCGTCGGCCCGAACGGAGCCGGCAAGTCGACGCTCCTGAAGGCCCTGTTCGGTCTTTTGCGGGTGACGGAAGGCGAGATTCTCCTGTCAGGCAAAGACATCACCAATATCGCACCGGAGAAGCTGGTGCGACGCGGTATGGCCTTCGTACCGCAGGAGCACAATGTCTTTGTTTCCCTCTCGGTTGAGGAAAACCTGGAAATGGGCGCTTATTCCAAATCGGGTCCATTGGACAGGATCCTCGGCGAGATCTACCGGATCTTTCCTCCCCTGCACGACAAACGGGCTCAGCCGGCGGGCGAATTGTCCGGCGGTCAACGTCAGATGGTTGCGATCGGCCGGGCGCTGATGGTCGAGCCCGCGCTGCTGTTGCTCGACGAACCGACCGCCGGCCTGTCGCCGCTCTATATGGGCGAGATCTTCGAACGTATCATTGAGATCAACAAATCCGGGGTCGGTGTGTTGATGGTCGAGCAGAATGCCAAACAGGCCCTGGCCATTGCCGATCGCGGCTTCGTGCTGGCGTCGGGGCAAAACCGCTTCACCGACAGCGGGCAAAACCTCCTGGACAATGAAGAAGTTGCCAGGAGTTTCCTTGGCGGCTGACAAACCGGAAGAATGACGCATTGAACGAACTGGTCTTTTTCATCAACAAGGTCGTACTGTCCGGCGCCATTATCGGCTCGATCTACGCGCTCGGCGCGATCGGGGTGACACTGGTCTTCGGCATCCTGCGCTTCGCCCATTTCGCGCATGGCGACATGATGACGGTCGGGGCATTCTTTTCCCTGATGTTTACCGCTATCGCCGTCAATCTCGGCATTCAAACCGCGGTGCCGAACGGTTTCCTGGTCATGCCGCTCGCCATGATCTGCACCGCGCTCCTGGCGATCGCGCTTGATCGGCTGTTTTATCGACCGTTGCGCCAGCGCAATTCCAGGCCACTGATCATCGTCATGACTTCGGTTGGGATCACGCTCATGCTTCAAGGCCTGATCCGGCTGTTCGCCGGCCCGCAGGCGCGCAACTTCTATTTCGCCGAAACCAAGGACCGGTTCCGGATCGAACTGCCGTTTGATCTGGCCAGGCGAACCATCGCCATCACCGAGCCGCAGATCCTTTTGATCGGCTTCACCGCAATCGCCGTGATTGCCCTGCACCTTTTCCTGACCCGCTCGAAATTCGGCAAAGCCATGCGCGCCGTGTCCGACAATCCGGATCTTGCCAGGGTATCCGGGATCAACACCGATCATGTTGTTATCGTTACCTGGGCGATCGCGGGAGGGCTTGCATGCGCGGCGGGAACACTCCTGTCCCTTGATGTCACACTGAAGCCGGATCTGTCGTTCAACATCCTTTTGCCGATCTTTGCCGCGACCATTGTCGGCGGGATCGGCCAACCCTACGGAGCGGTTGCCGGTGGTTATCTCATCGGGTTTGCCGAGACCGTGTCGGTGTTCAACTGGACGGTGCTCCTGCGCCCGTTCAAGGCCGATTTGAGCGCCTATGTCGACATTCCGAACAAGATCGCATTTGTGCCGACGGAGTATAAACTCGCCGTGCCCTTCGTCATTCTGGTCCTGGTCCTGATCTGGCGACCGACCGGGATCTTCAAGGGGCGAGTCCTATGACGCGGGGCAATTCCGGTCACGGCCTGCGCGAAGGTCTTCTGTTCGGTGGCGTCATCGTGCTGTTCGGCCTGGTCTTTGCGACACTCGGACCGGCCTACGGCACGCGCATGATTGCCGAGGCGCTCTGTTACACGGTGCTTGCCCTCGGATTGACGGCGCAATGGGGCTATGCCGGCCTGTTCAACGTCGGCATTCTCGGGTTTGCCGCAAGTGGCGCCTTCATGACGGTTCTCCTGTCATTCCCTCTCAACGAGGACTTCTGGTCAACCGACCTGCCCGGCCAGCTTGGCAACGCCCTCCTGCGCATTCTCGGCCTTGTGGCGCTCACATTTGCCGTGTCGCAATGCCACCGGATCGGCATGCCCCGGCGCCTTCGCACCATCCTGACCACCCTCGCCGTCCTGTTCACCCTCGTCTACACCACGAGCGCGCTCGACCCGATTACCAGTGAGATCGAGACAACGGCCTATTTCATCGGCGGTTTCGGTCTGCCGGTCTGGATCGGCTGGGTCGGCGGAGGTATCGTCGCCGGTATGCTCGCCTGGGTCGTCGGCAAGATATGCCTTGGCCTGCGCAGCGATTACCTGGCAATTGCCACCCTCGGCATTGCCGAGATCGTCAAGACGTTCCTGAAAAATGCCGACTGGCTGACCCGCGGCACCCTCACTGTGTCGCCGATCCCCTGGCCTGTGCCGACGCCGGACGAGATCGGCTTCGTCGCCTCGCGCGCGTCCTACGCATCCCTGGTGGCCATTGCCATCGTGCTGTTCTACTTCCTGCTGCAACGCGCCTATCACGCGCCCTGGGGTCGGATGATGCGGGCAATCCGGGACAACGAGGTGGCGGCTTCATCCATGGGCAAGGACATCAACCGGCGCCGGCTGGAAATCTTCGTCTTCGGTTCGGTGCTGATGGGGATCGGCGGCGCCATGCTGATCACCTTCACCCGCATCTTCGATCCGGCCGGGTTCATCCCCCTCAATCACACATTCCTCATCTGGGTCATGGTGATTCTCGGCGGCAGCGGCAACAATCGCGGAGCGATCTTCGGCGCCCTTTTTGTCTACATCGTCTGGACCCTGTCCGAACCGATGGCACTGCTTCTTTTCGATTATGCGCGCATCGCCGGAGACGCCCTGTTCGGCTGGCAGGCTCCCAGCGACCTCGACAGTCGCGCCCTGCAGATGCGGGTTTTTGTCATCGGACTGACGATCACGCTGGTTTTGCGCCTCGCCCCGCAGGGGGTCATACCCGAGCGCACGGCGCAACATTGACGTGTACGCTTGGAGCCGTCCGAACAAACCTGAACGGCTCTAGGCTGCGGATTGACGGGTCTGCGACGGGTCCCCGTTTTGGCGCTGGTCGATCCAGGCGACCAGTTCATGCTCGGGCATTGCGCCGGCATAGAGAAAGCCCTGGATAATGTGGCAGCCGTGATGCATGAGCCATTCGCGTTCGGCTTCCGTTTCAACGCCTTCCGCCAGAACCTCGATGTTCAGGCTGAGCGCCAGATTGATCAGGGCGTTGGTGAACGTTGCGAGTTCGGGATTGCGATCGATCCCGGAGACAAAACTCCGGTCGATCTTGACCCTGTTGACCTTCAGATCGCGCAGGCTTGACAGGCCCGAATGGCCGGTGCCGAAATCGTCGAGTTCAATGAAGAAACCCAGGGCCGAGAGCCGGGCAATATTGGCTTTGATCGGCGCGGCGGCCGCTTCGTCGATCATAACCGATTCCAGGATCTCGATACTGACCAGGTCCGGCGTCAATCCCGCGACTTCGACTTCCCACGAAAGCCGGTCGACCATATCCGGATCGCCGAGCAGCGCCGCCGTGATATTGAGACCGACATGTTGCGCACCCAGTCCGGCATCGCGAAACCGCTTGGCCGATGCAAGCGCCTTTCGCCGCAGCATGCCGTCCAGTTCCTCCATCAGCCCGACATCCTGGGCAGTCGGCAAAAACACGCCGGGCGAAATCAGACCGCGTTCCGGATCGACCCAGCGCACCAGAGATTCCACACCGCACACCAGGCCTGTCTCGAGACTGATCTGTGGCTGGAACCAGGGCTCGATATGGCCCTTTTCCATCGCTTCACGCAATTCGCCCGCAACCGCATTGCTGTTTTCGAAACGCTCACGCATTTCCGGAACGAACATCTGATGGCCACTGGTCCCCTGGCTCTTGACCGAGCGCAGCGCAAGGGCGGCATCCATCAGCAATTGTTCCGCGCCGAGCGAACGTCCCGACGAACCGGCGATCCCGATGCAGGCATCCAACTGGATTGATATGTCGCCAATGGTCCGCTTCTTCGACACTTCTTCAATGATCCGTTCCGCAAACGCGCCCAGGCGCTTTATGGAGCGAAACCGCTGACAGACGACCACAAACTCATTGCCGCCCGTCCGCATGACGACATCCTCATGGCAGGTCCGCTGCGTCAGCCGCGCCGCCACGTCGCGCAGGACCGCATCGCCGACCAATTCGCCATGTTCGTCATTGATCGCCTTGAAACGGCTGAGATCGATATGCAGAACCCCGACAATCGGGTCCGCCATGCTTGCCTTGCCCAGAAGCGTTTCCAGCATTCGGGTCAGGGCACGCCGATTGGGCAGGCCCGTCAGCGGGTCATGGAAACCGATATCCTCCATCTCCCGCAGCGTCCGCGCGGCAAACGCGCGGCTGACAAAGATCGATACCAGCAACGCCGTCAGGATCGAAAGCGCGCAAATCACGCTCGTCGCAATCAGGGTGGTCAGAAGTCCATCCCTGCGCAGCTGCAGTCCATGACGAAGCGTCTTGATCGCCGCCAGCCAAAGGGCATTGTTTGCACTTGCGAATTTGGGATAGGCCGCATTGATTTTTTCAATCTTCAAATCGGAACCGGACTCGGCCGTGATGATTTCACGAACCAGGACTCCGGCGGCCTGCTGAAACGCCAGATTGGCACTCCGGTAGCTTTCCGAAACCGGTCCGAGCAGTTTCAGATCGTCCGCAGGAAGCCCCTCGAATTCCTGCCGGCTCAGGCGCGAGATCGCGTCCGCCGTCACCTTGAACTGACCGCCCTGAACCGGCAGCGCCATCCGGTCCCAGGCATTCAATTGCTGTCGCGCCGAGAGCCGGCGGACGACCGACATGGTCTGCATGGCCCGTTGCGAGACAGCGAGAGATTGATGGGTCACCAGGTTGGGGAGGCCGGCAATGTCCGTCGGTGTCGTCGCATTGAGATTGACGGTCCGGGCGATCAGCCGAACCAGTTGCCGGGCCGCGAGAATGGACTTGGCGTCCGAAAAATCGCCGGCCGCCTGCAGGTACAATTGCCGGGCGGACTTGATCGTCTCCGGGTCGCCGGACAATGTCTCCGCATAAACCAGCCAGTCCCTGGCAGTCTCGGTGAACTTGTTTTCGGTCCTGGAACGGACGACCGGATGCAATGCCTCGATAGCGACCAATCCCTGGAGCGCCCTGTCCACCCCGCGCACTTCGGTTATGGCATCGCTGACCCACAGACCCGCGAGCAGAACACTCGGAATCAGCAGGAGCGTAACCAGACCGGCCAGCCAGCGGAAAATTTTGAATCGATCCTTGGACACCGTCGCCACCGAAGAATGAACCCGATGACCCTAGTGAAAACTGGTGAAGCCATGGCTAACGCAGGCATTGATTTTTGCAATATGGCGGAAAACGGAATGATAATTTCGTGATTGACGTTGCCAGGATGTTAATGCGGAAACGTTCGTTCCGGCCTTTGTTTCAAACTGTTGTTTCAAAACGAAACCGAACGTCCAGCCCGGCAGTCATTCTGCCGGGCCGGTCGGTACCGCTAAAGCACGGCTGTTTGCCGGGGCGGTTACTTTACTTCGCCCACTTCAACAAATGCCCCGCCCTTGATGACCATCTCGATGATCGCGCCTGGAACGTCGCCGCGCTCATCAAAATCATGGCTGCCCGACGCCCCCTCATAATTGATGTCGCGCCCGTCCTTCAGGAGGCCGAGCGCCTTTTCCCATTCCCCCGGAAATATGATTTCGCCGGGCGGCGACGACACTGCGCGCAGGGCTTCGGACAGACCGTCCCGCTTCGCCTTGCCGTTCTTTTCGATCGCAAGCGCCAGCAGGAACACCGAATCATATCCCTGCGTGACAAACGGTGCGTCGACATCGAGACCGGCCTCCTTGGCGAGAGGTCCGAAGACCTCCTTGCCCGGCACCTTTGGATTGCCGACCTTGGTGACGATCATGCCTTCGAGGTCGGCTGCTTCCAGGTTTTCGATGATTCCGATCGCCAGCATGCCTTCCGCTCCGACCAATTGCTCAAAATCCCCGGCTTCAATGGCCTGGCGCAACAGCGTCTGGCCGGATCCGTCCCCGTAGGCGACGATGACAAGCGTCGGCGCTCCGGACGAGGCCAGCGAACCGACTTCGCCGCGATAGTCGGCCTTGCCTTCTTCATGGGCTTCCTTGGCGGCAACCGTCCCGCCCTGTTTCTTGAAGTTTGCCTCGATCGCGTCGGCCAGGCCCTTGCCGTAATCGTTGTTGACGTAGGCAATCGCGATTTCATCGAGACCCTTGGAGAGCAGCATCCGGGCCATGACCTCGCCCTGATAGGCGTCGGACGGTGCAACCCGGTACACGAGATCATTGTCGTCCATATCGGAAATCGCCGGAGAGGTGGATGCCGGCGAAATCATGACGACGTTGCCGGGAATGGCCGCATTGTTGGCGGCGGAAATCGTCGCCCCCGAAC
>Ga0207422_1002580_pt1 | contig 23158 bp, 20 predicted proteins | sample MarCyaLeptolynsp_FD_187757 | JGI IMG/M metagenome (GOLD analysis project Ga0207422, IMG submission 187757) | Marine cyanobacterial communities from Panama - species 1 Leptolyngbya sp. (SPAdes) | ecosystem: Environmental > Aquatic > Marine > Unclassified | place: Panama: Panama City | collected... | reverse complement strand
AACGAAGGCGACCTGATTGTCGCGGCGTCCAAGATCACCTCCGAACAGATGGCCTTCATGGTCCGGCATACATCCGGGATCATCTGTGCACCGATGACGGTCGCCAATGCGCGCCGGCTGCGCCTCGACCCGATGGTGGCGGAAAACGACGCACCGCTTGCGACCGCCTTCACCATTTCCGTCGACTACCGGCAGGGACTGACGACCGGCATTTCGGCGGAAGAGCGGTGCGCGACCGTTCATGCGCTTGCAAACCCCAATGTCGCTGCCGACGATTTCGTCCGCCCCGGCCACATATTCCCGCTCGTTGCCAAGGAAGGCGGCGTGATGATGCGCTCCGGACACACGGAAGCCGCCGTCGACCTGTGCCGCCTTTCGGGTCTTGAGGAGGTCGGTGTGATCAGCGAACTCGTCAATGACGACGGCACTGTCAAGCGCGGGTCGCAGGTGGCCGAATTCGCGTCCGAACACGATCTCAAGATGGTGTCCGTCTCGGACCTGATCGCCTGGCGCCAGCGGACCGAACGCATGGTCGAGCGGGTGAATGAGCAGCCGGTCGATACGATTGCCGGCCCGGCCTACGCGATGACCTATTCAACGCCTTACGACCAAATGCATCACCTTGCCATCGTCTACGGCGACATCCTCGACGGCCGCAGCGTCCCTGTGCGCTTGCAACTTGAATCGGTTCTGGACGATGTTTTCGGCGAAGCAAGGCCCCTTGACCAGATCATGCAGCATTTTGCCGATCGCGGGCGCGGCGTCATCGTTTTCCTGAGAGAGGGATCGGTCGGGGTTGCGCGCCAGTCGCGGCGTGCGCGATCGGATTTCGAAGCCGCCGACACGGAAGAACACGGCTCGGCGCAGGCGCGGCAGGAACAATGGCGGGAAGTCGGGCTCGGCGCGCAGATCCTGAAAGATCTCGGCGTCAGTTCCATCCGCCTGCTTGCATCACGCGAGCGGCACTATGTCGGCCTGGAAGGCTTCGACATCAAGATCGACGAGACGGAAATTCTCGACACCTGATCCTAGTGCGGTGAATTTGAAGTTCGCATCATTACTGCAGCAGTTTCCGAAGCGACCTTTAAACTCAGGTGACGAGGATACGGTCTCATAAATGTCAGCGGGTGCGGGATCTGAAATCCCGCACCCGTTCTTCGTTCTACATCAGGTGTTCCTTGAAGAACGCGACAGTGCGCTCTTCCGCAAGCTTTGCGGCTTCCTGATCGAAGCGGGGTGTCGTGTCGTTGTGGAACCCATGATTGACGCCGGGATACATGTGGGCGACGTAATCCTTGCCGTTCGCCTTCAGTGCCTCTTCATATGCAGGCCAGCCGGCATTGATGCGTTCGTCAAGTTCGGCGAACTGAAGCATCAGCGGTGCCTGAATCTTCGGAACATCGGCGGCATCCGCCTGGCGTCCATAGAAGGGTACACCGGCGGCCAGTTCCGGATAGGCGACCGCGATCGCATTGACGACACCACCGCCGTAGCAGAAGCCGACCGCGCCGACCTTGCCCGTGCCGTCGTCGCTGTTGAGCAGATACTCGAAGCCCGCGAAGAAGTCGTTCAGCAACTTTTCCCTGTCGACCGTGCGCTGCAATTCTCGCCCCTTGTCATCCGTTCCCGGATAGCCTCCGACCGATGTCAGTCCATCCGGAGCCATGGCCATGAAGCCAGCCTTGCCAAGGCGGCGGGCCACGTCTTCGATATAGGGGTTCAGGCCCCGGTTCTCGTGAATGACCAGCACGGCCGGAAGCTTGCCGGTCGCGCTTGCCGGTTTCACCAGATATGCATTCACCTCGCCATGGCCGTTCGGCGAGGGATAGGTGATCCTCTGGGTCTCGATGGCGGCATCATCAGGGTCGACTTGCTGGGCAAGCGCATAGTCGGGCGACAGCTGATCCAGGAGCATGGCCGCCGTTACGCCTGCAACGGCGAACTTCGCCGCACCGTTCAAGAATTCACGTTTCGTGATCTTGCCGTGGGCATAGTAATCATAAAGATCCAGCAGCTCCTGGGGAAAGTCCTTCGCCGTCATGCGGCGAACCGGGGTCATGTCGTTCATCACGTTGCTCCCTGAATTTTTGCGAAAGTGCACGCAGTCCCAAACCTAGGAGCATCTTAGTCAAGTTCCATCGGGCTCGATGGGATTAGTTGTAACGGTTTGTATCAATGCGGACTGCTCGCCAACCTTGCAGGCACCGCTGAGCAAGGATCAGGAAAAGACCTCCTCGATCCATCGGCTGACCGCCAGCATGCGGGCAAGACCCGCCTGATCGGCATGCTGGAGCAGCCAGACCTCTCGCTGCAGGTCCGGTTTCGGCGCGCCCAAAGCCTGCAGGCGATGGTCGGTATCGGCAATCTTTTTCGGAATGATCGACCTGCCAATGCCGGCAGCGACTGCTTCAATCACACCTTCAAGGTCGCTTGGACGGATCCCGGCGATGCCGCACTTGGACAGCCTCAGGTGCTCGGACATCCAGCGCGCCTGGGGCAGGAAACTCATGTTTTCATGATATGTGATCCAGGGCAGGTCGCCGGCGGGAACGCCCGCCGGGCCGTAGGCCGCATGCTCAAGAACCGCAATCCTTTTCGCGGTAACATTGTGCCCGCCATCGCGCGGGCGGCCCAGGCGGACCGCCATGTCAGTCTCCCGCCGCGTCAGGCTGACGTTCCGGATTTCGGAGGCCAGATGTAGTTCAATTCCGGGATGGTTCCGAAAGAAGCCGCTCACCCGCGGCATCAGAATTCTCGAGTTGACCACAGGAACAGAAGAGATCCGGACCATGCCCTCTTCGGCCAGGCCCGCCCCGGACAGGTCCGAAGCCAGCGCGTTGAGCGACGTCTCCAGAGTTTCGCCATAGGTAATCGCCTTGTGGCCGGCGAAGGTCAGCTCGAGAGCGCCGCTCGCGGACCTTTCGAGCAACTGCGCACCGATTTCCTTTTGCAACACGGCCAGACGGCGCGATACCGTTGTTGCATCGACACCCAGCCGGTCGGCCGCCGCGGACAGAGACCCGGCGCGATAGAATGCCAGGAGGTATTTCAGATTTTCCCAGTTCATAGCTGCATTTTTGCAGCCCTATTCTGCAATTTCGATTATTTACTTGCGTTTCTGCAGCCTGCTAGAAAGTCCTCCGACCCACCGGAAGAGTGTTCATGCTACAGGATCTGAGCGTTTGGGCGGGATTGCCGCCAACGCAACTCGTCATTTGTGCCGTGATGGTATTCATTGCCGGACTGGTGCGCGGCTTTGCAGGATTTGGCCTGTCCGCCGTCCTGATGGCAAGTATCGTGGTTTTCATTCCGCCGATCGAACTGATCCCGGTCTGCTTTCTCCTTGAAGCTGCCGCCAGCCTTGCGATGTTCCGGGGCGGTCTCAGAGATGCCGATCTCGGGACCGCCGTGATCCTTGCGATCTGCAGCGCCGTCGGCGTTCCGCTTGGGCTGGCCCTGACCACCAGCATTGATGTGGACCTGTCAAAGCTGATCGCGCTGCTCATCGTTTTGTCGCTGACGGTCCTGCAGCTCATGAAAATCAATATTCTTCCCACGTCGCAGAAGGTGGCACTGCCAGTCACGGGTGTTGCGGCGGGTATCGTCAGCGGCCTGGCTTCCGTCGGCGGGATGGTGATCGCGCTTTATGTTCTGGCGTCGCCGAAGAAGGCACGGGAGATGCGCGGCTCCCTCGTGCTTTACCTGTTTTTCGGGATGCTGACGTCGTCGGTAACCTTGTATCTGTTCGGTGTTCTCCAGGGAGAAGCACTCGTTCGCGGCGCGATCTTCTCGCCTCTCGTGCTGGCAGGCGTTTTTGCAGGCAGCAAACTGTTCAGCCGCAGCCTCGACCAGACCTACAGGCGCGCCTGCCTTTACCTGCTCGTTGCATTTGCAAGTGCAGGGCTTTTGCGTCTCGTCGCCTTTTGAGCCGTCAGGCGTATTTGGCTAGCCGACCTGCCCCCTGTGACGCAGGAAATGGTCGGCAAGCACGCAGGCCATCATGGCTTCACCGACCGGGACCGCTCGAATTCCCACGCAAGGGTCGTGACGTCCCTTGGTCATGACATCGACTTCCTCGCCCTGACGCGTGATCGACTTGCGTTCCGTCAGGATGGAGGATGTCGGCTTGACAGCGAAGCGCACGACCAGCGGGTCGCCGTTTGATATGCCCCCCAGAACGCCGCCCGAATTGTTGGTCAGGAAGACGGGCCTGCCAACGTCGTCAATTCGGATTTCGTCGGCGTTTTCCTCGCCTGTCAGGCTGGCAGCCTCGAACCCGTTGCCGATCTCGACGCCTTTTACCGCGTTGATCGACATCATGGCTGCGGCAAGGTCGGTGTCCAGCTTGCCATAGATCGGCGCGCCCCAGCCGGCGGGCACACCTTCCGCCACCACCTCTATAACGGCACCGACCGACGATCCGGCCTTGCGCACGCCATCCAGATAGTCCGCCCAGTTCGCGGCAGCTTCCGCGTCGGGGGCAAAAAAAGGATTGTTGTCGACTTCGGCCCAGTTCCAGTTGCCGCGGTCGATCTTCTGTTCACCGACCTGCACCAGCGCCGCGCGCACCGTGACACCTTGAAGAACCTTGCGCGCAACGGCACCGGCGGCAACCCGCATGGCGGTCTCACGGGCAGATGAACGGCCGCCACCGCGATAATCCCGAATTCCGTATTTTGCATCATAGGTGAAGTCGGCGTGACCAGGCCTGAACCGGTCCTTGATCTCGGAGTAGTCCTTCGAGCGCTGGTCGGTGTTTTCAACCAACAGCGAAATCGGCGTTCCGGTGGTTTTCTGAACACCGTCCTCGTCGACCATCACGCCGGACAGGATTTTCACTTCGTCCGCCTCGCGCCGCTGCGTCGTGAAGCGGGACTGTCCGGGCTTGCGCTTTTCCATGTAGCCCTGGATATCGGCTTCGCTCAACGGGATCAGCGGCGGGCATCCATCGATGACGCAGCCGATTGCCGGGCCATGGCTTTCTCCCCAGGTCGTGACGCGAAACAAGTGACCAAAACTGTTGTGCGACATGAAAGCTTCCAGATCTGCAGCGAAAAAACATCAGGCGCGAGCGATAAGCCATAGTGGCGGGAAGCTCAAGCCCCGGCGCGAATTTGCCACTTGGCTGATAAATTGCCTTCAAGCGCTAAGATCAAGCGATTGTGAAGCTTTCTCGAGTCTTTTGTTAAGTAAATCTTAGATATTCGACATCGCACAAAGCTCTTAATTGCGAAATTCTTTGTCATGATTACTGCGATAAATCGTATTTAATCTGTAAATTTTTGCCAATCCTTAAGGCTCAAGTCCTATCACTGTGTGCGAGGAATATGGTTTTGGGGCACAAAAGTGCATATTCGTGGTTGGCTTACAGGTCTGATCGTCTTCTTGCTGGCACCTTGCCTGCTATTTGCGTCCCTGTGGTTTAGCAGCAAGTTCGAAGACGTCGGTTCGATTGATCGCAGCCTGGATGGCTTGAACCTCATTCAGGCTCTCGGACCGCTCATGCAGGAAAAAGCTCTGACCGGTCAGGTCGGTCAGCCGACGGAAGTGCTGATGAGGCAGCTCGCGTCGTTCGACGCTGCGCCGCAGGAAGCGAGCCTTGTGTCCGAATTTGCAGCTTTCCTGCACGAACCCGATGTTCCAAACGCTCTGCGCAAGGCCAGATCAGTCGCCGCTCTGATTTCACACCAGTCCAACCTGAGCTCGGCATCGACCTATGAAACCTCTGAACTGCCGCACCTGATCAGCCATACACTTCTGACCGTGGTGATCGAGACGTCGGTGATGGTGGAGAACGGCAGGATGCTCTCTGCCAAGGACGCCATCAACACCTGGGACAAGATGTTCGTTCCCGTTCAGGGTGGAAGTTTCAAGGTGGCCGCAGATCACGCATCGCGCGCCACAAAAGAGCATTTCGGCAGGCTTGCCGGACAAAATGCAGAAACGCTTCAGGACAAGGCCGCCGCCTATCGCTCGGCAAACCTTGTCTATCAGTCTGCCGGTGCAAAGCTTCTATCCTCAACAATCAAGGGTGAAACCGGGGCAGATATTCAGACCGAACAGCTGAACGCCGTTCAGCCGGATTTTGTCCGCACGATTTTTGCTCTCTGGCAGGAAACAGTCGACTATCTTCACGCTGACCTGCAACACACACGCGCCGAAACCATCTTCGCGGTCGCTCTGGCTGGTCTGGTCGGCGGTCTCGTAATCATCGCCGCCTTTGCCATTGCCGTCGCTCTCAGCCGCGCCCTCGCCGACCGCACCCAGCAGGAGTTCGAAAGTCTCGGGTTCCACGATCCGCTGACCGGCTTGCCGAACAGGCGTGCGCTCTTGAAGACGCTGCGCTCCCTGGCTGACCGTGAAACCGAAGACCAGCTGGGACTTGTGATCCTTGATCTCAGGCACTTCAAGAAAATCAACGACCTTTATGGCGACCAGTTCGGTGACACGATGTTACGGGACGTTGCCGAACAGCTCGTGCAATACGCCGAACCGGAAGACTTCCTGTGCAGAACCGGCGGCACCGAATTCATGCTGCTGCGTCCCAATCTGTCCGGTCGGACCGAATTTGAGACGCTCCCGGCAAAGATCATTCGCGGTCTGGGCGTCGAGCGCGAGGTTGATGGACAAAAAATGGTCCTTGAAGCGAATGCGGGACTGGTTATCAACCGGCCTGGCGATCCTGTTTCGGACCAACTGCTCGTGGACGCGGAACTTGCCCTGCGTTCGGCCAAGCAGAAGGCACCGCGCAAGGTCGCCCGTTTCACGTCCGAGATGCGGATTGCGTTCGAAGAAAACGGAGAAATCGCCAAGCAGCTGCTCAAAGCGCTGGATGCGGGCGATGTGGTCCCCTGGTTCCAGCCGCAGATCGATCTCAAGACGGGCGAGGTTGTCGGAGCCGAAGCGCTCGTGCGCTGGCTGCACAACGACAAGGTCCACAATCCCGGTTACTTCCTGCCTGCGGCGCAGGAAGCCGGTTACATGGAGCGCATCGAGGACATTGTCCGGCGGAAGACACTTGAGCTTGCCGCATCTCTCGCAGGCTCGTCGCGCCGCGATGTGCATTTCGGCCTCAACATTTCAGCGGACATCCTGAGCAATTCAAAAGCTGTTGACAGTCTTCATCGCCAGGTCGTTGACATTGGTCTCGACCCTGCCCTGATCAGCCTTGAAATTCTCGAAGCCGTCATGATTGACGAGGACAAGTCGGCTCCGATCAAGTCGAACATCGCGCACTTGTCGGAACTTGGATACTTTATCGAGCTTGATGATTTCGGAACGGGTCATTCCAGCATTTCAAGCCTCAGAGACCTCAGCATCAACCGCGTCAAGATCGACCGAAGCTTCATCTCCGGCGTGGACTCCAAGAGCGATCTGCAGAAATTCACAAGCGCCCTGATCAATCTCGCCAAGAGCCTTGATATCAGCGTCCTCGCGGAAGGTGTGGAAACCGAAGGGGAACGCGCCTGGCTCAAGGAGCATGGCTGCGACGCGATCCAGGGATTTCTCATTTCCAAGGCCGTGCCTGAGACCCGATTGGGCGCCATGATCTTGAAAAACAACTTCGGACCACGGCTGAGCGCGGTTGACGGGCGCAGTTCTGCGACCGGCTGACGGTGAGCGTCAGGTTTTCATCAGGAGGCCTGAAGCCGACCATGGCCAAGTTCCGCCTGCCTCTCCTTGAATTCAGCGGCTGCCAGAGACAGGCCTCCGTTTGAACCGTCAACGAAATGAATGTGCTGGCTGTTGCCGATGTCCTGCACGAAACAAGTCATCAGCGCCTCGCTGGAAACATGCAATCCGAATATGGCGTCGCCCTCGTCGAACGCGGTGGCAAGACAGGTTTGCAATGCGTCCAGCTGCGGCGACGACAGATCCAGTACAAGCTGCAGACTGTCGCCCACCTTGCGGTGATCCGTGTTGAGGCTGAGTTCCTTGAAATACTTTTTCGGATCGAAGGGACCGACCCGGAAACCTGTTGCATAGCTCCAGACAAAAAAGAGGCATTCCACTGAGGTTTTCACCCAGCCCTTTGCAAGATTGCGGGCGGATGTCAGGTTGACTTCGAGGCTCAACCCTCTTGGCGGAAACCGGAATTTCAGGTGTGGCTTGTCCGCCATTCGGGTGCGCGTGTCGTCCAGCAGCGGATTGAAGCCAAGTTCGCCAGCGATCCTGTCCATCAGTTCGGTGAGAGACTTGCGCCCTGCGGGCTTCATGATCAGCGAAACAATATGCCCGTTAAGCGCCGGCAGCGGTTCCCAGCGGCAGGACAATCCTTCCAGAGGAGGCAGGTCAGTGTCGTCTGATCTTATGGCGTAGGGCGCGACCGCGTCCGGGTCCTTCAGGATAGCGTCGGAGATACCAAGGCCGTCCCCGACGATCATTGCAAGATGATTGCCCGGGCTCAGCAGATATTTGCGCACCCTGATGTCGCCGCCCGCCGCGCGGATGTCGGCGACCGGTATTGCAGCCGCACGCAGTTCCAGTTCCATCACTTGCCGCGCCAGGCCAACCACGCCTGCAAGCGCCTCCCGGCCCTTCTCCAGATCCTTCTGGGGCACCAGCAATGTGGCTCCGTCGCCACCGAACACAAACGGTACGCGATCCCGCCCGACGCTGTTCAAAACCGCTGCAATCACGGCGGCGCCAACCATGTTGACGTCCTTGTAACGCCCTTCTGCCACGGCTTTGCCGGAGCTGACTATGTCAGCGGTCAGAACGACCCAGTCATCCGGCACAGCCCGGTAGTCTTCCAGATCTGCCACGTTGCTGAAATCGGAGAAGCTGGGCAGCTCACGATAAAATTCGTCTGCGGACACGGCTTTACCCCCTCAAGTTGTTGTGCCTACGCCGCACATGCCGGGGCCGATCACAGAAAGCAGTGAGCTCAGTGTAACTTATTTGTGTAGCAGAAAGTCAAATGGTGGCGAAGCGGCTGTCTCGCCAGACAAACACCTTGTCCTGTGGCGCATCCAGCTTTGGAACATGAACGCTTTCCAGACCTTCAAGAAGACCACGGACCACCCGGAACACGCCACCGTGCGAAACCACGACCGTGGGCATAGAAACAGTCTTGAGCCAGGCGCCGACGCGATCGGCCAGCATCTCGTAGCTTTCGCCGCGCGGCGGTGTGAAACGCCACTTGTCCGCGCGCCGATGCAAGAGCCGCTCCTGTTCCTCGTCGGCAAGGTCCTCGAAGGTGAAGCCTTCCCAGTCTCCGAATGTCAGCTCCGCAACGCGTTGCTCAAGACGATAGTCGTCCTCCGGCAAGCCCAGGCCGGAACGAACCAGCTCCATCGTGGACCGGGTGCGCCCAAGTGGAGAGGACACGAAATCGAACCTGGCCGGATCGAGATCTTGCTGCTCAAGGAACGCACGAAGGCGTTCACCGTTTTGCGCTGCCTGGCCCCTTCCTGTGTCATTCAGCGGAATGTCGCGGTGGCCCTGCATACGGCCTTCCCGGTTCCAGTCGGTTTGCCCGTGGCGCACGAACACCAGAAGCGCCGGGTCATGGATCCGGGGCAACCTGATGTTCGGGCCGGGTGAGAATACTTTCGTCATGCCAGTTTGCCAGACAAGCTGCGAGGCGATCGCCTCCGAAAAGAAAATGGCCGGTCGCCCGGCCATTGAATTGATCAGTCCTTGACGACGGAGATGTCGGGCGCATCAACCGCCTTCATGCCGACGATGTTGTAGCCGCAATCGACATGCTGGATCTCACCGGTCACACCGCGGCCGAGATCTGACAACAGGAACAGGGCGCTGTCACCGACCTCCTCGATCGTAACCGTGCGCCTCAGTGGCGAGTTGTACTCGTTCCACTTCAGGATATAGCGGAAATCGCCAATGCCGGATGCCGCGAGGGTCTTGATCGGTCCAGCAGATATTGCGTTGACCCGGATGTTCTGAGGCCCGAGATCCATGGCCAGATACTTCACGCTCGTCTCCAGAGCCGCCTTGGCGACTCCCATGACATTGTAGTGCGGCATGACCTTTTCGGCACCGTAATACGTCAAGGTGAGAACCGAACCGCCTTCCGGCATCAGTTTTTCGGCGCGCTGGGTCACGGCGGTCAGCGAGTAGCAGGAAATGTCCATCGTGCGGGCGAAATTGTCGGAAGACGTGTCGACGAACCGGCCGGTGAGCTCGGCCTTGTCGGAAAACGCAACGGCATGGACCACGAAGTCGATCTTGCCCCACTTTTCCTCAAGCAGCTTGAACACGGCATCGATCGTCTCGCCTTCCGTGACATCGCAATGTCCGGCAACGATCGCACCCAACTGGTCCGCAAGCGGTTCGACCCGTTTCTTCAATGCATCGCCCTGATAGGTCAGTGCGAGTTCAGCGCCCGCGTCGGCAAGTGCTTTGGCAATTCCCCAGGCAATCGACTTGTTGTTTGCCACGCCCATGATCAGGCCGCGTTTGCCATTCATCAGTCCGCGCGCTGCTTCCGCCATCTTCATCTCCGAACAGGATTCCCTACCGCCCGAACGGGCTGGCCTCCTATGGCACAAGGGGTTTGTTCCTTCAAGGCTCACAGCGACCGAATGCACCGTCGACGGCGGAGACAAGTGTCATTATGTTAGCGCGCTCATTTCCGGTTCAACCTCACGAGGATCCCTCCCATGGTGCAGATTGCACATGCCGACCGTTTCGCAGAACTGATCGGTGCTGCGAACGTCCTGACAACGCCCGCGGACCAGGAACCCTACCTGACCGAGTGGCGGGACCTTTACCGTGGAGTGACCCCGATCGTGCTGCGCCCCGGGAACACCGAAGAGGTGAGCGCGGTCATGAAATATGCCTACGAGCACGATCTCAAGATCGTGCCACAGGGCGGCAACACGGGCCTCGTCGGCGGCCAGATTCCGCAGGAAACCGGGGATGAGTTCGTCTTGTCACTCGCAAGGCTGACAAGGGTCAGAGAGGTCGATGCCGCCGGTTTCACGATCACGGTCGAGGCCGGCGTGGTGCTTGAAACGCTTCAGAACGAGGCGGAAAAGGTTGACCGGCTGTTTCCCCTGTCCCTCGGTGCCCAGGGCTCCTGTCAGATCGGTGGCAACATCTCCACCAACGCGGGTGGAACCGCGGTGCTGTCCTACGGCAACACGCGTGATCTTGTTCTTGGCCTCGAAGTCGTGCTCCCGTCCGGCGAGATCTGGGATGGTCTGAGGACACTCAGAAAGGACAATACCGGTTATGATTTGAAACAATTATTTATCGGTGCGGAGGGCACCCTGGGGATAATTACGGCTGCTTCGCTGAAGCTTTATCCCAAACCGAAAAAACTGGAAGCAGCCTTTGTCGGGCTCGCGACACCACATGCCGCGCTCGGCCTGTTCACGACAGCAAAGGCACAGGCAGGACCCGTCCTGACCGGCTTTGAAATCATGCCCAGAGTCGGGCTTGAATTTTGTCTGGCACACCTGAACGGCGCGCGGGATCCGTTGTCGGGAACACATCCCTGGTACGTTCTCATGGAACTGTCCAGCGGCTCGGAGGCCTTTCCGGTCAGAGATCTTCTTGAAGGCATTCTTGGCAACGCCTTCGAAGACGGGCTGGTCGAAGACGCAGCTTTTGCCGAGAGCCTCGCACAGGTGCAGGACTTCTGGCACATCCGCCACGGCATGTCCGAGGTGCAAAAGGCAGAAGGCGGCTCGATCAAGCACGACATATCCGTGCCCGTCGCCTCGGTGCCCGACTTCCTCGACGCGGCAATGGCGGCTGTCGAAGCCTTTGTTCCGGGATGCAGGCCCGTGCCGTTCGGTCATATCGGTGACGGCAATATTCATTTCAACGTCAGCCAGCCCATCGGCGCCGACAAAGCCGACTACCTTTCGAAATGGGATGACATGAACGAGATCGTTCACGGCATTGTCGGCGACTTCGGGGGCAGCGTTTCAGCTGAACACGGCATCGGGCGCCTGAAGCGGGACCTTCTCAAGTCCGTCAAGTCAGAGCTTGAACTGGACCTCATGCGCCGGATCAAACGTGACTTCGACCCAAAGAACCTGTTGAACCCGGGGCGGGTTCTTTAGAGCAAAACTGTTGGCGGAGGGCAGGTCTAGCAGTTTGCCACCACTTAAGGGAACTACTTTTACAATTCTTGAGAGTGGCCGGGTTGTACTCATATTTTCTGTAAACGCCGTCGACGTGATCTGTCGATACCGGGATTTCTGACAAACAAGGGATTTATCACCCGCTGAGGTAGCAACCCGCCTGGTCAATCCCGGGCTTCTTTCGAAACAATTGAGTTCAGAACTTCCTGCAGCATCCTGATTCGGCTTGCTATTACGGCTTTTACGGAGCACCGGAACCTCGCATTGACTTGCACGACAACGTTGATTCCGGGACCAGGCTAATCCCCAAATCTTCCGCGAAGTTTTCTTGAATAAAATCTATGCGTGCAAAATCGGGTGACTGCAGCACTATTCTGTTTTGAATCCGAAATCCGGCACTTGTAAAAAATGACTTATTTTTCAATCGGACAACGAATTTTGTATCGATGAATCTGACGAATTTCATATTCAGCTTTTGAAAACTCCCAGAAAAAGCTCTCAAAAATTAAATTTTTCTTAAAAATGCTTGCATGCCTGAAGGCAGAGCAGAAACAGACAAGGGAGGAAATCTCGAACAGGACTTGCAACGAGTCCTGAATACGATGCAGGGGCAGGTTTTCCATGTAAATCATAGATACAACCACACCTACATCTTGTGAAAGAAAGATACCAAACGTCTATGACCTCATAAGAATAAGCTATTTGTAAACGTGGTAAGTAAAAGGTTAATGATGTGTCATCGGCGCCAATAAGCCAACCGGTCGAAAGACCTAACGAAAGCAAAAAGAGCAACGAAGGCGGAATTCGTAGCTCTTAGACAGTGCACGAGAGAGACAGACCCCATCGCTCTCTCACATGGAGGCCTTAATGCAGGTTCAGAACTTAGCGAGTTCGGATCACTGGGATCGTGTGAAAAAAGAACTAAAAAATGAACTCGGAGAGGACGTCTTTTCAAACTGGTTCGGGAGGGTAAAACACGAGGAAACAATTGGCGATTCTGTTCGTCTTTCGGTTCCAACACGCTTTCTGAGAAACTGGATAAAAAGTCACTACGAAAAGAAACTGGTCGGTCTATGGAAACGCGAGATTGACGATATCAATCGCGTCGAATTGACCGTGCGCGGAGCGCTCAGGCCTCGCCAAATCAGCGTCAATCAGCAGCCCAAAGCCATTTCGGCACGCAGGATCAGCGGACGGCCGGGCCCATTCGAAAGCGTGCCTCAGATCGGCTCATCGGCCAACATCTCAGACATTCCCTGCCTTGCGGACACGGGGGATGAAGCAGCTGCGGAGTTCTTGAGCGGGGCGGCGCTCAATCCCAAACTCACATTCGAATCCTTTGCTGAGGGGGCATCCAACAGCCTTGCCTGCGCGGCGATCCGGCAGATGGTCGCAGACCATGACGGCGCCTTATCCCTGCTCTACATGCATTCGGGAACCGGCATTGGAAAAACCCACCTGCTTCAGGCCGCAGCCTCGGAAGCCAGGCGCTGTGGCCGAAGCGTTGCTTATCTGTCGGCCGAGTTCTTCATGTACCATCTCGTGCCAGCCTTGCGGACACCGGCCTTTCCGGTTCTGCGCCAAGCCATGAAATCCATTGATCTCCTGCTCGTTGACGATCTCCAGTTCCTGCATGGGAAACAGGGACAGGATGAATTCAGCAGGACACTTGAGATCCTGATGGAAGCCCCGCGCCAGATCATCATGGCCGCAGACCGGGCGCCGAATGCGCTGGGCACCCTGAGTGCAAGGGTCATGGAGCGGATCGAGACCGGGGAAGTCATCGGTATCCAGGCGACGGACTATGCCCTGCGTCACGAGATCCTCAGGAAGCGTGTTGCCGCGGCTCGCCGCACACATCCGTCCTTTTCGGTTCCGGATGCCGTTGCCGACTACATCGCCCGATACGTGATTTCATCGGCTCGCGATCTGGAGGGCGCTTTGAACCGGCTGTTCGCGCACAATCAGCTGACAAAGCAACCTGTCACGATGGATCTTGCGGAAAAGACGCTGCACGACCTCGTCCGCATCGGCGAGCCCCGCGCGATCAAGGTCGAGGAAATCCAGCAGGTGGTGTGCAAGCATTTCAGTGTCACCAAGGCTGACCTGCTCTCGTCCTGCCGGGCCCGCACCCTGGTGCGTCCGAGACAGATCGCCATGTATATAGCGAAGGTTGTCACCGGTCGGTCCTTGCCCGAAATCGGCAGGCGCTTCGGAAACCGCGATCATACGACCGTGCTGCACGCCGTTCGAAAGATCGAAGACATGATCGCAAAGGACGACGCGCTGGCGCAGGAAGTGGAGCTGCTCAAGCGGCTGATCAATACCTGACCAGCGAAAGGGCCACCCCAGCCCAGTCGGCAAGCGGCGGCGTATTCGAAATGCCGCTGCAAAAGCAGCCGGTCTCATTGATACCGGTTGCCGATAAAAACCTCCCACCCCTCAAGCCGCGGAAGCGGCTTTTTTTTTTGCCGGTTGACAGACGACATCCGGCAACCTACCTACAGGACCGGTTTGAAGGAGCCGGCCGCCCGCAGGCATTTGCCGTGGTGAATTCCTTCCGGCGAAACACAATCGTTGACGTCTCGACCTTCACAAGACAGTGCAGGACTTTGCAATGCGGGCCCCAACGGAAGGCAATTGCCTTTTGACCCTGCCTTTCTTGAAAAGGTAATATCATGACACGTCCAGGTGTATCTGAGCTGAAATCGCAGGCGAAGCGTCTGCGCAAGGCTCTTAATGAAAACGGCCAGTCGCTCTCCCACAGCCAGGCGCTCGAACTCGTTTCGGCCCAACATGGCTTTCGGGACTGGAACACGGCCTGCGCAACCGCATCCCGTCCGAATGAGTTCCCCTTCTCGGTTGGAACCCGGGTAAGCGGCACATATATGCAGCAACCCTTCAGGGGTGAAATCACGGCACTATCGAAAACCGGTCCCAAGGATCAGTACCGCGTGACGGTTCAGTTCGACGAAGCGGTTGATGTTGTTACGTTCGACAGTTTCTCCGCTTTCCGAAGCCGGGTGACCTGTCTGGTCAATTCCGATGGCATCGCGGTCAAAAAAACCTCGAACGGGGAACCCTATATGCGCCTGACGGTTAGCGATTAGGTGAGAATTGCCGGGTGGATGCACCAAACATCCACCCGGAACACCTGTCTCGCGGGTTCGATGCGTAACGGAAAAAACCCAAGGCAAACCGGGACCGGATCTTTCCATGCGCCCCCGATAGCGCTGGCAATCAAACAGGCGACGTTGCAATATCAACTCCCAAGGGGGAAACGATATGCATTGCCACGGATCACGTGCCGCGCAGCACCTTACGACGATCGGACTTTTCCTGGTTTCGGTTCTCTGTCTGCTTACGGTTTCGCTCCAGGAAGCGCGGGCAGCTGTCATGCCGGGAGGCAACGGAGGCTGGCTTGTCGTTGCGAGCCGCCCAAGTGCTCCAGAGGCGATCAACACGGCAAGGGGGTTTGCCGGCCGGTTTCCCCAGACGACAGTCTTTCAATCGAATAACGGCTGGTTCGCCATTTCGCTCGGGTGGATGACACAGCCGGACGGCAATCGCTACAGGGCAAATCTCATCGCTTCGGGCGCCATCCCTGGTGACAGCTATTTCCACAATGGCCAACGCTTCCAGTTCGCAGTCTGGTCCGCGACCGGTGTTACCGGCGGTGCATCCCAATCGCTGTTCGCCTCAACCCGCATCGCCGCGCAGCCGTCCGGCAGTCCCGGCCCTGCGCCTTCCGCTCAGCAGGCCTACGTCACCGGCCTTGATCCGAGAGGTGACAATTTCCTGTCTCTGCGTACCGGGCCGAGCACGCGCTATCGCGAGATCGTCAGGATGCGGATGAACACGCCACTGACGATCCTCGGACGCAGCGGGTCCTGGCTCAATGTTGCGCTCTCCGACGGCCGCACAGGCTGGGCATACGGGAAATACATCTCGACCGTTCCCGGATACACGGCCAGCCCTGCCCCCCCCACTGTGGCACCAGCACCAGTTGCGCCCGCCACTGTTGCCAAAAGATCCATCACACCGCCCCGGCGCGGGATTGTTGGCGACCTGAGCGCGAGCGGAGACCGTTTCCTGTCGCTGCGGACGGGAGCGGGGACCCGCTTTGCCGAGATCGCCCGGCTGCTTGAAGGAACCGATGTGACGATGCTGGCGCAGCAGGGCGCCTGGTTCGAAGTGGAACTCTCGAATGGCATGCGCGGATGGGCCTATGGCCGCTATCTCGACGCGGCCCGGCCACAGCAAAGCGCGTCTGCCAACGTGCCGACAATCGGCCCGGACACTCCAGAAGATGATGCGCCTACGCCACCCGCCGTAACCGGCGAATTGACCCAGTCGAACCCCAACCTTCCCGACCTGGGCGCGCTTCCGGAAGGAAAACGCGTTGCGCTCGTAATCGGCAATTCCGCCTATGAACACGCGCCCGTGCTTCCAAATCCCAAGAACGATGCAACGGACTTGATGGATTCGCTCAAACGACTGGGCTTCACGGTCATCCTCGGCCTTGACCAGAGCAAGGTCGCGATGGAAGGCACTGTCAGAGCCTATGTCCGTGCCATCCAGGATGCCGATGTTGCGCTGTTCTTCTATGCCGGACATGCCATGCAGCTCAGCGGTCGGAATTATCTCATTCCGATCGATGCAAAACTCGAGGACCAGACGGCAGTCGATTTCGAGACCATCGAACTCGGCACGCTTCTGGACTACATGAACGCTCCTGGGCGCCTATCAATCGCACTTCTGGATGCCTGCCGGGACAATCCCCTGTCGCGCCGGTTTTCGCGCAGCCTCGGAGTGAGCAGAAGTTCGCAGGTTGAGCGAGGGCTCGCCGCGCCGCAGGCGGGCGGAGGCAACATTCTCATCGGGTTCGCGACGGCTCCAGGTGAAGTCGCACTGGATGGCGACGAAGACAACAGTCCGTTCACGACCGCACTTCTCTCGCACATCGAAACCCCGGGACTGGAAATCGAGATCATGATGAAGCGGGTGAAGGCGGACGTCTACGATGCCACACGCGGAACACAGTCTCCCTGGCACAACTCCGCCCTGCGCCGCGAATTCTATTTCAGAAAGTAGCTTTGGGTGAGGACCCTAACCCGCACCGTTGCTCAACCGGGCAACAACAAGATGCCCCGGAACCGGTTCGCCCTCCTCAAGCCGCACCGTTATTGGCTCCATGGCGAGAACGTCGAAGCCGGCGGAAGCAAGTGCGGTGCGAATGTAGCCTTCGCCCTGCGCGAACCGGTTTTTCGGTCCGACCATGTATGGCTGGCTACCCATGACCGGATCGGGAAGTGTCTCGGTTGAGAAGGCCAGATACCCGCTGGACACGAGCCTCGTCACGGCGCCGTTCAAGAAGGGTTCGACGGCCCCCAGATAGGGAAACACATCAGTAGCCGTGATCAGATCCCAGACCGGCCGTTGCCCGTCTTCTTCCTCGAATTCCTGCAGGAATTCGACCGCCTCTCCGACATAAAGGTCGTCATAAATATCGCGGTCGAAGGCCAGTTCGATAATCTTTTCGGACAGATCCACACCGGTTCGATGCGACGTGCAATCGAAGAGCGCCATGCCCGTCAGACCTGTCCCGCAGCCCAGATCGAGCAAACGGCCAAATGACGAAAGATCCAGACGGGCAAGCAAATCGCGCAGCAGCAAGGGAACGCAATACCCGAGCTCATCGACAAGGATCTCGTCAAAGACATCGGCATGCTGATCAAACAGCGTTGCAACGTAGGCATCCGGCATCTTGAGGGGAGAAGTCTCAGCGCCCATTGCGGCAAGCCGGATGCTCACACCGCCGCTGTCGTCCGGATCGAGGGCCAGGGCCTGCCGGAAAGCCTGTGCAGCGCCCTTGAAATCACCGGACTTCTGAAGCTCCAGGCCCCGATTATACGCTTCGGCCAATGCGTCATCATCCGTGCCGTCCGCGTCGCCAGTCACTTGGTCATCGCCGTTGGTCATCTTTGTCAGCTGCCTGTCGATCGGAGTTTGCCCTGCTTTATACCAACCGTCCTAGATAGAAAGCCACTTCATGGCATCAAACCGGTTCACTCGGTCAGGCGTGGTGCGCAGCGCGATGCCGGCGCATCGGGCAAGCGCCGCAACGCAGCCGATGGCCGGTTTCATGCCACCGCCGGCCGGGTTCTTTTGCCCCAATGCCGCGTTGCGATTTGCTTAAAGTGCCGGCACTACCGCGCAAACCGCGCCTTGCCTTGTGGCAAAATAATCCCGGTGAAATGGGTTTCTATCTATGACGGTTGGTACTACACCGATGCATTTGCGATTGCACGGGAAATGAAGCAGTGCGGTTTAAAACAGATCGAGTTGGCTGGTGTCCGGCTTTGGCTTGCCAGTCCTGGCCTCTTGCGCGCTCTTTCCGGGTTCGTCCGGAACCACCAGAGCCTGGATCTCCGGATCGTCATTCGCAACCTTGTTCACCCGGTTGGATACCGGTATCGCCGCCAGATAGTCCTCTTCGACCGGTTTGAGCAGCGTGCCCGCTTCCTTCTTGTCGACATTCCCTGTGTCGAGCCAGGTGTCGAACTGGTCCGGCTTCAGAATGACGGGCATGCGATGATGAATATCGGACATCATCCGGTTCGACCCGATCGTCAGAATCGCACCCGTGTCCATGTCGCCACCATCGGGATCGGACCAGGTTTCCCAGAGTCCGGCAAACGCCATGATGTCGCCATCGGCGGGCTTGATCCAGAAGGCTTGCTTGCTGTCTCCGCTGCGGCGCCACTCATAAAATCCGGATGCCGGAATGAGGCAGCGGCCGTGGCGCATGGCATTGCGAAACGAGGGTTTTTCTGCTGCCGTCTCCGCCCTGGCATTGATTAACAGCGTGAAACTCGCCGGGTCCTTGACCCAGGATGGAATAAGCCCCCAGCGAACAAGATGGAACCGGCGGGCGCTGTATTCATACCGGACGGTCGCGATGGGCTGTGTTGGCGCGATGTTGTAGCGCGGCGGAAAGTTCGGCTGATCCCTGTAGCTGAAAAAGTCCCGGACAGCATCCGGGGGTGTCGTAAGGGCAAGGCGTCCGCACATTGCGTTTCTCCCGTCCGTCTCAGTTGGTGCAGCGCGAAATTCTTTGCTTGGACACCACTCACTGATCCAAAGTTAGGCAATTGGAAACAAAAAAGAAGTAGCCTGTTTCTGAAGTCAATGACCAGGGGGCCGGTATGGAATGTTTGGATCCAGTTTTGGGCGCCGGAGATCTGGCCGCCGAACGGCTGGAGCAGGCGAACATCAATCCGCAGACCGGACTTGCCACCGATTACCTCAATCACTTCAATGAAGTGATGATGCTTCTCGAAATGCTCCCCGACATGCCCGACTGTTCAGAAGACGTTCTGGACTGGGGTCCGCTGGACTATGAAGGCCATTTCGAAAACTCGACATTCAAGGACAAGCAGCTTGCGATCCGGGCCTATTACGCCGCGCCTGCATATTTGCGAGAGCATCTGGAAGCGCATGTCTCCGGCATCAACGATCTCGTTGGCGAAATTCAGGAGCAGCTGCGCAAGTGCGACAACGCAGCCTCGGTTGCCGGCGACATCGCCTACAAGGCGACACACGAGATCAAGCCGCTGATTGCTCTTGCCGGGGCCGTCATTCACGGTCATGTTGAACCTGAAGCAACCCAGCACGAGGGGGATGCAGCGCAGGCCGAGATCGACGCTCTCTTCGCCTGATCGTCCCTCGCCCCCGATCCGAAAGACACATCGTCCATGTCCCGCTTCTATCCGGATGCTCCGCGCGTAGGCGTCAGCGTCCTGTGCCACGATCATGGCCGCGTGCTGCTGATCAAACGTGGCAAAGACCCTTTCAAGGGATATTGGAGCCTCCCCGGGGGGCTTGTTGAACTCGGCGAACCTCTCCTTGAGGCCGCCAGACGGGAACTCTGGGAAGAAACCGGTGTTCAAGCGGACTTGTCCGAACCGGTCGAGACGTTCGATTCCATTCAGTTCGACGACAACGGCAGGGTGCTGACCCACTTCATCCTGACCGTTTTTTGCGGTGCACTTCGATCCGGAGAAGCGGTTGCCGGTGACGATGCGAGTGCCATTGACTGGGTCCGCCCGGAGGATCTTGACGACCGGCCGACAACACCCGGCACACCTCAGCGCATACGACGGCATCTCCGGTTCTAAGGCACTGTCGCGTGCTGCTCACGGAGGTTTGCGGAACCGTGACTTTCCGACTTTGGACGCCTGGGCGAAGATGGCACTGTGCCCGGCGAATGGAGGCGTGCATGCAGATCCAGCACATATGGATGTTACTTCTGGCCATTAGCGGCTTCCTGGTGTTTTCGCTACTTACGCTACTTACTCCGGCGCATGCGTCTCCGGAGCATTGGCGTCAGGCGGGGTTTTCGACTGACTTCTCGATTCACTCAGTCGATCTGGGAACAATCTTTTCCGGTGGACCGCCCAAGGACGGCATCCCGTCCATAGATGATCCGCGCTTTGAAACAGCGGATGACATCGAGTGGCTCCAGGACAAGGAGCCGGTAATTTTTCTCGAGCTGGACGGGGCCGCCAAGGCCTATCCGCTTCAAATCCTGATCTGGCACGAGATCGTCAACGACCGGATCGGCGACACCCCTGTCTCGGTGACCTATTGTCCGCTTTGCAACTCTTCCGTCGTGTTCGACCGCCGCATCGACGGAACGCTCCTCGACTTCGGGACCACAGGGCTTTTGAGAAATTCGGATCTGGTCATGTATGACCGGCAGACCGAGACCTGGTGGCAGCAGTTCACGGGCGAAGGTATTGTCGGCACCCACACAGGCCGCGAACTGAAAATGATCCCGTCACGGGTCACCGCCTTCGCGGAGTTCCGCAAGGAGCATCCAACGGGAGCCGTACTTGCGCGACCCACATTTTCGCCTCGTAGCTATGGCACCAACCCCTATGCCGGATATGACAGCCGGTCGGCGCCCTATCCTTTCTTCCAGGGTGACCTGCCGGACAATATCAACCCGATGGCGCGCGTGGTCGTGGTGCGTGACGATGACGAGGTTTTCGCGGTCGCCCTCGAACATGTCCGGACAAACGGTCCTGTTGCGGTTTCCGGGGAGATTGATCTCATCTGGACAGGAGAGCAGGCCTCCGTCCTCGATCAGCGCGAAACCGCGCGCGGCCGCGCGATCGGATCCGTCGAAGCCGTCAAGACAGCGGCGGGCAAGAGGACGCCCCTTGTTCACGACGTCACTTTTGCCTTTGTCGCACACGCGTTCCACCCGGATGTGGCAATTCTTGGGATCACTTCACCGTAGCGCTTGAAGTGGTCACCGGCGGCGCGCATGATCCGCGCATGAGAAACGGTCAGATTTCTGATTTCATCCGGCGGACGGTTTTTGCCGCTGTCATCGCGCTCGCTATGCCGGTTCAGGTTGTGCTTGCGCAGCAGCCCGGCATAGACGCCCCTCCCTTTGAACAGCAGCTCATGCGCCTCTCGGAAATCTTTGGCGCGCTCCACTTTCTGCGGCCGCTGTGCGACGAAGACGACACGCCAAGCTGGCGCGACCAGATGGAGGACTTTTTAGATGCAGAAACGGTTAACGAAAATCGACGGCGCAGGTTCATAGAACGGTTTAATCAAGGTTATCGTGGATTCTCAGTTGCTTACAGGGAGTGTACAGACGCCGCGCGTATCGCAATGGTACAGTATTTACGCGAAGGCGAGACCATAATCAGCGATGTAACAAGCCGTTACGGCCGATAATCCTGTCGAAATCTCTCAAACGTTACGAGTTGGTTAACCTTTTGAATCAAATTTGTGGGTGGGCGTTAAGTTTGCGTTCACGGTTGCTTATCAGCACAGATCACCGTGCTAGGATCAGGTAATGAGATTCGGGAGAGGGACACGCGGGAGTTGTCTCCACGGGTTCGGGACAGACCGGTAAGGGAACGAATGATAAACGACGATTATGCTGAAGCGGCCATGGATGCCGAGTTTGCCGAAGACGAAGATATCCGGCGTGCTGCGCTCGGTTTCATCTCCGATGCCTGGGCGGAAGCCATCGCAAACGGCGTCGATGCGGATGCCGTTGCGCATGCGGCCATGTTCACCGCGCTTGCCGATCTTGTGGCGGCCTATGGCGAGGACGCTGTGGCAAAGCTTGCCGAAGGCCTGCCGGACCGCATCCTTCAAGGCGACTACACAGTGAACCGGGTTCTCCAGTAAACCTGAATTCTCAGAAGACCAGAGGCCGGCACTGCCGGCCTTTTTTGTGTCCGCAGATGTCTCAGCGTCCCCAGAGGCCGGCCGCGTGGCTGATACCGTTGATCGCCAGATCAAGGTAGATCAGAGCGCCAAAGAGCATCAGGGCAACACCGGCGATGTGGTTCACCCGGTCGAGCCAGCGGTCGTCGATCCTGGCCTTGAAATGCGACACGAGCGCCGAGACAAACACCCACCAGGTCGTCGCACCGGCGGAAACGCCCGCAACCATCATCAGCGCACCGAAATGATCGCCATGTTCCGGACGGTAGTTCCCAAGCGCGCCGAAAATGAAGGCAAAAACGAGAATTGTTCCCGGGTTCGTGATCGCGATAAAAAAGGCTGCGGTCGAATCGCCGAGATAGCTGTACTCCGCGTCATTGCCGTCCTTTTTCAGGTGCGGGTGCGTGTGCCAGATCTTGAGCCCGAAGATGATCAGCAAAGCCCCGCCGACAACTTCGATCAGCCGGAACTGGCCATCAATGAAGTTGGTGACCGCCGAAACGCCGAAAATGGCGGCGGCGGCAAAGATCGTGTCGGCAATGACAGCTCCCAGTCCGACGAAGACGCCGTGGCTAAAACCGCTTCTGACAGCGTGCTGGATCGCCATGACATTGACGGGTCCGACCGGCGCAGTGGTGAGGATACCAATGAAGTAGCCGATCAGCACGAATTCCAGAACAGTCACGGCCGGTCCTTTTTTCTAGGGTACGGACCCACTTGTACTAAGCACGCGGCCTCTGGATAGCGGCCTGGCGGCTTCCTGACAAGAACGGGAAATTCGCGTTCGTCCGGTTTGCAGTCTTGCATGAATTGTTTAAGGAATGTCCCTTGAGGGCAAACGG
>Ga0207422_1002579_pt1 | contig 23204 bp, 18 predicted proteins | sample MarCyaLeptolynsp_FD_187757 | JGI IMG/M metagenome (GOLD analysis project Ga0207422, IMG submission 187757) | Marine cyanobacterial communities from Panama - species 1 Leptolyngbya sp. (SPAdes) | ecosystem: Environmental > Aquatic > Marine > Unclassified | place: Panama: Panama City | collected... | reverse complement strand
CCGGGTCACCGACGAGCAGCGGCACGATGTGCGTTTCGCTTTCCATCAGTGGCAGACCGGCATCGCGAAATTTCTGCTTGAGCAGCGCTGCCTGGGCCTGGTGAGATTTGCGCAGCTTGCGGCCCTCATCGGAGCGCAATTTGCGGATGCTGGCCAATGCCCCAGCGGCCATGACCGGACAAGTTGATGTGGTGAAGATGAAGCCAGACGCGGTCGAACGGATGGCATCGATGACCGTTTCGTGCGCCGCAATGTAGCCGCCCATGACTCCAAAAGCCTTGCCGAGCGTGCCTTCAATTATGTCGACCCGGTGCATGACTTGGTCGCGCTGCGCGACGCCAGCGCCCTCGTCGCCGTACATGCCGACGGCGTGGACTTCGTCGAGATAGGTCAGCGCATCGAATTCATCAGCGAGATCGCAAATCGCTTCGATCGGGCCGACATCGCCGTCCATCGAATAGACGCTCTCAAACGCAATAACCTTGGGGCGCTCCGGATCATCGTTTTCGATCAGGGCGCGCAGGTGGTCGACATCATTGTGCCGAAACACTCGGTAATCCGCGCCAGAGCGACGAATACCTTCAATCATCGAGGCATGGTTCAGCGCATCCGAATAGATGATCAGATCCGGCAGGATCTTACCCAGCGTGGACAGAGTCGCATCATTGGACACATAGCCGGATGTGAACAGAAGCGCGCCGGACTTGCCGTGCAGGTCAGCGAGCTCTTTTTCCAGATCGACATGGTAACGGGTCGTGCCAGAAATATTGCGGGTGCCCCCAGAGCCTGCACCGAAGCTGTCGATCGCTTCGTGCATGGCATCGATGACATCATCATCCTGACCCATGCCGAGATAATCGTTCGAACACCAGACGATGATTTCACGTTCGCCATGTTCGAACCGCGCCGTGGCTTTCGGAAACTCGCCCTTGTGGCGATGCAAGTCGACAAAAACGCGATAGCGCCCTTCGTCGTGGATGGTCTCCAGCGCACTCTCAAAGGCTTGCAGGTGTTTCATGGCAAATGTGTTCCGTTGCGTACGAAGCGGGATGTAGGGGATAGCCCTTAAAATTGAAACGGTATGAATGGACGCACTACTGAGAAAACCTATACGGGGAAACCCGTATAGATAAACTCTCTAGGCGTCATAACCCGGGGCTTCACGATCCAGCTTTCGCAACAAACCCGGCCAGGCCAGCATGTTCGCTAGGGTTTTCGTGCCTTCTGGATTGGATTGCCCCTTCACGACGTCTTGGACCTCTTGCGACGGAATGACCAAATTTTCACGTCCCGCGGTCAGCGCCCGCACCTGCATGGAGCAAGCCCGCTCGAGGAAGAACATACGCAGGAAACACTCGGCCGCCGTGCCACCGACGGTCAGCGTGCCGTGATTGTAGAGCAGCATATTGTTTTTATCACCCATATCCGCCACGAGGCGCTCGCGCTCACCATGGTCGAGCGCGACACCCTCATAGTCATGGAAAGCGAGATCGTGGCGGACCAGCATGCCGGTCTGTGACAGCGGCAGCAGGCCTTCCTTGTTGCAGGAAACCGCGACCCCGTCATTGGTGTGCAGATGCATAACCACATGCGCGTCATCGCGCGCAGCATGGATCGCCGAATGAATCGTGAAGCCCGCCGGATTGATGAAATAAGGCGTCTCCTGAACCACATTGCCGTCCAGGTCGACCTTGACCAGAGACGATGCCGTGATCTCCTCGAAGAACATGCCATAGGGGTTGATCAGGAAGTGATGATCCGGCCCAGGCACGCGGTGCGAGATGTGGGTGAAGATCATATCTGTCCACCCATACAGGGCGGTCAGGCGGTACATCGCCGCCAGATCCACGCGTGTCTTCCACTCTTCGTCGCTAACCTGCCCCTTTAGGCTGGTGATCTGCATTCCGTCTGCCATCTCGATTCCTCCGGTGTGTTTATTACAGTCATAGTACCGTCTAGCTTCCGTTTGGGCAATTGAAGGCGGTGCTTGACCCCGCGTCCGATGCCCCCGACATAGGGGCGCATGACCACGTGTATCGCCTTCGCTGCCTCAAAACGTCCGGAAGCTCAGGAAGCGCTAAAGCGCCTGACGCAGAAATACGGACAATATGATGAGGACAAAGCCGATGTAATCGTTGCCCTGGGCGGCGATGGTGCGATGTTGGACGCGATGCGGCGGCGCTTCGAGGATCATAAGCCCGTCTATGGCATGAATCGCGGCACGGTCGGCTTCCTCATGAACGAGTATGATGAAGATGACCTGATCGCGCGCATTGACCGGGCCGAACGGGCGACCGTGATGCCGCTGCGCATGGACGTCACCGATGTGCATGACCAGACCCACCAGCGCCTCGCGATCAATGAAGTCTCGATCCTGCGCCAGACCGCCCAGACGGCGAAGCTCAGGATTATTGTCGATGGCAAGGAGCGAATGGCCGAACTGTCCTGCGACGGGGTGATGGTGGCGACGCCAGCCGGGTCCACTGCCTATAATCTCTCCGCGCATGGCCCAATCCTGCCGATCGGCGCCAACCTGCTGGCCCTGACCCCGGTCAGCGCCTTTCGCCCGCGCAGATGGCGCGGCGCCCTGCTCCGCCACGATGCTCAGGTCGATATTGATGTGATCGCCCCCCGCCGGCGCCCGGTCGCAGCAGCGGCAGACAATCAGGAAGTCCGGGACGTCACCCGCGTCTCGATCCGGGCCGACCGCTCGCAGCATCTGACCATGCTGTTCGACCCCGGTCACGCGCTGGACGAGCGCATATTGCGTGAACAATTCGCCTTCTAGGCTTAACCTTTTTTCGGTTTTTAATCAGTCGTTTGTTAAGCCGCGTTTGCTATAACTGGCGGCATGGTTAAGTCGCTATTCAATATGTTCAAGAAGCCGAAGACCGGCTCCGAACTCCTCACCGAGCTCGACATCACGCGCGTGGTTGGGGCCGCCGATGAAGAGGTTGAAACCTCCGTCGCCACTGAAGCTGAACTCGAGCCTGCTGCTGCGGTTGAGACCTGGAAACAGAACGATCTCGATCTGCTCCAAACGACCTGGCAAGCTTGCTGCGACACGCCCCAAGATGAAGAATCCGTCGATGCGTTCCGTCGCGCGCTGCATAACCTCCATGGGGCGTCTGGGGCCTATGGTGGCGGTGCTCTGACGCGTTTGTCAGGCTCTCTGCAGGAACTGGTTTCCAGTGTTGACGATCTGCAGGACGAAGCCGCTCTGGTGAACCTGCACGTTCAGGCCTGCCGCGCGGCTGCGCTGGGCGACGGGTCTTCGGCTGACGAGGTCGCTGATGCGGTCTGTCAGGCGCTGGAAGATCAGGTTCGCGGCCGCCTGCACGGCTAACCGCGCGCGTCTCTACCCGACGCCCTGAAACCCTTCGACTTCCCGCTTCGGCTTGTCGCCGCGATCAATTCCGAGCAACAGCACCACGGCTGACGCGACGAAGATCGACGAGTAGGTCCCGACAATCACACCGAAGATCAGCGCGAAGCTCATGCCGCGCAGAACCGGTCCGCCGAACAGGAAGATCGAGAGCAAGGCCAGCAAGGTCGTGCTCGAGGTTAACAAGGTCCGTGACATGGTCGCGTTGATGGCCAGGTCGACGACTTTGAACAATTCCAGCTTCTTGTATTTGCGCGCTTCCTCGCGAACCCGGTCAAACACGATCACCGTGTCGTTCATCGAGTAACCGACGATGGTCAGCAAGGCCGCAATGGTGGCCAGATTGAATTCGAACGCCGTGAACGCGAACATGCCCATGGTCAGGATCACATCGTGGAACAGCGCCGCAACCGCGCCGAGCGCATATTGCCACTGAAAGCGGAACGAGATGTAGATCATCATCAGTGCCAGCGCGACGGTCAACGCGATAATGCCTGACCGGAACAGCTCACCAGAGACCTTTGGCCCGACCGAAGCTTCCGAGCGCAGATTAAAGCGCTCCGCACCAATCAGGTCGCGCATCGCGGCGCTGACGACATCGCCAGCCCGGTTCTGGGCTTCATCTGGCGTTTCGTCGCCCACGGGCGGCTGGGGTTCAAAGCGAATGACAGCAATTTCCGGCGCATTCGGCCCGGTGCCGCGCGCCGAGTTGACCTGCACATCGCCGGTGACGAGGCTGGTTACCGTATCGCGGATCTGATCAGCCGAGATGTCATCGGGCTTGTCGATTTCAATCACCGCACCGCCCGCAAAGTCGATGCCGAGGTTCAGGCCGCGGGTGCTCAGCAGCGCGGCCGACGCGACCAGCGCAACGAGCGATACGATCAACGCAATGAAGCGCAGGCTCATAAAGGATACAGCGGTTTTTTCAGGCCAAAGTCGTAAAAGCATGGTGCGTCTCTTTCCTTACATGGCCAGCCGTTTGGGGCGCATCGTGCGCAGATACATGACGGTAAGCCAGCGGGTCACGACAAAGGCGGTGAAGACGGATGTCAGGATGCCGATGGCCAGCGTCACCGCAAAGCCTTTCACCGGTCCGGATCCAACCATGTAGAGAATGGAGGCGGCGATGAAGGTGGTAATATTAGCATCGAGGATCGCCGACAGCGCGCGTTCATAGCCGGCCTGGATCGCCGTCGCCGGCGATCGCCCGGAGGCCTGTTCCTCGCGTATCCGCTCGAACACGATCACGTTGGCATCCACGGCCATACCAATGGTCAGGATGATCCCGGCAATCCCTGGCAGGGTCAGCGTTGCACCAAAGCCGGACAAGGCGCCGATGATCAGCACAATATTGGAGAGGAGCGAGCCGACGGCGAAACCACCGATCAGACCATAAGCCAGCACCATGAACACGCCGACAAAGGCAAGGCCAATGAGGCTGGCGCGAGAGCCTGCCGCGATGGACTCAGCACCAAGGGTCGGCCCGACGGTCCGCTCGTCCAGGAAGTTCAGTTTGGCCGGAAGCTCACCCGCTTCGATGATCGCGGCCAGGTCCTCGGCTTCCTCAATCGTGAAACGGCCTTCAATGATCACGTTTCCGCCCGGGATCGGCACGCGAATGGTCGGAGACGACATGGACACTTCGTCAAGCACGATGGCAAAGCTCTGGCCGACATTGTTGCGCGTCAGATTGTAAAATTTGGTCGCCGCGGAACTGTTGAGGCGGAAGCAGACGGCTGGGAAATTGGCTTCATCGAAACAGCGATTGGCCGTGGCAATGTCGGCGCCGGTCAGTTCTGGGATGCGATTGATCAGGATTTTCCCGCGTTCGGCGGAATCGATCAGCTGCTGCCGTGGCAATGTGCGGCCCGAATTGATCGCGGCTTCGATCGCCGAATTGTCGAGATTGGCCATATTGAAGGTCAGGCGTCCGGCCTGGCTCAATATGTCTTTGATCCGCTTTGGATCGGCCTCGCCTGGAGCTTCCAGGATGATCCGATTGTCGCCTTGCGGCGTGATCGAGATTTCAGCCACGCCATCCGGGTCAATCCGGCGGCGAATGATTTCCATCATCTTGCTTTGCGCGTCGGCCGCCAATGCGGTGCGGGCATTGCCGGGCACCGTCAGCTGGATGAACCGGTCGCCGGTGCGCTCGACATCGAACAATTCGGTTTGCGTCGTGCCAATGGTCGGGTTGAGCCGATTGAGGCGCCGCACGGCTTCATCCATATCCTCGGCGGGATTCTTGATCTCAATGGTCAAGCGGTCGCCATTTTGCGTCGGCGGTTCACGCTCGATCAGAGGATTGCGATTGAACGCCGAGCGAATGTCCGCCTGCACGGTTTCCAACCGGTTGGCGGCAATCTCTGCCGGATCGATCTCCATTAGCAGGTACACCCCGCCCTGCAGGTCGAGGCCGAGATTGAGCTTGCCATTTGGCAGGAACCACCAGGATGCATCGGCCTCGGCGAGCTGCTGCTCATAGGCCGCAACAGCCGCTGTATTGGTCGGATCAGAGACTTCTTTCGGCTCAATCCCGAGAAAGCCATCGGAGAACATGTTGGGCAACGCCAGAACGGTGCCCCACAACAAGACGACAACAATTATTCCGACTTTCCAGAGCGGGAAATTCAACATGGCGACTAGGCCCTTATCTTAGTCGTTGGCAGCGACAGGTGTGTTCTTGTCCCGCACATCCGCGATCATGCCTCTGACCGAACGCACGCGTACGCCATCGGACAGTTCGATCGTGATTTCCGTGTCAGCAACCCGGGTCACTTTGCCGATCAGGCCACCGGCCGTGACGACCGTGTCGCCCTTCTTCACCGCTTCGATCATTTCACGATGCTTCTTCTGGCGCTGTTGTTGTGGTCGAATGAGCAGGAAGTAAAAGATCAGAATCAGCGGCACGAACATGATCAGGCTCTGCATGAGCCCGCCGCCAGCTGGGGCTTCTTGCGCGAGCGCGGCGGGCGTCAGAGCCAGGGCCGCGAGGGTCAGGGAAGCAATTTTCCGCATGAAAGAGTCACCTTCAACAAATCAATTGCGCTCGTATATCCACGCACCCGCCCTTTAGCAATCGGGCGAATGCGGTGATTCACGGCTCAGATCGAACGAAAGACCCGCGCTTTCAAGTGCAAAAACCGGGAATTGTGTCCAGACACTTATCCGTCTGTCTCAAGTGCTTTTAGATACATCGAGTTTTTCGGCTGCGCGAAGAGCCGTTCGACCATGGGTTCGAAAAAGTCCAGCGACTCGCTCTCATAATCCGGATCAAACGCCGACTGATCATAGAGATGACAGAACTGCGCGGTGTATTCGTAATAAGGATGATCTTTGAACTGATCGCGCATATTCCGGTCGAGGCCGAGATGATGGAAGAAATAATAGCCCTGGAACATGCCGTGATTAGCCACCATCCAGTGGTTCTTCTCTGAAACGAAGGGCTTCAGGATCGCGGCAGCAACGTCGGGATGGTTGTAGCTGCCCAGCGTGTCACCAATATCGTGCAGCAGGGCGCAGACGACATATTCCTCGTCCCGCCCATCGCGATGCGCCCGGGTCGCGGTCTGCAGCGAATGGGTCAGACGATCGACCGGGAAGCCGCCAAAATCGCCATCCAACAGCCTCAAATGATCCAGCACGCGTTTGGCCAGCCCCTTGTTGAAGCCTTTTGAATGTTCCGCAATGATGTCCCAGTCTTCCTTGGACCCTTCGAGCATCTCGCGGAATTTTGCCTGAACCGGCGCCTGTCCATCGGCCATTGGTCACTCCCTGATTTTGTTTGGTATTAGATTGCCCATTGACGCGAAGGAGGGTCAAACGAATAAAGTGAGCAAATAATCACTTGTGCACTCGAATCCGATATGTTATCAAACGCTCACAAATTGGAGCTGATTCCCCATGGTTACGACCGATCAGAAACGTCCGAGAGCTCGAAATGCCCGGCCAAAGATTGAACGCGCAGCGCTGAAACTGTTCATCAGCGAGGGCGTTGATGCGGCCACCACGCGCGAAATCGCGGATGTGGCAGGCGTCTCCGAAGGCGCGCTGTATCGCCATTATAAAGGCAAGGACGAGCTCGCCCTGGCCTTGTTCATGGAAACCCATAATCGCCTCGCCGAAATGATGCAGGCGGCGTTTTCGCAGCCTGGCACAATTGAACAGCGCGTCCGCCGTGCCGTGACAGCTTATTGTGAGCTCGCAGATGAAGACTGGCTGCTGTTCAGTTTCCACCTGGTCTCACTGAACAAGTTCGTCCCGCACGATACGCGCCGCGATGATGATCCGGTCTCCGTGGTCGAGAAGCTCGTCTCCGCCCTGATGGACGCGGGCGAGATCCCGAAGGGCGATCCGGCCTTGATTGCGGCCATGTCGCTCGGCGTGGTCATGCAGGCCGGCCTCAACAAGATCTATAACCGCCTACCCGGTCCATTCAGCCAGCACGTCGATGCGTTCACGCGCACCATCATGGCGATCCTTCAACAGAAGTAAGTCACCAGGAGCTACATCATGATCCGCGGTCTGCTTTTCACAGGCGTCTATTTCGTCCTGTCTTTTATCTATGTCCTCGCCTCCCTGCCCTTTCTAGCATTGCCTGGACGCGGGCCGGTCACGGCGATCATCCGATCCTACACGCGCGCGGTGAACCACGCCTTGCACCTGATTGGCGGCGTGAAGAAGGAAGTGCGCGGGCGCGAGAACCTGCCCAAGGGCGCTTTTATTCTGGCCCCCAAACATGCCAGCTGGGGCGATGGCTTCATGATCTATCCAGAGGTCAAGAACCTTGCCTTCGTGACCGGCGACCACCTGGAGCGGTTTCCCCTGGTTGGTGGCATCCTGCGCAAGCTCGGCGCGATTGTTATCGACACGTGCGGCGGCGGTGAGCGCAAGGCGGCCTCGCTGGCCGAGGGTATGACCCGCGCTCGCGAAGACGGCCGCCGCGTGCTGATCTATCCCGAAGGCCACCTGGCGCCGGTCGGCTATCACTTCCGCTACAAGCCGGGCGTCTGGCACATGCAGAAGGCGATGGACGTCCCGATCGTGCCCGTCGCGACCAATCTCAACTGTTTCTGGAACCAGGAAGAGATTGAGAAAACGCCCGGCACCGCAGTGATCGAATTCCTCGAACCGATCCCGGCTGGCCTGCCCAAGGAGGAGGCGCTCAAACGCCTGACCGAGGCGGTTGAGACCCGCTCCGCCGAATTGATCGCTGAGGCCACCGGCCGCCCTGTCGAGCCGACAAAACTGCTGCCGGACCCCGACAAGGGCACGATTGCGGCGCCTGAGGCCGAGGGCGTGAAGACCGTCTGAAGCGGGGACACTCCCGAGCGCGCTCGACAAGACCGAGCGCGCATGAGAGTGAAGCCCGTCGCATTTTGCGCCGGAGCCAGCACTAAATGATCGCCGTCCTCACCGCCTTGATTCCCATTGTGCTCATCCTGGGCCTGGGCAAGGCGCTCTCATCCCTGAATGTGCTGTCGCCTCAGGGTTGGCTTGGCCTGGAGCGGATCACCTATTTCGTCCTTTTCCCGGCGTTGATTGTCGGCAAACTGGCGGTTGCGGATTTCAGCACCCTGAATCTTTCAATGCCCATTGCCCTGGTCGGGGCTCAGTTTGCCCTCGGCGCGATCAGTATTGGCTTGGGCGTCCTGCTCAGGCAAGCACGGAATCGTCTTGGTGTTTACGTGCAGTCGGCGGTGCGCTGGAACACGTTCATCGCGCTGGCTCTGGCCCAGGAACTTATGGGCGGCGACGGTGTTGCCTTGGTCGTGATCGCCGCGGCGGCGATGATCCCCACGGCAAATGTGCTCTCCGTTTCGGCCCTTTTGGGCTTTTCGGGCGAGCGGGTGGAGATGGTTGAACTCGTCAAGCAAATTGCGATCAACCCGCTCGTGATCGCCTGCGGGCTGGGATTGTCGATCAATTTTCTCTCTGTTCCGCTTTTGCCGAGCTTAACAACTGCGTTGGACCTGCTCGCCCAGGCGACAATCGCGGCAGGACTGCTGACCACCGGCGCAGCGATCGAAATCAAACGTCGCTCAGCGCCCGTGATGAGCGTGTTCGGATGGTCGCTGCTGCGATTGTTCGGATTGTCCGCCCTTGCCGGGCTTTTCGCAGTCTCCTTAGGGGTGTCGCCGAGTGTCTTGATGGCGATCCTGATCGCGACAGCCGTTCCGACCGCGTCAAACGGGACCATTCTTGCGCGCCAGCTCGGCGCCGATGCGAGCCTCGCCGCCAATCTGATCGTTGTTCAGACAGTCTTGTCAGTGGCCACCATATCCGTCGTGCTGTGGATCGCACAGGTGTTTGTCTAATCGACTGATTGTCAGCTTTCGCGCAGAGCGGGCCAACCCGATCCTAGAATACGAATTCTGTCTTCTGCTCAAACCCAGGCAGAACCGGCGGGCAGCATTCGAATGCCTCGCGATAAGAGAACGTGTCCCCTGCGCGCTTATAGATGCGGACCGCGCCGACGCTGTGGCCCGTCGCGACAACGACGCCGAGGCGGCCGCCTTCCGAGAGCTGGTCCAGCCAGGCCTGCGGCACGGTTTCGACCATGCCCGCGACAAAGATCACGTCAAACGGTCCTTGATCAGCGAGCCCCTTGGCGAGGTCACCCTGCACGGCAACCGCTTCGTCCATGCCAATCTCAGCAAAGCGCTCCGCCATGGCATCGACCAGCGCTTCGTCATCTTCGAGCGCGATCACAGCGTCCGTAACATAGCCGAGCAAAGCCGCGCCATAGCCGGCTCCGGCGCCAATCACCAGGCTGACATCGCTTGCTTCCGGTTCCAGGGCGCGGAGCATTTTGCCCAAGTCGCGCGGCAGCCACATCGCGCGGTTGTCGCTGGTCTCGATCTCCAGCTCGGCATAGGCGCAGGCGCGCATGCCCTTCGGAACGAACACTTCGCGCGGCACACTCGAAAAGGCGCTCACCACTTCTGGCGAGGTCACGTCATTAACGCGAACCTGTGAATCGACCATGACCCGGCGAAGATTTGCAAAGTCCATCTGGCAGCCCTTTTAAGAAACTCACTTCAAACCGCGGCAATAGCACAGGATTCTCGCGCCGCAATATGACGATTGTGCACCAGTGCAGTTTACCCGATTGCAAGCCATGCAGGTCGCTGCTATGCACCCCAGCTCACCAGCGAGGCTCTGTGGCGGAGTGGTGACGCAGCGGATTGCAAATCCGTGTACGCCGGTTCGATTCCGGCCGGAGCCTCCAACCTTTCCAATTTCCCACCAAAATCAGGCGTTTCCTGAAGATATTTGCGTTTTCGCTTAAATCTTTTCGATTTCGTTTAAGGCTTGTTAACCAATCTATAGGAGAAGGTTAATGTCTTCTATTGGAGACACCCACCATCACCCAATGCCTCGGCGGAACATTTTTATGTTCCGCCAATTTTTTTTCATTCAAATGTCTTTCCCGGTTTGACAGGAAAATCCGTTTTGGTAATGAGGCGGCTCGCTGTTCCGCGATAGCTCAGTTGGTAGAGCAGGCGACTGTTAATCGCCCGGTCGTAGGTTCGAGTCCTACTCGCGGAGCCACTCTTTCCGGTAATTGTCTGACATGCCGCCCAAGCGTGCACAAACTTGTGCTCACTCCGGCTCCAGCACCGCATAATCGTGCGTGTCCTTCACCGTCTCCATGACGGGGAAAGTCGAGGTCTGGGCGATCCCTGGCAATTCCGACAGGACGTCTCCCAAAAGTTCGCGATAGGCCTTCATGTTGCGGGTGCGGATCTTGAGCAGAAAGTCGTAGCCGCCGGACATCATATGACAGGACTGGATCTGTGGGATGTTCTGCACCGCATCGCTGAACTCATCCAAATGCCGCCGCGTCGTCGCTTCCAGTTTGACCTGCACGAAGGTGACATAGTCCTGGCGAATGAGAGCCGCGTCGAGCACACCCTTATACTGCTTGATATAGCCCTTCGCCTCGAGCCGGCGTAGGCGGGTCAGGCAGGGTGTCTTACTGAGACCCACTGCTTCTGACAGGTCACCAACCGACAAGCGCCCATTGGCCTGCATGGCGCGCAGGATCTTACGGTCAAATTCGTCGAGATCTTCCAACATGCCGCCAACATTAGATCATTAGGATTATTTTTCTATAAAAAAAAGATCAAATGGACTAAGAATCTGGAGATCGTGCAGAATTCGGACCTCTACGGCATGATAAAATAGAGGTCATTCGGAGATTCTGCATGGCCTATAGTGACGGTTTCCCTTGTCCGCGTTTCGGCAATTTGACCGGAGCGTACCTCGCTGATGAGACTGACCTCGCTGCAAGTCTTGCTGCCGCCACCGGGCTGACCGACGCGGACCGCACGGCGATTAGCGATGACGCGATCACCCTGGCGGCCAAACTACGCCGCGCCGCGGCGGCCCCATCCGTCATCGACGCCTTCTTGCAGGAATACAGCTTGTCTTCCGAAGAAGGCATCCTGCTCATGCGGCTGGCCGAATCGCTGATCCGCACGCCCGACACAGAAACCGCAACGCGCCTGCTGCGCGACAAGCTGCTGGTTGGACAATGGAGCGCGCACTTCAGCGCCCGTCATGTCATGGTCAAACTCGGCACGGCCGGGCTCGCTTTTGCCAAGGGCTGGATCAAACTGACCGGAGGCATTGAAGCCGCCAATCTGCTCGCGCGGCTCGGCGACAGGGTCATGCTCAGCGCGGTGCGCCAGGCGGTCGGGCTGCTGGGGCGGCATTTCGTGCTCGGCACCTCAATTGCGGGTGCCGCGAAACGGGCGCGTCGGGCGCAGGCCGCCGGGTCGACCTTGTCCTATGACATGCTCGGCGAAGCGGCGCTGACCGAGGCCGATGCGACGCGCTATTTCGCGGCCTATAAGAGAGCGCTGGAACATCTCGCCGAGACGACACCGGACGGCACGAACCTGCATGACGCGCCTGCGCTTTCGGTGAAGCTCAGCGCGCTGCACCCGCGTTACGAATATGCCAAGCGGGAACGCTGCGTCCCGGTTCTGGTCGAGCGCTTGCTCGAGCTCTGCGACCTGGCGAAGACTGCCAATCTCGGCCTCACCATTGATGCTGAAGAAGCGGATCGGCTGGAAGTGTCATTGCTGGTGCTGGACCGCCTGCTCGCGTCAGAAAAGACGACGGGATGGCACGGCCTGGGCCTCGCCATTCAGGCCTATCAGCGCCGAGCCCTGCCGGTGATCGACTGGGTCGATCAGGCCGCCAAGACGCATGGTCAGAAGATCACGGTCCGCCTGGTCAAAGGCGCCTATTGGGATACGGAGATCAAACGCGCTCAAGAGATGGGGCTGGAGAGCTACCCCGTGTTCACGCGCAAAGCCCATACCGATATCAGCTATCTTGCGTGCGCCCGCCGCTTGCTCGCTTGCGGAGATCGGATCTATCCGCAATTCGCCACCCATAATGCCCATTCCGCCGCTGCAATTGCGCATTTGGCCGGTGAGCGCCGCGACCTGGAATTCCAGCGCCTGTACGGCATGAGCGATGGCCTGCACCAGATCCTGGCCGAGGATTTGGGCTTCCGGATCCGAACCTATGCCCCGGTTGGGCGGCACAAGGATTTGCTGCCTTATCTGGTGCGCAGACTGTTGGAGAACGGGGCCAATAATTCCTTCGTCAATCAGATCCTCGATCCCGCTATCCCGGACACGGACCTGGTCAGCGATCCGATCTCTGTGGCCGAGGCTGATCACTACACCCCGCATCCACACATCCATGCGCCACGGGACCATTTCGACGGTCGCCGCCTCGCCGCGTCCGGGCTTGATCTCAGCCAGTCGAACATAGCCGCGACCATCACGCAGGCGCCGCGCCCGGTTGATGCGAGCGGCTACGGTCTGGTGAACGGCGCCCGAAGCACAGGCGCGGACCTGAGCATCCGGTCGCCTTCGGATCGCGCCCATATTGTCGGTCGGGTCCGACAAAGCGTTATCGAGGACATCGACCTGGCCGTGCGAGCCTGTCAGTCGAGCACCTGGCCGGCGCAGCCCGCTGCCGCACGCGCCGCGGTCCTACGTCAGGCGGCAGAGCGGGTTGAACACGACAAAACGCGGCTCATGGCGCTTTGTGTCGCTGAAGCCGGGAAGACGTGGATCGACGCCGATGCGGAGGTTCGCGAGGCCGTCGACTTCCTCCACTATTACGCCAATCAGTGCGAGCGCCCGGACATCGTTGCGCGCATGTCGCTCGGCCCGGTGGCCTGTATCAGTCCATGGAATTTCCCGCTGGCCATCTTTCTCGGCCAGGTCAGTGCGGCACTGGCGGTCGGCAATACGGTGCTGGCCAAGCCCGCAGAGCAGACCCCATTAATCGCATATGAGGCGATCAGATTGCTCCACGCAGCCGGCGTCCCGGAAGACGCGCTTCACCTGCTGATCGGCGACGGACAGATCGGCGCGGCCCTGGTCGCCAACCCAGCGATTTCCGGTGTCTGTTTCACCGGCTCGACGCAGACGGCCAAGCGGATCGCCGCAACACTCGCCGAGACGGGGCGAGCGACCCTGCCATTGATTGCTGAGACCGGCGGCATCAATGCCATGCTGATCGATTCCACTGCCTTGCTTGAGCAGGCGGTGAAGGACGTGGTCGATTCAGCTTTTCAAAGTGCAGGGCAACGCTGCTCCGCTTGCCGGATTGTCTGTGTGCAGGAGGATATCGCCGACGCATTCAATACGATGCTGTGCGGCGCCGTGGACGAACTCGACATGGGAGATCCGGCGGACCTGACCTCAGATCTCGGACCGGTCATTGATGCCGAAGCGAAGGCACGGATCACGGCCCATATAAACACGCTGCGGCGGCGTTTCCCGGTGATTGCCGAGGGCTCATCCGCGGCGTTGCTGGATGGCACTTATGTCAATCCAATCGCCTTCGAGCTCAACCGGATCCGCGACCTCGACGAGGAGATCTTTGGACCGGTCCTGCACATTATCCGCTTCAAATCTGGCCAGTTCGAGCAGATCGTGAACGAGATCAATGCGCTCGGCTTTGGCCTGACCATGGGCTTGCACACGCGCCTTGATTCCCGGATCGAACAGCTCGCGGCGCGGGCGCAGGTTGGTAATCTCTACGTCAATCGCAACCAGATCGGCGCTGTGGTCGGGGTTCAACCCTTTGGCGGTCACGGTCTCTCTGGGACAGGCCCAAAAGCGGGCGGCCCCAACTATCTCTCGCGCCTGTCTCGCGGAGCGGCAGAATCTTGCGCGAAGCCCCCAATGCATGCGGCTCAACTCCCCGGCCCGACGGGAGAGGACAATCGCCTCACCTATTATCCGCGCGGCCGGCTGCTTTGCTTGGGCGGGGATACGGACGAAGTCCTGCCGCTCCAGATTGAGCGCGCGCACGCGACCGGGAACGTCGCGGTTGTGGTGGATGGGCTTGATCCTGCTGCGCTGACCCTGCCGCCAGACATTGAGGGCGTCATCGCCGACGGCGCGCTGCGCGAGGTCGCAGCCATGGCAGCAGCAAAGCGCGACGGCGCGATCCTGCCGGTGCTGTCCGTCGAGGATGAGGATGCCCGGTTCTGGGTGGAAAAAGTCCTGACCGTGAACACAACCGCTGCTGGCGGCAATGCCTCCCTGCTTGCCGCTGTCTAAACTGTCAGCGTCTGCTCCAGCGCACGCTGCCAGCCCGCGATCAGTTTATTGCGCTGCTCGGCTGACATGTTCGGCTCGAACCGGCGCCCCGGGGCAGACCGCGAGGCCCATTCTCTTTCACTCACCCAGCCGAGCTGAATGCCGGCCAGAGCCGCCGCGCCTAGGGCGGTCATCTCCATGAAGTCCGGGCGCTCGACCGGCCGATCACAGATATCGGCAATGAATTGCATCAACCAGTCATTCGCGGCCATGCCGCCATCGACGCGGAGCAAGGTCACATCTGCGCCGTCGGCCGCGAACGCCGTCAGCAGATCCCGGGTCTGGTAAGCCGCTGCTTCGAGTCCTGCGCGCACCAAATGCGCGGCGCTTGCTGCACGGGTCAATCCGGAAATTGTGCCGCGCGCATTGGCGTCCCAATGCGGCGCCCCGAGCCCGGTGAAGCCAGGGACAAGATAGACACCTGCATTGCCTTCCAGACCTGCTGCTATCTGCTCAGATCGGCTTGCATCTGCTATCAATCCCAGTTCGTCGCGCAGCCATTGAATGACCGTACCCGCATTGAAGATCGCGCCTTCCAGGGCATAAGCAGCCCCGCCGCCCTCGATCCCGTAGCCGAGCGTGCCGAGCAGGCGGTGCTCCGACGCGGGGACGTCCGCCCCCGTATTAGCGACCAGGAAAGCCCCGGTCCCATAGGTGATCTTGGCCGTGCGCGGCGCCAGACAACCCTGCCCGACCAAAGCTGCCTGCTGGTCGCCGATCGCCGACAGGATCGGGATGGCCCGCCCGAACAGAGCCGGGTCGGTCTCGCCAAATTGAGCTCCGCTCGGTTTGACCTCCGGCAACAGGCTAGACGGTACGTTCAGCAGCTCAAGCATGGACGGCGACCAGGTCGCATCGGGGGCAATGCTGAGCGGAGAGAGCAGCGTGCGCGACGCATTTGTCAGGTCGGTCGCATGCGTCTGACCACCGGTCAGGCGCCAGATCAGATAGGTGTCCACCGTCCCGAAAGCGAGTTGCCCCGCCTCGGCCCGGGTGCGCGCACAATCGACATTGTCCAGCAACCACGCCGCCTTGGTGCCCGAAAAGTAGGGATCGATCAGCAAGCCGGTTTCCTGCTGCACCTGCGGCTCGAGCCCCTTTGCCTTCAACGCTTCACACGTCTCAGCCGTGCGCCGGTCCTGCCAGATGATCGCCGGCGCGATCGGCTCGGCGGTCGCCCTGTTCCAGATCAGCGTCGTCTCGCGCTGATTGGTGATGCCGATGGCGGCGATGCGCTCAGCGCCACCAATCTGGGCAATCACGTCCCGGCAGACCTGCAATGTCTTTTGCCAGATCTCTTCCCCATCCTGCTCGACCCAACCATCATGAGGATATGCGAGCGGAACCTCCGCCTGGGACACTGCAACCGGCTCGAAAGACTGATCAAACGCGATGGCCCGCGTCGATGTTGTGCCTTCATCAATCACCAGAATGAGCTGAGCGTCTGACATAAATTCCTCCAGTGGGCACTCGCCCTGTGATCGCAGCAGGCGTGACGCACGCCTTTATGTTCGTATTCGAACAAGCAGCTGGAGGCTGTCAACCACTAAGGCCATTTCGCGTAGAAGGCGCTTTCTAGTTTTCGAATACGCGCTTATTTTTGGCGTTTACGAACATTTCTGTGTGTTCTATGTAGATCTCAAGACCTAGAGACCTGCGAATTGTACGACATTCTGATCATTGGCGGCGGCATCAACGGAGCCGGTATCGCGCGCGACGCCGCCGGGCGTGGGCTCAATGTGCTGCTCTGTGAAAAGGACGACCTGGCCGCGCATACATCTTCGGCCAGCACGAAGCTGATCCATGGCGGCCTGCGCTATCTGGAGCAGTATGACTTCGCCCTGGTCCGCAAGGCGCTAAAGGAACGCGAAGTCCTGTTGCGCGCCGCGCCGCATATCATCTGGCCTTTGCGTTTCGTCCTGCCCCACCATAAGGACCTCCGCCCGTCCTGGCTCATCCGCCTCGGCCTGTTCCTTTACGATCATCTGGGTGGTCGCAAACTTCTGCCTGCCACGAAGACCAGGACCCGGTCGAATAGCGACGTATTCGCGCCGCTGAAGCCTGAGTTCACCAAGGGCTTTGAATATTCCGATTGCTGGGTCGAAGATGCTCGCCTGGTCATCCTCAACGCCATGGACGCAAAAGAGCGCGGCGCAACCATCCTGACCCAGACCGCGTGCACTGAGATCGAAAATACCAGCGATCACTGGACCGCCCGGCTTCGCAACAAGGACGGCATTGAGCGTCAAGTCAAAGCCAAAGCGATCATCAACGCAGCCGGCCCCTGGGTCGATCAGGTGGCGAGCGTAGCGCAGGTAAAATCTTCGAACACGCCGCAAGTGCGTCTGGTCAAAGGCAGCCATATCATCGTGCCGAAACTGTTCGACGACGAGCGTTGCTTCATCTTCCAGGCTGGCGATGGACGGATCGTCTTCGCCATTCCTTATGAGGACAGACGGCTCACCCTGATCGGCACGACTGATCTCACTTTTGAAGGCGATCCGGGCCTGGTCGAAGCGTCGGAGGCGGAAATCGAGTATTTGTGCGATCTGGCCAATCAGTATTTCAATCAGACCATCCGCCCGTCAGATGTCGTGTCGACCTATTCCGGTGTCCGACCTTTGTTTGAGGATCAGGCTGAAGACGCCTCTGCCGTCACGCGCGACTATGTTCTCAAGCGACAGGATCAGAATAGCGCGCCATTTCTGTCAGTCATTGGCGGCAAAATCACCACCTATCGCAAGCTCGCGGAAGATGCGCTGAAATCGCTGAAGCCGCACTTCGCAACGCTCGGCGATGAATGGACCGCTTCTGCGCCTCTGCCGGGCGGCGACATTCCGGACGCAGATTTCGCGGCTTTTCTCAGCGCTTGCGAAGATGCGTACCCTTGGCTCACCACCGAGTTGCGGCACCGCCTGGCCCGAACCTATGGCACTCGCATCCACGACGTGCTGAACGGCGCGAGGTCGCTCTCAGACCTTGGGCACGCCTATGGCGGCGGACTGTTTCAACAAGAAGTGGACTACCTGGCAGAGCATGAATTCGCCTGTACAGCAGATGACATTCTCTGGCGCCGTACAAAGCTCGGCCTGCACATGACGTCAAATGAGATTGCAGGCCTGCGCGGTCATATAGACACGCGAATCGAGGCCTGAGCCGAAAGACCGCTCGGATTAGCTTTTGTCGGCGACGTGCAATTCCATGTCCGCGTCGCGGATCGCCTGCACGAAGGCGTCCGGTGGCGTCTGGTCCGTGAACAAGTGGTCGATGTCTGAATAATCGCCCAAGCGCACCATGGCGCGCCGGCCAAATTTGGAAGCATCCGCGACCAGATAAACCGCGCGCGAGTTGCGAATGATCGCCTGCGCGGCGCGGATTTCCTGATAGTCGAAGTCGAGCAGCGTCCCATCCTCATCAATGCCGCTGATGCCGATCACGCCAATGTCGAGGCGAAACTGGTTCAGGAACTCGGTCGTTGCTTCGCCAACAATGCCGCCGTCCGACTGGCGCACAAAACCGCCGGCGATCATCACATCTGACCCGTCGGTCTCGCGCATCATATTGGCAATGTTGATATTATTGGTGACGATCCGCAAATCCTTGCGCCCGACCAGCTCCGCGGCCAACGCTTCGGTCGTCGTGCCGATATTGAGAAAGAGTGACGCGCCGTCCGGAATGCGCTCAGCCACCATGCGCGCGATCTTGCGTTTGCCATCCATGCCTTCCTGCAGGCGATCCTGATAAGGCTGGTTATAGGCATTGCCAATTCGCCCGGCGCCGCCATGGAAGCGCTCGATCAGATCAAGCTCACACAGCATGTTGATGTCGCGCCGAATGGTCTGCGGAGTCACCCCGAAATGGCGCACCAATTGTTCTGTCGCGACATAGCCCTGCGACCGGATCAATTCCAGGATCTCTTTCTGGCGCCCCGGCAGATTGGAGAGGTCAGCGTCACTCATTTCAGCCCACTTTCTTCGCTATCGCACTCATCTTTTGCACGTGTATGCCTCGTCTTGAACAAGCAGTTGCAGATCAAACCATCTCGAAATGGTAGATGAGACAGGTTTCCGGATGCAGCAGCGGGATTTGCAGACCGATTTGCGAGAGCGCCTCTGCTGGCAAGATTGCGCCGTCTCCGTTCAGGTTCAGCGCCTCCAGCACGGATGGTTGCGAAATAGATCGCGCTGGCTGCGGCCAGACCAGCCGCGTGCGATAAGATCGCCCCGAATCGAGCCCCGGCACATACAGCCGACCCGGCAGCGTCTCGCGATGCCCGGTCAAGTTGCACCACGAGAACAAGGCTTCTGATTGATCCCGTGCGACGACACCGATTGCGTTGACATGATCCGGCGTATCAAGCCGGTGGAAGTCACCGGAATGAATCAAAGCGCGGTGCTGCTTGTGCAGCGCTATTCCGGCCTTCAGCACGTCGAGATCGGCCGCCGCTTCTTTCAGCAGATCGAGTTCCATACCCATATGCCCGAACAGCGCAGTCGCGACCCGCATCCGCATGCTGAGGCGTCGCCCAGTAATATGACACTTCGCTGGCCCGACATGCGTGCCCAAGACCTCAAGCGGAAAAAAGTGCGAGGCGCCGCGCTGGATGGACTGACGATCCAGCGCGTCATTGCTGTCGGACGTCCAGATCCGGTCGGTGCGTTTCAGAATACCATAATCGGCGCGCCCGCCCCCTGAAGAACAGCTCTCGATTTCGAGCTGCGGATGCGCCGCGCGAAGCCGATCAATCAGCGCATACACCGCCTGCGCCTGCCGGCTCGCCGCCGCCCGACCTTGACTGCCGGGATGATGAACGTCGCGGTTCATATCCCACTTGATGTAGGAGATGGCATGCCCCTCGAGCAGACTGTGCAGGCGTTCGAACAAGTAGTCGCTGACCTCCGGCCGGGTCAGATCGAGGACATATTGATGCCGCGATGATATTTGCTCCAATCCCTCAGCCCGAAGCACCCAATCCGGATGGGCACGAAACAGCTCACTGTCGGGATTGACCATTTCAGGCTCGAACCACAGGCCAAACTCCATACCGAGCCCGATAATGTGATCGATCAAAGGCGCAAGGCCGTCAGGATAGACCTCCTCCGAGGGCCACCAGTCGCCGAGGCCAGCCCTGTCATCTCGCCTTGAGCCGAACCAACCATCGTCCAGAATGAACCGCTCAGCTCCAATTTCCGCCGCTTTCTCCGCTAACGCGAAGAGCGTGTCGTGATCGTGATCGAAATAGACCGCCTCCCAGGTATTATAGTGCACCGGGCGGGGTTTGCGGCGAATACGGCCATCCATCACCGACTGGCTCAGATGGTGATGAAACTTGCGCGAAAGGTCGCTATAGCCGCGATTAGAAACTCCGGCATAGAGCGGCGGCGTGCGGTAGGTTGTTCCAGGTGCCAGCGACATCTCACCCGGAAAGAAATACTCGCCCATCTGCAGGAAGGCACGGCCATCACTCAAACGGTCAACGCGTGTGCGGCTATTACCGCTCCAGCCGAGATGGAATGCGTAGCATAGGCCCGTCTGTTCGTGCGTACCGGGCAATCCTGCGATGAGCCCCGGGAAGCTGTGATGCGAGGTCCGCCCGCTCTTGTTCTCGCGCACATAGCTGCCTTGAAACGGGCCGATCTCCTCAAGCCGGAACTCGCCCGCCCAGCGTCCGGTGTATCCGAACAGCCGGGTCGCACGAAGGTCCAACGGCAAGCTCGCCACCGCGCAGACATCAATCGAGAGGTCTGTGTCAGCGCGGTTCTCAATCTCGGTCTGACATGTCATCAAGCCCGTGTCGGGATCGAGCCCAATCTGCACCGTCGCCCGCACGCGGGTCGCCCTGTCTTCGCTGATGATCTCAACACTGTGTTCGGTTGGTTGCCGGACCTCAATCACTCGGAACACGCTGGCCCAATCGGCGCCGTTGCGGTGCGCGGAAAAACCTACAGCCGCGTTGATGCCGATGCCGGTTTCATTCAGCAGTGACGCTTCAATTTCCTGATCGGTGCCACCAGGGGCATGCTGCCGGGCGCTCATCATGGTAATGACCGCCGGATCGGTGCCTTCAAGCTGCGGCCCCCAATAGACAAAGGCAGGCGCCGCGCCGACGGGGCAACTCAATACGAGGCTGGTCTCGCCTGCCCTCAGCGTCACAAAGCCAGATTCGTCGATCATTCCACCCTCATCCCCTGCGTCTGCGCAGGCATCAAGCTGTGATGTGGCAAAAAACGAGGATGTTGGAAATAGGAAATTCTATCATCGATTTCGAACAAGTTTGGTAGAACACTGCCTGCATCGTGCGCGAAACTCCATTAAGCTGCTAACATAAATCATGGATATTCCTCGCATGATCGAATACGAACGCGATTAAGGATGATTTTCCGATTCCCAGGGCTCCAGCCGAAAAGAGACGCGATGACGGACGAATGGAAAGTGCTTGAACGCGGCGTATCGGGCCGCGACATTCATCGCCGTCACCATCGCAAGTCCGATGGCAGGGACCTGTTTCTTTATGGCTATGACAGACATCAGTCCGCGCGCGTGCCCGGCGAAGATCTGCGATCGGTTCAGGGCTCAGAGCTTCGCCGCCATCCCCTGCGCGGAGAGTGGTCCATCTATGCCGCCGGGCGACAGAACCGAACCTTCAAGCCAAGCGCTGCGGCGAACCCGCTGGCACCTAGCGCGCCCGGAGCGCCGCTGACCGAAATTCCGTTCGAAAACTTTGAGCTTGCGGTATTTTCCAACCGGTTCCCGAGCCTGTTTGCCGATGCCCCGACCCCAGCCCCCTCTGAGCTGGAGATGCAGGCCGCGCGCGGCGCCTGTGAGGTCATTGTCTATTCGCCCGAGGCCGAAGGCTCGCTCGCCACGCTTGGCCAGGCGCGCCGGCGTCTATTGGTGGAAGCCTGGATTGATCGCTATCAGGCTATGTTCGATGCCGGGTGTGCCTTTGTGCTGCCGTTCGAGAATCGCGGCGACGAAGTGGGCGTGACGCTGCACCATCCACATGGCCAGATTTATGGTTTTCCGATCGTGCCAGCCCCGCAGCAAACGGCAGCTGATGCCTTTGAACAGGGCTACGATCTCGCCGCAGATGTTCGGCATTGGGGCGATACTTATTGTATTCAACAGGCGGGCGGCCTTGCGTCCTACGCGCCACGATTTGCACGCTTTCCATTTGAAGTCTGGATCTCCGCGCTGGAACCGGTTTCCGGCCCGTGGGCGTTCAATGAAGAACAATCCGATGCCTTCGCGCATCTGCTCGGCGATACGGTGCAACGCTATGACGTCTTCTTTGGGCGCGAGACGCCATGCATGCTCAGTCTGCATGCGGCCCCGTATGGGCAAGATGGATCGTTCCAATTTACGGCACAATTCTATCCGCTGCTACGAGCGCCGGATCGGGTGAAATATCTCGCCTCTGTCGAGCAGGCGACGGGCGTCTTCACCGTAGATGTGATGCCGCACCAGGCCGCTGAAGCGCTGCGGGGGGCGCTATGACCTTGGCTGCGAATTTTATCGACACTTTTGGCCACGCCCCGACAGCGACGGCAACCGCCCCCGGCCGGGTCAATCTGATTGGCGAACATACCGATTATAATGGCGGGGCGGTGCTGCCGGCGGGCATCGACCGCACAGTTCAGGTCGCACTCGCCCCAAATGGCACTTCCAGCGTGCAAATCAAATCGACGCGTTTCGAGGACCTGGTCAAACGTCCCGTCGGCGACGGCGCGCGTCAGACCTGGACCGATTATGCGATGGGTGCCGTGTCGAAAGCTGAAGCGTTGGGATGGTTGTCGGGTGGCGCGAACCTGTTCATCGACAGCGACATTCCCGATGGCGCGGGCGTGTCCTCTTCTGCCGCGCTGATTACCGCTATACTCCGGGCGGCTGCCGAGAATGCGCGCGTCGCACCAGATCCGGTCAGCATTGCCCAGCACGCCCGCGCGGTCGAGAATGATTATATCGGCATGCCGTGCGGGATCATGGATCAGATGGCGGTAGGCTTGGCTGATTCCGGCTCCGCGCTGGCGCTGAACACGCGAGACCTGACCTACGAAGTCATCGAAATTCCTTCGGCCTGGACATTTGCCGTGATCCATTCCGGCATCCGGCGCGAACTGGCGGATGGCCGCTACAAGGCGCGCTTTGAGGAGTGTCAGAAAGCTGCCGACGCA